>Ga0209810_1000076_pt1 | contig 300084 bp, 279 predicted proteins | sample Coa_R1_7_FD_187159 | JGI IMG/M metagenome (GOLD analysis project Ga0209810, IMG submission 187159) | Surface soil microbial communities from Centralia Pennsylvania, which are recovering from an underground coalmine fire - Coalmine... | ecosystem: Environmental > Terrestrial > Soil >...
CAGCACGTCTTGCAGGTCCGCGGACCCAATCGACCGCGAGACATGCGTCCCCAACGCAACCCGTGTGAACTCGTCGACAATGTTCAGGATCCGGATCGGCCCGCCATGACGCGTCCGACCCGACATGGAGTCGTAGACTGGTCCGACCAATTCTCTAAAGCACGACACTTGTTCGTGGTCACGCCCGAGGATTGCGGGCGGTCGCCGCCTGCCGGCTCCTGTCACACCTTGACTCGGAGATCGAAGTCGAGTCCCAGCGCAGCCAGACGGCTGAGACTGTCCGGGCTGAGAACCAGGCGGATCGTACCGTCATCGCCAACGTAGCCGTAGACATGCGCGCGCACGTCATGCTCCCGACAGTAGTCCCGCACCCGTTGGGCAGCGGGACCGACCATCTTGAGTACCCATTCCAAGTGCTCCGAGAACAACTGGGAATCGACGGCATCGTTCGAGTCGAGCTCCCAGCGGCCGAGCGATCTATAGCCAGCAGTCCGACCCTGCGTTGCTTCCGGATACCCAGAACGCGTTGGAGTCAGACCGATCGCGCGCGTCACGTCGGCCGGGTGCAGGAAGGGCTCCCGAGGTCGCCCGGGGCTCTCGAGGGGCCCCAGGACACTTAGGCGCGCATGTACCACGCCCTTTGGCCCAATTGGCCTTTCCGTCGTGGGGCGCGACGCCGCCGCCACTCGGGCCCGTGCCGCCGTGCGGTGGAAGGCAAGAAGTAGGGGGAGACCCGACGCGGCGAGCTTGGCCAGGGACCCCCCGCTTGCGACAAAACCCTCAGTGTCGTACGGCCCGATCCCGGCAACTGCCAGCCCCAGGCTCAGGCGAGAGCCCCCGGCGCTGGCTTGGCCCCCGGGACCGACCGGCTGAAGCCCGGCCGCCGCCTCAGCCAGCCATGCGACGTGGTCTGAGAGCGTGTCTGGCCCAACCGGCTCCAGTCGGGCGATACGCCAGGTACGCGAGAACTTGCTCGGCTCGACGAGATCGGTAGGCAGAGCGGGTCCTAGGAGTCGCTTTCGAAGCTCGGTCATCCCCGGTTCGCCGCCCGCCGGGTCCTGAACGCGGAGCCACGCTGTGGATGTGGCCATCAGTGTGGAGATGCCGCGCACGGCGCCGTCGCCACGCCCCTGCGGCCTAGGTAAGGCAGGGGGCCTCGTAGCCGCAAGCTCGTCTCCCGCCTAGGATCGCCCAGGCGACGACGTACCCCCCGACCACGATGGCCGCCGCGACAAAGCCAGCCTCGATGACCACACCCTCATCGGTCAGGCGGCCGATTTCCTCCAGGTCCTTGCTCCCGGGTGGCCGCCAGGTCACCGTCCCATAGCGGTCGCCGTGGATCTCGATCTCATGGTTGTCGGGCCTCAGCCCTCTCGCGTGCTTGATCTCCTCCACTGCCTTCCCAAACTCCTTCTCGGTCACCTCCCTTCGGCCCTTCCGCGTCGCTAGCCGCCCATTGCGCTTGAACCACTTGTACGCCTGCCTGATGGCGTCCTTGCCCCCGAAGCGCACGGGCTGAGGCCGCAGTCCGGTGGGATCTGAGACGTTTACGGGGCTCCCCTGGGCATAAGCATACGGCTGCAGCGTCTGATCCACCAGGGGATCCTGGCTGATGAACTGCCCCGTGCTGGGGTCGTACCACCTCGCCTGGTCGTAGACGAATCCGGTGGTTCCGTCGGTGTAGGTCCCGTTGTACTGCAGGGGCGTCCAGCCGGTGTTGCCGAATGAGCCTGTGGCGACGCCGTAGGGCGGGTAGTTCTGGACATTGACCACCGCGCCCGTGCCGTCCTCCAGCGCCCCGGTGTTCCCCTGCAGGTCCTGGTAGTAGTACAGCGGCGTCCCGCTGCCCTTGCCGCCGCCGGCGGCCACGGCGAGCTGCTCCACAGGTAGCCCTTGCGGACCCATCAGATAATCCGTGTGCCCCTCATCCACGCCCGTGGCATATTGCTGATCCACCGCCAGCGTCGGTGTCCCCAGCGCCGTGTTCCAGACCAGGTTGGTCTCGTCGGTGCAGTAGCCCGGAGAAGAGTCCTTACGGGGACGGTTTGATATGGAGGGGACCGGCGTCCACGGTGTGGCCGAGGAGCCGCCCTGGGGAATGCTGGGACAGACCGAGCCGGGTGTTTTATACAGTGTCTGCTGCAGCAGTCCGTTGCCGTCGTAGCTGAAGGTCTCGCTGTCATTGGTAGTGTCCGCCCAGCTGGTCAGCCGGTTGTTGGCGTCATATCCGTATGTATAGGTGGTGTTGGAGGAGCAGGGAGATGCCGTTCCCTGGCAGGTCCGGTTGCCCTGAGCGTCATAGGCATAGCTCGTGGTGCCGCTGCCGTCGGTCATGCTGGCCACCGTGCCGTCGGAGTTGCATGTGTAGGAGACCGGCGGCGTGATGCCGTCGCCGTAGCTGATGCCCGTCACCCGGCCCGAGCCGTCGTAGGTGGACGCGGCCGTGTTGCCATTGGGGTTGGTCACCACCGAGGTGTCGCCATTGGCGTTATAGGTCGTGGTGACCGCGTTGGACGAGCTGTCCGGAGGGGTCGCCTTCTGCGCCGGGCTCTGGCCGGCGAGGTCGGTCATGTTGGACTGCAGCCAGGGGTGCGTGATCACGAAAAATCACCACTTCTGATCATGAATGTGCCGACTGCCACGGGACCTTCGTCACCCCAAGGGTAGCCACAGCGGGCACGTCTGCGGACAACGAGGTTTTCATGCACGCGTGCGCGGTGGTCGTCTAGGCGAGCAGCTGTTTGAGCTTGCCGTTGTCGTCCGATAGGTCCAAGGACTCCGAGCCGCTTCATCCGCCCAGCGGCCCCCCATGGCAAAAGAGGCCGCCGCCGCACCCCACGACGAACCAGGCGAGGAACGCCACAAGCCACAGCAGCGTGTTAAGGGCCGCCACGACCAGTCCCGCTGCGACTGCGAATCGCAGCAAGCGAGCGGGGAACCGCCACGCGATGAACGCCAGAACGGGGCCGGCTACGGCCAGTTCGATCGGCAAGGGCATGAGCGTGAACTGAGCGTACGCGGCTGAGGTGAAGTAGAGGTGCGACCCGGCCGCTTGGATAACGAGGACGGCGCCGATCGCGCCTTCGACCGCCAGGACGTACACGAGGGCAACGACCAGCTGCCATGCGCCTCGCTGATCGGCTGGAAGCTGTCGCAGTGGACCGGCACCCGTCGTCACCGGGACCCCGCGAAGTGACGACGGAGATTGCCCGCAAGAGTATTCCAGGCCCCCTTCTCCACATGGAAGTGGTCCGTCACCTGGTCGAGCCACCAGGCGGCGTGTGGGGCGTGTGCCCTTTCCTCGAGCCAGACTCTATGGCGCGGGCCCCAACCGGTTGAGAACCGGATCCAGTCCCCCTCTCCGATCGGCCCGCCCAACACCTTAAAAGTAAAGCTCGTCTTGGTCTCGCGTGTCACCCTTACCGGGTCGCTGAGATACCGATAGACTCCGTATGCCACAGCGACGCCCCCTGCAACGCACAGTGGGTTCACAAAGAGGCCGCACGCTGCCGCGCCCAGGATTCCCCCCAGGACAAGGAAGGCCCACTTCGGCCAATTTACGAACGGCCTCAGGACGCAGGTTCTGCCCTGGACGACCCGCGAGCATGACCCGGTGGGGAACGGGAACATTGACCTCAGGTGCCTCTGCAGGTAGTGCATTACCCTAGCGGGGCCGTGCGTCTGTCGCGCGGTTCCAACCGTCTCTCGGTATCTGTAGCTGTAGGTGCCCGACGGGTCCCCGTTGACGACGGGGGCGCCACTTGCGTAGGCATACGGCTGCAGCGTCTGATCAACCATCGGGTCCTGGCTCACAAACTGTCCAGTCGACGGATCGTACCAACGCGCCTGGTCATAAACCAGCCCCGTCCACTGATCCGTAAACGTGGCGTTGTACTGCAGGGGCGTGCCGTTGCCCGTACCCACCCAGTCCGTGGTCGCTCCCCAGGCCGGGTAGTTGTAGGTCACTTGAGGGCTGCCGCTCGCGTCCATCAGCACCCGCGTATTGCCCTGGAAGTCGGCGTAGTACCATTCCGGCGTCGTGGATGAGCCCACGGTCGTGAGCTGCTCGACGGGGCTGCCGTCGGGACCCATGACGTAATCCGTCGTCCCCAGATCGAGCGAGCTGGACCAGGTGTGGGTGCTGGCCAGCGTGGGATCGCCCAGGGCCGTGCTCCAGGTGAGCTGATCGGTGTACAGGCAGCTCAAGCTGGGTGAGGCCGTCATGGGCGCGGGCGCATGCCGCTTCACCGCTCCCTTCACTATGGCCGGACAGGGGCCCGGTATGGTCTCCTTCTCCTGCTGCAGCAGACCGTTGCCGTCGTACAGCATGGTCTCCGGTCCCTTGAGTGAGTCGGTCTCCTTGATCAGACGGTTCTCCTCGTCGAAGGTGTAGGTGGCGCTGCCGGCGCTCGAGCAGGGCGTGCCGCTGGTGGCGGAGCATGAGGTGGTGTCGCCCTGGCCGTTGTAGCCGAAGCTGGTCACGTTGGCGCCGCTGGTGATGCTGTTGAGCTGCCCAGCGTCCGAGCCGGTGGTGTCGTGGCCGTAGGTGCCGTTCTGTGGACCGCCCCCATTGGTGGTGGCGATCTCGCCGTTGTTGTTGAAGCTGCTGGTGATGCTGGCCGAGCCCGAGCCAGACTGCGTGTCCGCGGTCAACACGGAAACAGCTACGACCCGCGTGGTACCGCCCATTGCATTCCTCCTTGGAAGCTGAGGTAAGCATAGTCGAAAACTGGAGCCAAATCATGACGATTTCCGTCATGATTCTGCCGCCATCGGGCGATAACTCGCGTCCCTTGACAGGGTCTGCCTCCTTGATCGGGCGGTTCTCCTCGTGGAAGGTGTAGGCGGCGCTCCCTTGGGCGCTCGAGCACCGCGTGCCTCTGGTGGCGTGCCCACAGGCGGCTTCCGATTGAGAGGCCTCGCGGTCCGCTTGGCTTAGGGGTGCCCCGACCCACGGCCCCAGCAGATTAGCCTTGCTCCGACGGCGACTCCGCAGGCGTGGTGGACGCCTACACTCACCTGGATCACGGGCTCCCTGGGCGCCCGAGTTTCGCCGTCCTTCGCGCTGCCCCAACAAACGGCCCGGTGTCTTTCGGTCACACCACAGGCGTACCCGAACCCCGCGCTGATCCACAGAAAGCGCCGATGAGGAGGCCGCAGCTCACCATTCTGCCGGCGTCCCCAGCACGTCAATCGCCGTGACTCTCTGATTGCGCAGCCCAGTCCGATCCCGACACTGACCTGACGAAAACGCCCCTGAGGCACGTTGGGCCGACTTAACCGCAAGGTTAGTGGCTGGCCCCAGCAGATCAGCCGGCCGCCTCGCCGTACAGCGCACGCGTACCCTTCTCCTGCACTAATTTGTCGCAGTAAGACGTGCGACGGCCTCGGGCGGATGACGCCCCAGCAAACTCCAAAACCTGACCGTCGAAGCGCACAACCCCCGAACGACCCGGCGCTGACCTGGCGGAACCGCCCGCGAGGGGTACGCAGTTCACCCAAGGAGTTGTTGCCCCAGCATCGAAGTCGTCCATGGGTGTGCAGTCCGCACACAAGCAGATCGCCGGCGCTCACGCTCGCGAAATACCCCTCTGGTCTTCGTGGCACTCGGGAACGTGGCGATCCCCAGCACCTCAGCCTCCGGTTGCGTCTGAGGGCGCAGCTCCAGGGCGAGCCGACGCTTACGGCGACGTATCCCGGGTGCGCGTTGGAGGTAGGCGGCCGGCTCGTCATCCTCTGCGCAAGCCCAGGAAGGGCCGTCCAAAGGAGCAGGAGCACGGCGCCGCAGGACGCCGCGATCCCGACTGGAGGCAGGATCGAGCCGAGGCCTGATGTGCCCAACCTCCGCCGAGCTCTAACCAGCATGATGCTTCACATCAGCGTAGTGACAGGCGTTGTGGTGGACAACTACGCCTTCATCTGAGTTGAAGTATGCGAAGCGGTTAAGGCACAAGCCGTGCTCAGTCATGTACCATTCCTCCAAGTAGTTGTCATTGCTTTCGATGCTGTAGCAGACGGGCGGGAGGTCGAAGTAGCCCTCCATGCAGCGCGGCGTGATAATGAATGCCCAGATGGCTAGGGAACCCAATTTGCCCTTGACCCGGCCCCGGTGGGCGCGCACCTGATTTTCCGCGGCGCAGGCGTGGTGCGGCCCTGGATATACGACGGTGGGGTCGAAGTCGGCACCAAAGAACGAAAAGGGGATCTCATGAAGTTCCACATCGCATTTGCTGGGGGGCCAGAAGATCGCGATATGCGTCCCTTGTACGCGCCCTTGGAGAAACCTCATTTTGAAGTGCAGGTAGTAACCGCACTCCGAGGTGCCGAGCGCCGGACCGGCGCAACTCTTATACGAGCGCGGGAGCACTACGTAACCCAGCCTATATCCCTTCTTGCTGTTCTTATTTGCGTCGGGCGCTCCCTCGCCCAGCTGCTCAACCGAGGCAGCCAAAAGGGAAGAACCCGCTCGCACACGTAGGCTCCCGATGGGGCTATCCTCGTCAAATGTGTAGGGCTGCCGGGCCGGAGAGATGGACCGCGTAGGCTCCAAAGACTGCCCTGTGAGGGGGCTGTACCATCCGCCCGCTGGGTCGAAGGCGAGCCCGGTCCACTGATCGGTGAACGTGGCGTTGTACTGCAGCGGCGTCCCGTTGCCCGTACCCACCCAGTTTGTCGTCGCTCCCCACGCCGGGTAGTTGTAGGTCACTTGAGGGCTGCCCCTCGCGTCCATCAGCACCCGCGTATTGCCCTGGAAGTCGGCGTAATACCATTCCGGCGTCGTGGACGTCCCCAGGGTAGTCAACTGCTCCACGGGGCTGCCGTCGGGGCCCATGACGTAATCCGTCGTCCCCAGATCGAGCGAGCTGGACCAGGTGTGGGTGCTGGCCAGCGTGGGATCGCCCAGGGCCGTGCTCCAGGTGAGCTGATCGGTGTACAGGCAGCTCAAGCTGGGTGATGCCGTCATGGGCGCGGGCGCATGCCGCTTCACCGCTCCCTTCACTATGGCCGGACAGGGGCCCGGTATGGTCTCCTTCTCCTGCTGCAGCAGACCGTTGCCGTCGTAGAGGATGGTCTCCGGTCCCTTGAGTGAGTCGGTCTCCTTGATCAGACGGTTCTCCTCGTCGAAGGTGTAGGTGGCGCTGCCGGCGCCCGAGCAGGGCGTGCCGGTGGTGGCCGAGCACGAGGTGGTGTCGCCCTGGCCGTTGTAGCCGAAGCTGGTGACGTTGGAGCCGCTGGTGATGCTGTTGAGCTGCCCGGCGTCCGAGCCGGTGGTGTCATGGCCGTAGGTGCCGTTCTGGGGGCCGCCCCCATTGGTGGTGGCGATCTCGCCGTTGTTGTTGAAGCTGCTCGAGATGCTCGCCGAGCCCGTCCCCGTCTGCGTGTCCGCGGTCATGCGGGACAGCGGGTCATAGGTGTACGTGTCGGTCCCGGCCCCGCCGCTGCTGCCCGGCGTCAGGTTGTAGCCGGCGATCTGGACGGTGCTGAACTTCTTGATGCTGCCGTCGGGGTTGAGGCTGCCGTTGCTCCCCGAGGCGTCGAAGCTGAACTGGGCCACGCCACTCTTGGTGGTGGCGATCTTGTTCAAGCGCTCGGCCGAGTCGTAGCCGTAGGTGGTGACCGTCGAGTTCGGGTAGTCGGTCTCGGTGAGATTGCCCCCCGAGTCGTACTTGAAGCCGGTGGTGTTCCCCAGCCAATCGGTCAACGAGGACATCCGTCCCTGTCCGTCGTACGCATAGGCCACGGTGTTCCCGTCCGGGTAGGTGACGCTCGCCAGGTTGCCGGCCTGGTCCCAGACGTACTTCATCTCGTCGCCGTTGCCGTCGGTCTCGGTGGCCAGGTTCCCCTGGCTGTCGTACCCATAGCTCACGCTGTTCCCGTCGGGATAGGTCACTAGGATTGCTACATCGGCTCCGGCGCCGGAGACGCCGCTATCGAAGGCCGTCAGCGGCCCAGAGTGGACTACATCGTGGCCACCTGCAGCCACCCACACGCGAATGCCCTCGCGCGGAACGTCCATGTCCGATAGAATTGCGACGCGCACCCTAGTACTCTTCGCACTAATAAGATACCGCCTCGACACGAGAACGTCAAGATGCGGTTGGCGACAGGCGGCGAGGCACTTTCCAATCAGATTAGGAGTCGGCGTGTAGAGCGACGACTCATTATCTTAGCTGGGCTTTGCACCACAACCAACTACGTGGAGATGAGTTTTGGTCCAGGTTGCAGAGTTTTGGTTCAAGTGGACGATGGAGGCAAGGACGAAGTTCTCGACAACTATCAGGATTGCAAGGAAGCCCGACGCCACGCAGAACTTGGGCAATTGGGCTTCCCGCCTTTTCGCAGACAGGTTGATTATGCTGCCGTGCGTTGATGGTGACGATATTCGAACGCTTCGGGACTGAGCTGCCCCAGGAGTGAGTGGCGCCGCCGGCGATTGTAGTAAGCTTCGACGTACTCGAAGAGGGCCTGTCTGGCATCGGCCCTCCTGTGCCAGCGGCGGCGGTACATAAGGTCGAGCTTGAGCCTTGAGAAGAAGCTCCCGCGACCGCGTTGTCGCAGCGGTTTCGCTTCCGCTGACGCTCTGCAGGCAGCGCCCCCTCTCGAGGACCCGGCCGTACGCCTCGCAGGTGTACTGGCAGCCTCGATCGGAGTGGTGGACGAGTCCGGGAGCCGGCCGTCTGGCCTCGAGTGCCATGGTGAGGGCGTCGGTTGTGAGCTGGGTGTGGAGGCCGTTGGGCATTGACCACGGGGGAAGTCCACCCAGCGTGAGAGGCGACGTCAGCCGGGCCATGCGGGCAGCCCGGAAGTTCGACACGGCGCAGGGAACGCGGTCCTGCGACTTGCCAGGGTCAGCGCTAGGCGCTGATCGTTACCTCGTGATGTTCCACGGGGCGATATTGAGGATTCGATCGTAGGAAGGTGTCCACGGAGGTCACGCAGGCAAGCCTGATGTCATAGCGGCGGTTTCCGCCGTACCGGCGCAAGGCCTCGCGGAAGGCTGTTTGGGCTTTCGGTCGATCCTGAAACACCGACAAGCACGTGCCGACTTGGTCCTGAGTATCCGCGACCGCCAGCACCCAAATCCAGCTCTTCATTTTTCCGGCCCCTCAGCATGCTCCGTCTCTTCATTATGTCTCGCTCGCCGATGAGATGCGAACGCGACCCCGACGGAGGCTAGCGGATGAGCATCGCCAGATGGTTTGTCGTGGCAAGCTGAAACGCGTTGTTGCCCACGACAATCCAACGAAGGCCCGCCAGCACATAAACCAGCTTGGAGCCGCCCCGGACGGCGTACCACCAGAGGACGCTGCACAGAGCGGCGCTGAGCGCCAACTGGGGAAGCAGCCCGTACTTACTTACGAATGGCGCAACGATCGGGTTGCCCTCGTGGAGGCCTAGGTGGAGTGCGACTCCCGTGGTCAGCAGATCGAACCCGGTGGCCAGGGCATATAGGAGTCCGGCGAGCATGCCGTATTGTAGCGAGGTGCTGGCCAGAATGGGATAATCCCGGGTGCTGAGACACTGGAGAACGCTTGCGTACCTGGCCGCCGCAGGCCTTATCTGGTTTGCCGAGGGCTACGTATTCACGCGGGCGTTCGGATTCGACACAGTGCAAACGGCCGCGGTCTCTGCGTACTTCGCCGCCGTCTTTGCACTGGCCATTTGGATCACCGTGAAAGCCTACCGAAGGTTCGGCGGCGGGAATACCTCCGGCGGCCTCTCACCGGAGCTGCTGGTCAGCATGGCGCCCGCACTCACCTTGATCCTCGGCTCCTTCGCGGCGCTTCCCATCTTCATGGCGGTCCTCATCGCCAGAGCCGCACTTTCGTAGAAACGGCAGCCACTCGAGACGACTTCGAGCCGCGGGCTAGGCTGCCGCCGTCCTCCCTCCGAACCGTTCCTTGACCCAGCCCACAATCGTATCGGTCGAGGTGCCGGGGGTAAAGATCTGCGCCACCCCGGCCTGCTTCAGGATCTCGGCGTCTTCTTGAGGAATCGTTCCGCCACCAAACACCACGATGTCGGCGGCTCCCCGTTCCTTGAGTAGCTCCAGGATGCGAGGAAAGAGCGTCATGTGAGCGCCCGAAAGCAGGCTGAGGCCGATGCCGTCAACGTCCTCCTGCACTGCCGCGGACACAACCTGCTCAGGCGTCTGATGCAGACCCGTATAGATCACCTCAACACCGGCATCCCGGAGAGCCCTCGCCACCACCTTCACTCCCCGATCATGGCCGTCCAGGCCCGCCTTGGCCATGAGTATCCGAATGCGGCGGCCGCTCACGGGCTCAACCATCAGTCGGTTTCATCGGGAGCTCACACGAACACCGGCTCTCGCCAGGTGCCGTGAACCGACTTCATTGCTTCGGTCACTTCGCCGACGGTCGCGTATGCCCGAACTGCCTCGAGGATGTAGGGCATGGAGTTCTCATGCCGGGAGACGGCCTCCGAGAGGCAGTGCAAGCGTCGCTCGACGAGGTCGTTGTCGCGGGCGGCTCGCACCTCCCGGAGCCTCGCAACCTGTGATCGCTCGATCTCCGGGTCGATCTTCAGTATGGGGATCTCGTCCGTTTCCTGGGCAACGAAGTCATTGACCCCGACAATCACCTTTTCTTTGTTGTCGAGCTGCTGCTGGTAGTGGAAGGCGGCATCCGCAATCTCCTTTTGGAAGAAGCCTTGCTCGATCCCTGGTATGACTCCCCCCAGCTCCTGGATCTGGCCGAAGTATCTGTTGGCTCCGTCCTCCATTCGATCGGTGAGCGATTCGACGAAGTAGGAGCCACCCAGGGGATCGACCGTGTTGATCACCCCGGTCTCGTGGGCAATCACCTGCTGGGTACGAAGCGCGATCTGCACAGCCTTCTCGGTCGGGAGGGCGTAGACCTCATCCATGGAATTGGTGTGCAGGGACTGCGTCCCGCCCAATACCGCCGCCAGGGCCTCCAGGGCGGTTCGTACGATGTTGTTCTCCGGCTGCTGCAGCGTCAGTGACACGCCGGCAGTTTGGGTGTGGAACCGCATGAGCCAGGACCTCGGATTCGCAGCGCCGTACTTGTCGCGCATGAGACGAGCCCAGATTCGGCGCGCAGCCCGAAACTTGGCGACCTCTTCGAAGAAGTCGATGTGTGAGTTCCAGAAGAAGGAGAGGCGCGGAGCGAATGAGTCCACGTGCATTCCTCGGTTCAGACAGGCGTCGACGTAGGTCATGCCGTCTGCGAGGGTGAACGCCAGCTCCTGAATAGCGGTTGAGCCGGCCTCCCGAATGTGGTAGCCACTGATGCTCACCGGGTTCCAGCGAGGGACATGCCGGCTCGCATATTCGATGCTGTCGACCACGAGATCGACGGAGGGGCCTGGAGGGTACACCCATTCCTTCTGGGCGATGTACTCCTTCAGAATGTCGTTCTGATTCGTGCCGCTCAGCTTCTCTGGCGGCACCCCCTGCTTCTCACCCACGGCAATGTACATAGCAAACAGTACGTTTGCCGGCGCATTGATGGTCATGGAGGTGCTCACTCGATCGAGTGGGATGCCTTCGAACAGGGTTTCCATGTCGGCCAGCGAGTCGATGGCAACCCCCGTTCTCCCCACCTCGCCCAGTGCACGAGGGTCATCCGAGTCGACTGCCATAAGCGTGGGATTGTCGAAGGCCACAGACAGGCCCGTCCCACCCTGTTGGAGGAGATAGTGAAACCGCCGATTTGTCTCACGTGCCGAGCCGAACCCAGCGAACTGTCGCATTGTCCACAGGCGTCCGCGGTGCATGTTGTTATAGATCCCCCGGGTGAAGGGAAATTGACCGGGGAAGCCGATGCCATGAAGAAAATCGTCTTCACGTAGATCAAGCGGGCTGTACAGCGGTTCGATGACCTGATCGGAGACGGTCGAGAACTTCTCGTCGCGGTCGCGGCCGTAGTGTTCAAGCCACTCGCGGTATCTGTCGCGAATGGCAGCTTCGTCTTCAGAGATCACCTGGAACCTCGCGAGACCAGTCTAGCGGCCCATGGGATGGCCGGCAGTCCATTCTGACAGGGGAAATGGCGGGGCGGGATCGTCCCGCTACGAGCCTGCCGCAACCCGCTTGGCTCCCTCTTCCATGAGCTGGTCCGCGGCCGCATAGGGATCGAGTCTCCGGTCGGTGACCGCCTGCACGGCGCGGCGGAACCCCGACGCCTCAGTGCTTGGCACGAGAACTTCCTCTCGGAGCCGCCGGGCGGCAATTTCGACCACCTGGCGCTCCAAGCGCCGGCGGCGGCGCTCCTTCAAACCCCCCTTCTCTTCCAGAAAGCGACGATGCTTGAGAATCGCTTGCCAAAGCTCGTGAACCCCATCCTCGTTTGTGGCCACCGTCTTCACGATGGGCGGTGTCCAAGCCCGCTGCCGGGGATCGAGACGCAGGAGCTCTCGAAGGTCGGCCGCCGTCCTGGCCAATGCAGGGTGATCCGCCTTGTTGATAACGAAGATATCGGCTATCTCCATGATCCCGGCCTTGATGGTTTGCACTGAGTCGCCCAGACCAGGCATCAGCACGACCACGGTCGTATCCGCAAGCTCTGCAACCTCCAGCTCCGATTGCCCCACGCCGACGGTCTCGAGAATCACGTACCCCATCCCAAGAGCGTCGAGCACGTCCCTCGCTTGCGAGGTGGCAACGGCGAGGCCGCCAAGGTGGCCCCGACTCCCCATGCTCCGAATAAAGACGTCCGGATCGACGGTGTGGCGCATCATCCGAATGCGGTCGCCGAGAATCGCTCCGCCGCTGAATGGGCTGTTTGGATCCACGGCGATGATGCCCACGCTTTCTCCGTCGCCCCGTGCGATCTGTGCGATGTCGTCGACGAGCGTGCTCTTGCCAGCCCCGGGTGGCCCGGTTAGTCCCACGGTATAGGCGTTTCCGGTTTGGGGATAGAGGCGTCGGATGAGCTGCTCCGAAGCCCGCTCGTCGTTCTCGATGAGTGAGATCGCCTTCGCTGCCGCCCTGTGGCTCCCTGCCAAGATGCCGTCCACGAGGTTCTGGGATGCTGCCGCTATGGCCATACAGTCACCGTCCAGTCAGAACCACGGATTGGAGTGCGGCCGCGCACATCATGACGTGTGCGATTCGCTCAGCCGCCAGCGAGGATGTCGCGGGCAATAACCAAGCGTTGGATCTGATTCGTGCCCTCGTAGATTTGCGTCGCCTTGGCGTCTCGAAAGTAGCGCTCGGCCGGGTACTCCTTGATGTAGCCATAGCCCCCGAAGAGCTGCAGGGCATCCGTGGTCGCGCGCATGGCGACATCCGTAGAGAACATCTTGGCCATCGAGGCGATGCGCGTGAAGTTCTCGCCGGCGTCACAGGCGGCCGCGGCCCGTAGGGTAAGGAGCCGGGCCGCCTCGATTTCCGTGTACCGGTCCGCAATCGTGAACTGAATCGCCTCCTGATCGGTGATGGCCTTACCGAACTGCCGCCGCTCCAAGGCGTATCGAGCCGCTTTGTCCATAGCGCCGCGGGCGAGACCGATCGCTTGAGCGCTGATGCCGATGCGACCACGGTCGAGCGCCTTCATGGCAATGCGAAACCCATCTCCCTCAGCACCCAACAGGTTCTCGCCAGGAACGTACGCGTCGCGCATGATCACTTCGCCGGTGGGCGATCCATGCAGGCCCATCTTCTCCATCGGGGCGCCAAACTCGAGTCCCGCCGTATCCCGATCCACGATGAAGGCTGAGATTCCGGCGGCTCTGGCATGGTCATTACTACGCGCCAGCACGATGTAGACGTCCGCCACACCCATGTTGGTGATGAAGGTCTTCGTTCCGTTGAGCCGCCAGCCGTCGCCATCGGGTACCGCCGTGGTCTGCAGACTTGCGGCATCTGAGCCGGCTTCCGGCTCGGAGAGGGCAAAGGCTCCGAGTTTCGAGCCCGCGGCCATGCGCGGAAGGTATCGCCGCTTCTGGTCTTCCGTTCCGGCAAAAAGGATCGGCTCGCTGCCCACTGAGGTGTGCACGTCGAGAATCACCGCCAGACTGCCCGACTCCGCGGCGACCTCCTCGACGAACAGGGCGAAGGAGACGTGATCCAGGCCGGCGCCACCATACTCTTCGGGAATGACAATGCCGAGTAGGTCCAGACGAGCGGCAGCTTCAACAAGGTCCGCCGGGAACTGATCCGACGCGTCGATCTCTGCCGCCCGAGGCGCTACTGTTTCCTGCACGAACTCGCGGACGGCGTCGCGAATGGCCTTCTGGTCTTCAGTAAGCTCCACGATCATGACAGAGCAGCCAGCTGTTGTCGGGCCACGACGAGCCGCTGGATCTGTTGCGTGCCCTCGTAGATCTGACAGATCTTGGCATCTCGCATGTGACGCTCCACCGGATACTCACGCATGTATCCGTATCCACCGAAGAGCTGCACCGCCTGATCGGTTACGGCCATGGCCATGTCGCCGGCGTAGAGCTTCGCCATGGCCGACTCTCGAGCACATGGGATGCCCTTGTCTCGAAGGTACGCGGCTTGGAGCATCAGACTTTGGGCCGCCTCGATCTGCGTCGCCATGTCCGCGATCGCAAACTTGATTCCCTGGAAGTCGGCGATTGGTTTGCCGAACTGCCTCCGCTCCTTGACGTAGGTCACTGCCTCCTCGAGCGCGGCCCTGGCAATGCCGATTGCCTGTGCGGCGATGCCGATACGGCCGGCGTCCAGCGTGTCCATGGTGATCTTGAAGCCCATGCCCTCCTCACCCAACCGGTTGGCGGCAGGTACTTCGACGTCGTCAAACACAATGTCAGTGGTCGTTGAGCCGCGGATGCCGAGCTTTTCATAGTGGGTGGTGAAAGACACTCCGGGCCATGACTTTTCGACAATGAAGTCGGTGATGCCCCGGGATCCGGCATTCGGATCCGTCTTAGCCGTTACTACGTAGAAATCAGCCTTTTCACCGTTGGTGATGAAGATCTTTCTTCCATTGAGGCGGTAGGACTGACCCTCGCGGCGGGCGTTCGTGCGAATCGAGGCGGCATCTGACCCGGCCTCCGGCTCCGTCATGGCCAGGGCGCCAAGCGCCTCACCAGTGGAGATGGGCCGTAGGTACCGTTGCTTCTGATCCTCGGTTCCAAAAAGCCAGACCGGCTCCCCGAAGAGCGAGATGTTCACGTCCATGATCAAACCGGTAGATGCACAGGCTTTGCATAGCTCCTCCACCACAAGGGCGAACGTCACGTAGCTTAGGCCGGCTCCCCCGTATTCCTCCGGGAAGGGGATGCCCATCAGCCCCAGCTCCGCCATCTTTCGAACCAGGTCCTCCGGATATTCGGCCGTCTCGTCGATATCGTGGGCGCGCGGCCGAACCTCCCGCTCCGCAAACTCCCGAACCATGTCGAGAACGCTCTGCGCTTCCGGGTCCAGTTTCCAGTCCACAGCAACTCCCTGTTGGGCTTCCCCATTATTCCGGTCGTACCGCGTCGCGCCACGTTCGCTTGCGCATGCGCAAGGGGAGTCAAGTAACGACGCCGGCATTCGACCCGATTCCAGTCTGATCATCCACACGTTCGGTGACATAAGCGGAAGCTCTCTGCTCATCCAAAGTCCCTCTCCTGTCGGTCTTCTCGGCCGCGGGGTCCCCGATCGGTGAGGATGAGGGATGGCTTTGAGGGATTGGCGCGCGTCAAGCGAGAATCAAGCGCACAGGGGGGGACATGGCGGAGACAGCGCCCGAGAAGCTGGTAGTCGTCGGATCGTCGGCCGGCGGGATTGAAGCCCTGACACGGCTCGTTCAGAAGCTGCCGAGCGACTTTTCGGCGCCGATCGTCATTGCTCAGCATCTTGCTCCACAGCGCGTTAGCCGGCTGCGCGAGATTCTGACCCGAAACACCTGCCTGAGTGTCATCACTGTGGAGGACCAAGAGGATCTTGTTGCCGGCGTCATCTACGTGGTCCCCTCGAACTTCAACGTAGAGATCAGTGACCACGACGTTCGTCTCGAGACCCCCTCGGACGGCGGCCCCCGCCCCTCAATCGATCGTCTGCTGAGCAGCGCAGCAGAGGTCTTCAAGGAGAACCTGATCGCCGTCATTTTGACCGGGACAGGGTCGGATGGCCCGGCCGGTTGTCTTCGCGTGAAGGAACACAACGGGACGGTAGTGATTCAGGATCCCGAGACCGCCAGGTTTCCGGCCCTGCCACTATCACTGAGTCCATCGGTAGTCGATGCCAGCTCCACTATGGAGGACATGCCGGCCCTGCTCGTCGACCTCCTGAGCCGCTCATCAGGCGTTGCCGACGGACGTGAGGCCTCCGAGTTCGACCGATTGATCGCCAGGTTACGAGATCGGCATGGGATCGACTTCGACCAATATCGGAGCCCGACAATCATTCGCCGACTTCAGCGACGTATGGCGGTAACCGGGCAGTCGACGGTGAGTCAATATGCCCAGTATCTCGAGGCGAATGCTCAAGAGTATCAGCGACTGATCAGCAGTTTTCTGATCAAAGTGACGGAGTTCTTCCGCGACACCGAGTTGTTCGAGTATCTTCGGGACCAGCTGCTGCCGCGGCTGATCGAAGAGTCACGATCGCGAGGCAATGAGCTACGATTCTGGTCTGCCGGCTGCTCCACAGGGGAGGAAGCCTACTCACTGGCCATACTCCTAGCCGAGGCGCTGGGAGAACAACTGCCTGGTTATCACGTTCGCATCTTTGCCAGTGACCTCGACGGCGACGCCATCGAATTCGCACGCCGAGGGGTGTTCTCAGCGTCCGCTCTGGAGTCCGTTCCGCCGGAGCTGCGTGACAAGTACTTTACCGACCTGGACGGCGAATACCAAGTGCGCCGGTCCATCCGCGGGCTCATGATCTTCGGACAACACGATCTGGCCGAACGGGCTCCATTCCCGCGTATCGATTTGCTCTTGTGTCGAAATGTCATGATGTACTTCCTACCGCCCCTGCAGGAGCACGTGCTGAGGGTGGTTGGGTTCGCACTGCGACCGGGAGGATATCTGGTTCTCGGCAAGACCGAGACGACGAACCCCCTTTCGGAGTACTTCACGGTCGAAGAGCTCAAGCTGAAGATCTACCGTCGAGAAGGTCGAAAGTTTCCCTCGATCGTCCCAATTCGGCGATCGACCCGCCCAAGCGTCGCGTCTTCATCATCTCCTCAAGACCTGGCGCCCTATGTCGGTCCCAGCTCTGCCGCACGAAACGGGGCTCGGCCGGCAAGCAGGGTTGATCGTCTCGAGCGGCTTCTGCTCCATTTGCCGGCCGGGATCGCGGTGATAGATCGCCAGTACAACGTGCGAAGCCTGAACTCGGCGGCCAGGGAAATGCTGGGCATCTATGGTTCCGCGGTCGGCGAGGACCTGGTCCACCTCGCCCAAAACGTCGATGGCCGTAGACTCAGATCTCTTATCGAAGAGGCATTCCGGGAAGGCAGAGCGTCGGTCATTCCCGAGATCGGTGCCGCCGAAACCCTTGACCAACCGCAACGGCACCTCAGAATCACCTGCAGCGTCGAGCGTCAGCCGGCATCCGGGTCTGAGCAGTCCGCGATCCTCCTCATCTCAGACATAACCGGCGATGTGCTGCAGCGACAGGAGCTGGAATCGGCCCTCCGCCAAATCGAGGCAGGGTCAGAGCGAAACAGCGCCCACGTGGAACGAATCAAGGATCGGAACCGAGAGCTACTTCGAGCGAACCAGGAGTTGAACACCGTCAATGCCGAATTGAGGGTGACGAACGAAGAAATCCGAGCCATCAACGAGGAGCTCCAGGCTTCCGGTGAGGAGGTCGAAACTCTCAACGAGGAGCTGCAGGCCAGCAACGAGGAGCTCGAGACGCTGAACGAAGAGCTTCAGGCGACGGTCGAGGAGCTCAACGCAACCAACGAGGATCTCCGGGCGCGCACGGCGGAACTTCAGGATTTGGCACTGTCCTTGGAGAACGAGCGCCGGCGTTCGGAGCTGGAGCGCCTTCGGCTCTCTGCGGTGCTCAGCAATATGACAGACGCGGTGGTAGTGGTGTCACGCGCCGGAGAGATCACGCTTTCGAACGACGCGTATCAACAGATGTTCGGGGAGGAGCGATTTCGACCTCGGGACACTGAGGGGAACCTGATACCACCCGAGCAATCGCCGTTCGTTCGAGCCGCTCGTGGAGAGCGGTTCAGTCTGGAATTCACCCTTCCGGGCGACACCAGAGCCCCAAGCTACTACGAGGTCAATGCCCAGCCGTTGACCGCCGGTGAAGAAGAATCGGCCAGCGTCCTCGTAATTCGTGACATCACCGATCGCAGTCTTCGGCGACTGCAAGAGCAGTTCGTCGCTGCCGTGAGCCATGAGCTCCGGACTCCGCTTACGGTTCTCAATGGCTACCTGGCCATGATTCACCGTCAGGGTACCGTGGACGAACGCACACGTGGTTATGTCGAGACGAGCCGCCAACAGGTCAGCCGGATGCAGTCGCTCATCCGAGAACTACTCGACTTATCTCGATTGGAGACAGGCCAACTCGTACTCTCTCTGGAAACCATCGACCTCGTAGAGCTGGTCGAGAACACCATCATGCCTCTCCAGTCGACCAGCGACGCTCAAAGGATCCGATTGCATAAACCCCGCTCGACCCTACGTGTAGCGGCCGACCCCGCCCGTATTGAACAGATCTTGGTCAACATTCTGAACAATGCCATGGAGCACGCGGCCGGCAGCGAGTACATCGACGTCCGAGTTCGAAAGCTGGGCAATCGTGCCGAGATTCACATTCAAGACTACGGACCTGGCATCCCCGAGGAAGACCTCAAGACCATCTTCGGCCGCTTTGTGCGCGGCAAGGATGAAACCCGAGGCAGCGGTCTTGGGCTCGGCCTCCACATTGCCCACGAGCTGACCGTGGCGCATGGAGGAAGCATCGACGTCACATCGCGGCTCGGAGAGGGAACCACCTTCACGGTGCGACTGCCCCTCAGCCCGAACGGAGTCTAATCCCCGTCATCACCCACAGCGGCGGAGCGGCTATCCGGATTCCCCGTCTGCAAGTAGCTCCACAATGGTTGCCTCCCCCTGCGCCGTGCCGCTGCAAATCGATGCGGCGCCATATTGCACTCCCCGCCGGCGCATCTCATACAGCAATGTTCCCAGGATGCGCGCCCCGGACGCGCCAATTGGGTGTCCGATGGCGACGGCACCGCCGTTCACATTCACTTCGTCGGGTTCCATCCCCTCTAGCTGCATGACGGTCAGGGCGACCGCTGCAAACGCCTCGTTGATCTCAAACAGCTTGATCTCATCGAGCGGGACCCCTGACTTGCGGGATGCGTCACGGAGCGCATAGGCCGGCACACGGGCCATTCTGACCGGTTCGTCGTTCCCCTCACCCATGGCGACAAACCGACCAATTGGGCGCACGCCGAGCTCTTTGGCCCTGGATGCGCTCATGACCAGCATCGCAGCGGCACCGTCGTTGACCCCCGGTGCATTTCCGGCGGTGATCGTGCCTCCGGGCTTCAGGGGCGGCAGCTTCGCAAGGCGTTCCAATGTCGTATCCGCTCTTGGCTGCTCATCCCGATCGACGATGACCGGATCACCACGCCGTTGGGGCACAGACACGGGGACGATCTCTTCATCCAGCCTTCCGGCGGAGAGAGCGGCTTGGTAGCGCTGCTGGCTCTGCAATGCCCACCAATCCTGCTGTTCGCGGCTGATCTCGTGTTCAGCCGCGCCGGCGCTCCCGTATTCGTGCATGGCCACCGCCCCAATCGGGCAGGACAGACCATCCTTCATCATGGCGTCATACACGGTCGCGTCTCCCATCCGATAGCCCGTTCTGCCTTCCATGAGGAGGAACGGCGCTCGGGTCATGCTCTCCATGCCACCGGCCACAATCACCTCGGCATCCCCGGCCCTGATCATCTGTGCGGCCAGGTTGACGGCCTTGAGTCCCGACGCACACACTTTGTTGATCGTCAGTGCGGGTGTCTGGACCGGAAGCCCTGCCCGGATTGCCGCCTGACGTGCGGGCACCTGGCCCTGACCCGCCGTCACGACCGTGCCCATAATCACGTGATCGACCTGGTCGGACGCGACGCCGGACCGATTCAGAGCGCCCTGAATCGCTACAGCCCCTAGGTCGACGGCTGTGAGGTCTTTAAGTGTTCCCAGCAGCCGCCCAAAGGGCGTGCGCACCGGCGCCGCAATCACCACGTCGGTCATTACTCTCTCCAGACAGCGAACCTCGCGAGAACGGCCCTGTTCGACCGCACAGTCCCTCGTACAGGACTGGGCCAGTAATGCCCCATTATGGGGTTGGCGGAGGCGCGATTCCGTGACATCAGGGGCGGTAAGCCGGGCAGTACTGGCCAATTCAATCTGCCTTTGGGCTCTGCTTCTCGCCTCGTGTGTCGCGGATCGACACCCGGCTTCGTCGCGAGCAATTCGCCGTCTTACGGCCGGCGAAGGCGGGATCTACCGCCCTCCGCCCGGCTCAGAGTCATGGCTGAAGCATTCAGTTGTGCTCAGCATCTACGGAAGAGGATTCGGCATTGCTCCCATCCTTGGACGGCTGGGCATGGACAGTAGCATCACCGCCATGCATCGACAGGTCCAGCCCTATAAGGCCGGCGTGAAAGGCAACGACGGCGGGCGGCGGGTGATCGTGGCCATTCATCTCATCTACGGGCTGGCCATGCCGTGTTCGGACTCCCCCGGCTGCCTGCTCTACCTGGATGACACCGGCGTCAACATCGTGAACCAGTACATCAAGCCGGCTCTCCGCATGCACTGGCTCGTCATACTCGACGTCCAGCTTGGTGCAACTTCCCCAGAAGCCGCTGTGGCGCGGATGATCCGACGGGGTTACCTCCGTTTCGACAACGTTGAGGTGGCAATCGATCCTGAGTTCCATCTGGTTCCCGGCTATTCGACCCCGGGCTACCCCTTCGGCTCTGTCTCCGCCGAGGACATCAATCGAACGATGGCTATGTTAGGCGGCTATGTCTGGCGCCGGCGGCTTCCCCACAAGAAGATTTTTCTGGTGCACCAGTTCCAGCCCCAAATGATCCCTGAACGGTGGCGCCTCCGTACCCACTTGCACAACGTCGACCTCGTGATCAACGCCGATGGACTCGGTTCACCAGGCTTGAAAGCCGAGACCTATCACAGCTTGATCGGCCCACAGATCAAGCATGGAGTGGAGTTTCGAGGAATCAAGCTGTTCCTCCCCAACCCTTCAGCGCCGTCTCACTACTCGGACCAGCCTCCCATGCAGTGGCGGCAGGTCTTCGGGCACTGGCCGGCCGTGATTTCCGGCCGGCGCTATTGGGTCCACCCGGCTCCGAGCGTGGTCATCATCGCCTGAGGTTCAGTCGGTACGGACCTGCCGGCTCCCGCCTCAAGACTCAGACCGAGTGGCAAGGGCCGTCAGACGGCCGTCAGACGGCCGTCCCAATCCGGCAGGTCGCGAGCCCTCGCTTCTCGAGATACTGCTGGTGGTAATCTTCTGCTTCCCAGAACGTTGAGAGAGGCTCGATCTGCGTTACGACCGGCCGAGAGTGATGAGACTGTTCATCCGTCTTTGACCGCTCCGCTATCTCTCGTTGACTCTCGTCCACGAAGAATATCGCCGACCGGTACTGCGCGCCGACATCCGGCCCCTGCCGGTTGAGCTGGGTCGGATCGTGCGCCTTCCAAAAAACCTGGAGCAGTTCCTCATAGCTGACCCGTTCCGGATCGAAAGTCACCTCGACCACTTCAGCGTGGCCGGTTCGTCCCGTGCAGACATCCTCGTAGCTCGGTTGCTCCAGATGCCCGCCCGAGTAGCCCACACGTGTGGAGATGACGCCCGATACCTCGCGGAACGCCGCCTCGACTCCCCAAAAGCACCCGGCCCCAAAGACCGCGATCTGTCCGTTCATTTGCACCCTCCTGGTTCGGCCAAGTCTCCGCGCCCACTCAGAATACCTGCCTCAGCCCTCAGTCCATTTGTCATACTGGCTCAATACTCGTCACGGAGATGGCATGCCAAAGCTGGAACGTCTGGACTGGGTGGAACCGCTGAGTACCGGCCGCGGGGTTACTCTCTCCGACGATGACGATGCGAATCTATTCCTCGCCGAGAACTCGACAGCGCTGCTGCTCGGCGTTCTCTACGACAGTCAGTTTCAAACTCGGCGAGCCTTCTCGATCCCGTATCGACTGCGGGGCAGACTGGGACACTTCGAGATCAACCGTCTCGCCTCGGAGCCGGATGCCGTCCAGGCCGCCTTCACTCAGAAACCGGCTCTCCATCGCTTTCCAAATCGGTATGCTCAACTTACCTCGCGGTTCGCATCGGTGATCGTCGACGATTTTGACGCCGATGCAGCCCGCGTCTGGACAGAGTCATCGTCGGCGGATGACCTGGGTCGTCGACTGATGGCCCTACCCGCCTTCGGTCCACAGAAGACCGACTGGACTGTGGGCATGCTGGGTCGCCTTGGCGTCCTGCGATTTGATGGTTGGCAAGATTTCCGATACGAGGCGGCCGCCAAGAAGGCCGACGCGAAGCCGACTCTCTAGGCCATCTGCCTGTCTCCGCTGGCCGGAGCCCAGATCTTGTGGACCGGGTACACCACGACGCGAGGCTCACCGGCAATGCCCATCTGCTCCACGCCGGGCATCAATCGGGTATCCACGAAACGTTGAAAATCTTCAGCGGACTCCCAAACGTCCGTCACATGAAGGCCGGTTTGGTCGATAGCGGCCACGTGATAGATCCCTCCCTGTGGCGGCTCACGCCGCCACCCCACCAGATCCTCGATCGTGTCGTATTGATCCACGGTTATGCCGTCCCAATCCATGCGCATCACGATCGCCATGAGGCATCTCCTCGTCTCTGGTCGGATGTGGTCGACCGGACGAGACAAGCCTAGGATCTATCTCTTCCAGGCTTCTTCCATCCACCGCCAAGACGGAAGCGTTAGATGCGGCTCCAGGGGAGACAGCCCGCCGCTTTGGCGCACTCCTGGGTCGCCGACCAGAGCGCGGAGCTAAAGGAGCGAGCACGGTCGCCACGACGAAGAACACGGAAGGAAACCAGATGGGAGGCGTGCCGGGAGCTCGAAATCAGAGACTCCCGGCACGAGCGGAAGGAGGATCTCGACCTAGGCAGCGCCATTCGTATCGAGGAAGCGATTCTGCTCATCGCCACGTTGGTACAGGGCCCGAATGCGCTCTTCCAACACCTTTCGATAGAGATCGCGGCCGGCCTGTCGGTACGGCTCGGCGTCGGGTGAGTGGAAGGCCACGTTGAAGGCTTCCCAGGCATCCGCTTGAAGCTTCTGCGCTGCGACCAGGCTGTTGGCGTAGCTCTCGGCTGTGTTGAAGCGATTGGATTCGGCCAGATGACCGGCCACTTCTGTCACCTCACTTCTGTCAAAGCTTCCTTCACTTCCATGATCCGCGGCTGGAGTGAAGGCTATCTGACTGCCGTCTGAACATTTCCTGAATTTTGATCGTTCTCGAGCGGCCGCTCTTAGCCAGGAGATGGAGGTTGCGGTGACCTGTATCGATAGGCAAGATGGGCCACCCGGGGAGCGGGGTTCATGACCTCGCTTCCCTCCTCCTCAGCCCGTTGGACAATGTCCCGCAACTGACTGATGTAGTTGGAGAGCCTCAAGCAGTGGACAGCGTGATGTTGTCGATCAGACGGGTGTCTCCAAAGTAGGCGGCGATCGCGAGCAATGCGGGTTGCGAGAGGGGCTCAGAAACCGGCTGCAGGTCTCCCAAGCCCACAATCTCCACATAGTCGAGGGACGCACGCGGGGCTCGGGCCTCGATGAAGCTGCGAACAGACGCAAGGAGCCTGCCCGGGTTGCGCTCGCCGTGCCGGTACAAGCGGTCCGCGGTGAGCAGAGCCGCCCGGAGGGCAGGCGCCTCGGCTCGATCTTCGGCAGTCAGATTGACGTTTCTCGACGACAGCGCCAGACCATCCGGGTCTCGGACCGTCTCGATGGTGCGCACTTTAACCGGGATCGCCAGGTCACGCACCATGTGTTGGATGATGATGGCCTGCTGCATGTCCTTCTGGCCGAAATAGGCTCGATCGGGGCGTACGATGTTGAACAGCTTGCCGACCACGGTTGCCACACCCCGAAAGTGGCCCGGGCGAGACGGGCCACAGAGGTGGTCTGCGAGCCGGCCCGGGTTGATCCACACCTCCTGGCCGGCCAATCCGCCTGGATACATGGAAGCATCGTCCGGAACGAAGAGGATGTCTCCGCCGGCTTGAGCGGCCACAGCGCGATCATGCTCCAGGTCGCGGGGGTAGCGGCCGAAGTCCTCATGGGGTCCGAACTGACTGGGATTGACGTAGATGCTGACCGCGATCAGCTCATTCTCGGAACGAGCCTCTTCAATGAGCCGAGCGTGTCCCGCATGCAGATATCCCATCGTCGGCACGAAGCCGATCGACCGACCCTCGCATTGGGCGTGGCCCGAGAAGGCGCGCATCTCCTCGAGCCGCCGGATCTCTTGCATCCGGACTCTCAGGACCGATCAGCGGTGCTGAACATCGATGTGCTTCGATATAATGCCCTGATTTGCCTCACGGCAGCCGATTCTCCGCCATAGGAAATGCCTTGTCCCCAACCGCTATCCTGCGCCACCGCATCTTCGCCGCCCTGCTGGGTATCGGCATTCTCGCGCTCCTGACGAGCACCGCGGCGCTCGTGATCGGCAGCCTCACCCGAACGCCTTCGCCCCAAGCCGCATCTTCCATTCCCAAGACCACCAGGACTTTGGATGTCAGCTCTCTGCTGACCAGCATGCTGCAGAACCATGGACACCTGTCCAAACAGGGCCTTCGAGAGTTGGAACGGCCATACATCACCTTCATCGGTGACACCCTGTCTCCCTCGGACGACAAGCTCACCGGAACCCTGGAGGTCATCATACCCCCGGGTGTCCCTCCATTCCTGACATTCGGCGGCAAACCCGTCTTCAATTGCGCCGGTCCTTCCTGTGTTCCCTACAGCAAATTTGCAAACGACACCATCGACGCAAGCATGCTCGTCACCAACGCGGGCGTGAATTTCGAGCTGCACGAGCCCATCAAGCTCAGTTCCCTCTACAATGCCTCCATCCTGGGCGTGCATGAGTTTCCGGTGACGATTCCGCTGAAGGGATACGCCGGGCAATATCCTCAGGATCGATACACCGCCAACGTCTCCCTTGGTCTCGCATTTCCAAGCGGGATGAAGCCCTCTTTCGAGACCGGCATCCATCGTGAGGTGCGCACACTCCAAGCAGGCACGGTGAGCAACACCTACGATGTCAGAACCAGTCCTTCGCCGGCTACCTATCAGAACCTGGTCTCGAATGCCCGCGACACCTTTGCGCTGAACATCAGCCGCAACTGGTATGACGAGTTCTTCGTGTTCTGTGTCGCCCTCATCCCGACCTTGTTCGCACTGCTGTTCCTGCACCTGCTCTTCTTCAGCAGGCAGGGCCGTGGCACGGGGCCCTACTTCGAGCACTTCACCGAGGCGCTCATCGTCGCCATCCTGTCAGTGCTTCCGCTTCGAGCGGTACTCGTACCCGGCGACATCAGCGGACTGACCCGAGTGGATCTCACACTTGCCGTCGGTCTCGTTCTCATCGTCGCCGTATCTGCCGGGAAGTACGCCGGTGAGATCTGGTCGCGGTCCCACCCTACGCTGCTTCACGGAGAGCACGAAGAGGAGCCTCCGCTGGAGCAGGAGCTCATTCCTGCGGCCGTGGCCGCTCCGGAATAGCCGCTCGCAGAATGGGCGGCGGCAAAAGCCTCGCCCGGGCCGGCGCCTCGGGGATGTCTAGAGATCCAGCATCCTTGCGATAACCAGCTTTTGGATCTCGGACGTCCCCTCTCCGATCTCACCGATCTTGACGTCGCGCCAATACCGAGCGACCGGGTACTCTTCCATCACGCCGTAGCCCCCATGGATCTGGACCGCCTCATCGGCCGCAAGGGTGGCGATTCGAGACGAGAACAGCTTTGCCATGCCTGCTGCCATGGCGAAGTCCTTCCCCTTGTCCTTGAGCCACGCCGCCTTGTAGGTCATGAGGCGGGCGTGCTCGATCCGCGTGGCCATCTCGGCGATCTTGAACTGGATCCCCTCGAAGCTCCCGATCGGCTTCCCAAACTGGGTGCGCTCTCGGGCATACTTCACCGACGCGTCCAAGCAGGCCTGCGCCAGTCCCACTGAGAGAGCCGCGATGCTGATCCGCCCTCCGTCCAGGATGGTGAGGAACTGCCGGAAGCCCTTTCCTCGCTCGCCGAGCAGATTCTCCTCAGGGACCCGAGCGTCCTGAAACGCGAGCTCGTGGGTGTCAGACGCCCGCCAGCCCATCTTGTGGTAATCCTTAGCCACCGTGAAGCCCTCTGTCTCGGCCGGAATGATGAGATTCGAGACCTCCGCGTGACCGTTCGATGAAGGTCCGGTCACGGCAGTGACCGTCACGCCGGCTGTCAGGCGAGTCCCGGAATTGGTGATGAAGGACTTGGTGCCGTTCACCACCCAGGTCCCGTCCCCTAGGCTCGCGCGAGTCTGCGTGGCCCCGGCGTCCGAGCCGGCGTTGGGCTCCGTCAGGCCGAAGGCCCAGAGCCTCTCTCCACTCGCCAGTGATGGAATGTACTTCTCCTTCTGTTCGCTGGTTCCGAAGAGTAGGAACGGCATCGTTCCCAGCGAGACATGCGCCGCCATCGTGATGGCCACCGAAGCGTCCGCCCGGGCCAGCTCTTCGACTGCCAGGGCGTAGGAGATGGTGTCGGCCCCTGCACCGCCGAATTCCTCGGGAATGGGCAAGCCCATCAATCCCAGCTCGGCCATCTTGGACACGATCTCGTACGGAAACTCCGCACGCTGATCGAATGCGGCTGCGTGGGGAGCCACCTCCGCCTCCGCGAACTCGCGCGCCGTCTGCTGAATGAGCCGCTGCTCATCCGAAAGCTCAAAGTCCACTTAGTGGGCCTTTCGCTTGCGAATCTCCTCCGTGAGAGCCGGAACGATCTGGAAGAGGTCGCCGACTGCACCAAGATCGGCCAGCTGGAAGATGGGAGCGTCGGGGTCCTTGTTGATGGCGATGATGGTGTCGGCCGTCTGCATGCCGACTCGGTGCTGCACGGCCCCGGAGATGCCGATGGCAATGTAGGTCTGTGGCTTCACCGTCCTGCCGGTCTGACCGACCTGATGCGGATAGCTGATCCAGCCGGCATCCACGGCGGCACGAGAGGCGCCGACGACGCCTCCCAGCTCGTCGGCCAGGTCCTGTAGCATCTCGAACGGCTCTGGACCACCCAGTCCGCGACCCCCGGACACGATGATGCTCGCCTCGTCCACTGGGACCGGCGCCCCCTCCTCCTGCACCGTCTCCTCACGCTTGGCCCGGGTGGCCTCGCCCTCCGGACGGTAGCTGATTTCCTCCAGCCGGGCGGTCTTTGGTCGCGCTTCCGCCCGAAACGCGTTGGGCCGGATGGTAACGACCGGCGGTCGACCGTTCTTGACTCGAACCGTGGTAGTGTAGGCGCCACCGAAGATGGTCTCGGTGGCCTCGAACCGCCCGTCCACCACTTCGAGGCCAATCACATTGGCGATGACGCCGGTTTGGAGTCGCACCGCCAGCCGGGCCGCCAAGTCCTTGCCGTCCTGGCTATAGGGAAGCAGAATTGCTCCCGGCTGCAAGGAGCCGATCAGCGACTCAACAGCGCCCACGAGTGGGTCGCCGAGATACTGGTCGAAGGTTTCGTCGTCCGAGGCATGCAAGACATCGGTGCCGTACTGTCCAAGCTGGTCAAGAGTCTGAGTCGCCCCTTGGCCGAGCGCCACGGCGTGCACCGAGCCTCCCGCGGCAGCCGCGAGATCAGCCGCCTTTGCCGAGATCTCGAGACTCACCCTTCGCGGACGTCCCTCTTCGTGCTCCACATAGAGCAGCACGTCAGTCATGCGATCACCTTGTTCTCAGCCAAGAAGTCGGCGATCAGCTTGGCTGCTTCGGAGGGTGGCTCTGTAAGCATGCGCCCGGGTTCCTTGGCAGGCCTGGGCGTGGCCGCCACGACCTCCGTCCGCGAGCCGGCGATGCCGAGTGAGGCGGGCTCAAGACCCAGGCCACCGGCATCGAGCTTTGTCACCTGCTTGCGCTTGGAGGCCATGATGCCTTTGAGCGACGGATATCGAGGTTCGTTGATGGCCTTCACAACCATCACAACGGCGGGTAGGTTCGCTGAGATCACCTCGTATCCACCCGAGAGCTGACGTCGTACACGGAGCTGACTGCCCTCGATATCGAGCTTCTGGACGTAGCTGAGAAACGGAAGACCAAGGTGCTCCGCCAGCGCCCCGGGCAGGAGACCTGTTCGCGCGTCTGCGCTCTCCTGGCCACACAGTATGAGATCGTACCCTCCGGACCGGAGTGCGGCAGCGAGAGCCGTGGCTGTCACCCAGATGTCCGAGCCGGCGAGGGCGGAGTCGGTTATCAGGACGCCCCGGTCAGCCCCCATCGCCAGGCCTTTGCGCATCGTCTCCTCGGCAGAGGCCGGACCCATAGTCACCATTGCGACCTCGCCCTCATGCGCCTCCTTCTGGCGAATGCCCTCTTCAAGGGCATACTCGTCAAAGGGATTGAGCACACTGTCGAGGCTGGCCCGATTCAACCGAAAGTCGTCGGTAAGCTCCTTGCGAGCAGTGGTATCGGGCACCTGCTTCACGCACACCGCGATCTTCACGACGATGCCACCTCCACACAGAAAAACCCGCTTGATGCGGGCTCGAAGACGGCGACCTTCTCACCGGGCGGACCCTACCGGTCCGGCGGCCATCCCAACCTACCACGCTCATAATGGCAAGCCGGAGCGGGTCTGGTAGCGCATACGGGATTCGAACCCGTGATCTCCGCCTTGAGAGGGCGGTGTCCTAGGCCGCTAGACGAATGCGCCACGCCTTCGGAGCGACATGGCTGCGGGACTAGGATTCGAACCTAGACTAACTGATCCAGAGTCAGCCGTCCTACCGTTAGACGATCCCGCATCGGTCCTGAAAAGTCTACCAAAGCAGTCCTTCAGACCCAGGCGACCGCGGCACGCTTTCATTGACGCGTCCGACTCCTGCGAGAATATTGCGGCAGGTGGCAGCCCGCCAAATCAATCAGGGGATGCGGGCAGAGCATGCGAAGACTGCTGATCACTGATCTCGACGGTACGGAGATCGGAGCGATCCTCGAGCAAGAGGACGGCACGCTTCAGGGTGAAGGCAAGGGCCGATCGTTGCTCGAACAGGCGCCCGGTAAGACCTTCGAGGATTGGCTCGAGGCCGATCACCACTCCAAATACCTGCACTATACGGAGCAGACGGCGGCCTAGCCGCGAGGTCAGCTCAGTCGCGCAGGAAGGGGCAGTGCTGATGTGCTGCCGCCGAGCAGATATCGCGGACGTATTCGTTGTCCAGCAATACGCCACGGGCGCGGCAACGCATTCCGGCCTGCTCTCGCATGAGGGCAGCCGCGAGTGGGCGCGTCAGCTCGAGGGTCGGACTGCCGACCGCCTGGAGTTTCGGACAGGCCGTCGCCCCGGCCCGAGCGGCGGGCGCGGCGGGCGGAGGCTGCACGCGCGGGCGTCGTCGTTCGGGTGCGGCGGTTCCCGCACGTGTCTGGCTCGACTCTTGGAAGAGCCGCGCGAGCTTGGAATTGCGCGAGAGAAAGATGAACTGACCGGACGAAGAGCCGGTTGGCGCGGAATGATCCAAGATTTTCTCCTCCAAGAATCCCCTGCTGATCCACTCAATTTGAGCTTACGGAGCCGGCCGCCCCGCGTCATCGACCAAAAGTACCGAATCGCGGTAGGAAATTGGTACTAGAGGCAGGCCGAACGGCTTAGCCGGCAATCGAGGAAGGGCTAGCCCATCTGGGCTGCCAGGCAACCCATTTGCAACGGTGGAAGCGCTGACCTCAACGATGCTTGCCGAAATCATCCACAGATCACTTTGTTATGTAACCGCGAGGGCTGCCGGCTGAGGTAGGCCCGAGCGACCGTTCCCCACCCTAATCACCTTCCGGATCGCCTCTTTGCGCGCGGGCTTGCGACTTCCTCCCACCCGGGGAAACGAGGTCCCACTGATTCGATCCCTGGGGAGAACGTCGTAACCGTTCCGCTCGTTATGTCAGGGAGCCCTCACACTGCCGATGGGCGTGGAGATAATCGGGCACAGAGCCATCGGCCACAACCGGGCCTTGTCAAGGAGACCGTTCATGACCGCCTCTGCATCCCCAAGCTTGCTTCGCCGATATCTCGACCACATTCCGGCCGATGACGCCGATGCCCAGGTCGTCGCCCTGTACGCCATGCTCGATACCATAGCCGTGGACAACCCTCTGGTCGCCAGGGCGATTGTCGGCGAGCTTCGCGATCAGCGACGCAATCTGAAGCTGATTGCCAGCGAGAATTACTGCTCGCTCCCGGTGCAGTACGCCCAGGGAACTCTCCTCACGGACAAGTACGCGGAGGGCTATCCCTTTCACCGTTTTTACGCTGGGTGCGAGAACGTCGACATTGTCGAAGCGGAAGCCGCACGTCTGGCCTGTGAGCTGTTCGGTGCTCAGCATGCCTACGTCCAGCCCCACTCGGGCGCAGACGCCAACCTGGTCGCCTTTCTTGCGATTCTGGGCGCTCGCATCGAACGACCCATCCTCGAGTCGCTTGGAGAGGACAATGCTGCCAAGCTTGACCGTCCTCAATGGGAGACGGTGCGGCGAGCCCTGGGCGAGCAGCGTATCCTGGCCCTTGACTACTATTCCGGCGGTCATCTCACCCACGGCTACCGATTCAACGTCTCCGCCCGACTCTTTGACGTGCACACCTACACAGTCGACCGCGACACTAACCTCCTCAACCTCGACCAGATCCGGGAGCAGGCGCACGAGGTCAAGCCGCTCATCCTCCTCGCCGGCTACAGCGCCTACTCCCGAAAAATCAACTTCGCCAAGATGCGGGATATCGCAGACGAGGTTGGAGCTGTGTTCATGGTTGACATGGCCCACTTTGCGGGCTTGGTTGCCGGGAAAGTCTTCACTGGTGACTACGATCCGGTGGCGAGCGCTCACATGGTCACGACCACCACTCACAAGACGCTCAGAGGCCCGCGGGGCGGGCTGGTCTTGTGCGATGTCGAGTTTGCCGACTACGTCGACAAGGGCTGCCCCAGCATTCTGGGCGGTCCGCTTCCCCACGTTCTCGCCGCCAAGGCCGTAGCTCTGCGCGAGGCTTCCCGGCCCCAGTTTGCTCAGTATGCGCGCCGAATCGTCGAGAACGCGGCCGCCTTAGCCGAGGCGCTTCAATCTGAGGGGCTCGAGGTACTGACCGGAGGGACCGACAACCACCTCATGCTCGTGAACGTCTCGACCAGCTACGGCGTGACGGGACGGCAGGCCGAGACTGCCCTCCGGGAATGTGGCATCACCTTAAACCGAAACGCTCTGCCGTTCGATCCAAATGGCCCCTGGTACACCAGCGGTCTGCGCATCGGCACGCCCGCCGTCACCACGCTCGGCATGGGCACCGAGGACATGCGCACCATTGCCGCCGCAATCACCCGAGTCCTGTCACATGCCCGTCCGGCGGCTGCCAAAGCGGGCGGGACGAGCAAGGCGAAGTACGATCTCGAGCCGGAAGCTCGAGACGCGGCCCGCAAACAGGTCGCCGAACTTATGCGGCGCTTCCCCGTCTACCCGGAGGTTGACCTGGAACAGCTGGAACAGCTGGTGGGACTGCCTGACTCAGGCTGACCGATCAGGTCCTTGCCCCACGAAGGGTCAAAACGAGAAGAACTTCAGCTGGTTGAGCGGCCAGTACGCGACCAGCGCCTTGCCGATGATGTCATGCCGAGGAACATACCCCCAGACATGAGAATCGAAGCTGTTGTTGCGGTTGTCGCCAAGGACGAAATAGTCGTTCGGAGGCACGCGCCTCGGCCCCCAGCTGTAGAACGGACGCGCGAGGATATACGATTCCTTGATCCGGTGGTGGTTTACCCAAACGCCTGCGCCATCCTTGACGCGGACCAGGTCGCCGGGAATACCGATCACCCGTTTGATGAAGTCCTCACTCGTGTTGCGAGGATAGCGGAACACGATGACATCGCCATGCTCGGGACCGTGAATGAGGTAGTCGACCTTGTTCACGAGCACGAGGTCACCATTGTGAACCGTGGGAAGCATGCTCGTGCCCTGGACCCGAAAATTCTGGACCGCGAGCCGCACTACCAGAAAGATAATGACGGTCAGAATGACTGTTTCGGCGATCTCTCGAACCACCTTCGAGGTTCGTTGTGTGCTCACCGCCTGAGTGTGCGTGCTCAGGGAATCATCCTCCAACAGGCGACCGCTCCGTTACAGTACCATCCAAGGCTACTCGACCGGATGCGACCGTCTTGCAGCTACGGTTCAGAGCGTTGAAGTCGTGGGAAGGGTTCCGGAAGTCGTAGCCGCGAGCACAGAGGCGGCCAGCAAAGGCAGCTGCTCCTCGCTCACAGTCCTTAGATCGAGGAGCACCCGGCCCCGCTCGATCCTGCCGATGACTGGCGGCTCCTGCATGCGCAGGCAGCGACTCAGCGCCTCGGCCGGCTGCTGTGTGGCCAGAGCAAGCGCGACGGAAGGCAGTGTCTGTCCAGGTAAGCTTCCACCGCCAACCGTCGCCTCTGTATCCATGATTTGCACCACAATTCCGGCAGAACGCAGCCGCTCGGCCACCATCGATGCTCGCTTCTGCAACACCTCTGGCGTGAGTGCCAACATTGCAATGACCGGCATGCGCTCCGGTTTGCCTTCGAGGTAGTGGGCCAGCGTCGCGTGGAGGCCGGCCAAGATAGTTTTGTCCGGACGTAAAGCGCGGGCCAGCGGCAGCCGTGCCAATTTCGATACAACCTCGCGCTTGCCGGCGATGACGCCTCCCTGAGGACCGCCGAGCAGTTTATCAGTGGAGAACGTGACGACGTCGGCTCCACCTGCCAGCGCTTCGGCCGGTGTCGGCTCGTGAGCGATCCCAAACCGCTCCGTGTCCACCATCGCCCCACTTCCGTTGTCGACGATGAGCCGCAAGCCGTGTCGTCTCGCGACAAGAGAGAGACGCTGGATGGGGACGGAGTCCGCGAACCCGACCACCGAGAAGTTGCTCCGGTGCACGTGCAGTATGGCCGCCGTGCGCTCGGTAACGGCCCCGACGTAATCCTCTACACTGGTCCGATTGGTTGCGCCCACCTCCACGATCCGGGCACGAGCCTGCCTCGCTATGTCAAGAATTCGGAATCCATCTCCGATCTCAACCGCCTCACCTCGGGAGGTCAGAACCTGCTTGTCCGCCGCGAGGCCTGCGAGGGTCAGCAGGATGGCGGCCGCGTTGTTGCCCACGACCATGGCTGCCTCGGCCCCCAGGAGCGGGCGCAGCTGAGCGGCGATCGCCTCGGTCCGCGACGCGCGCTTTCCGGTCATACGTGAGATTTCGAGGTCCGTGTAGCCGGCGGCGTCCTCCATGGCCGAACGAATTGCCGAGCCGAGCGGAGCGCGCCCGAGATTCGTATGAAGAATGACCCCGGTGGCATTGATCGCAGGCACCGGATGGGGGGCAACGAGCCGATCCAGCCGCGCCACCACCCTGGCGGCGATCGTAGCCGCGTCCGTCGGCGCCGGAGACCCATCTCGAGCCTCGTCGACGACCTCTCGGATCAGTCGGACCAGCACGCCATGGTCGATCCCAGCACGGACATGGCGCAGTCGCGCATCGCGCAGAACCGCGTCGACCGATGGTGGCCGCTGAGCCGCGTCCGGGCTCAGTGCACCACGAAGGAGAGGATGATCATCACCACAACCAGGGCCGGTGCCAGCACGCCGAGCAGGCGCAGATCATGGCGGAGAAAGTCGTAGTTGGCGACCACAATCTGAGCCGGTGCACGGCTGCCGCGTGCCCGTCCGGGGCGTACGGGAGCGGCGGCTGAGCGTGATGATGGCGCGACCGGCCGGGCAGCCTGGGGAGATGTGACGGCTGCCATGGGCGCAGTCGAGGCGGCCGCGAGCTCATCCTCCTCGAGGAGGGCCGCCCGCTCGGACGCACGGGCTTGGCGCTGGCGGAGGTGTTGTTGCCGGCGCGCGCGCGAACTTCGCGCCTGCTTCTTGGGGGGCATGTCAGTCGTTCACCCAGGCTCAAATTCGGACAAGGGCGCAAGGCGCAAGTCTGGGGTATTATACACGGGCAACCCGTCCGGGGAGGGCCGGACGGCGCGTCTGGGACTACGGAAGGAACGGGGGCGTGCGCTTGTTCTTGACGTACTTCGATCATCACGTTTTCGGCTTCTGGCTTAGCCTGGTGATCGTGGTGCTTTTGCTCCTCGTGTGGCTCACGGCGGCGGAGCGCCGGCGGCGCCGGCTGGCAGACCGGTTCAATGAAACGCTCGGTCGCGTCGAGGGCCAGAACGTGCCGGCGATGCTGACGGAGTACCTCAACACGGTCAGCCGCATCGCGGAACAGTCAGGGCAAATGGAAGAGCGGGTGAACCAGCTCTCTGCTGCGCTTCCCAGTGTGGTCTCTCACGTGGGCTTGGTGCGATTCAGCCCCTTTCACGACACGGGTGGTGACCACAGCTTCTCCATGGCCATCCTCGATTCCCGGGGGGACGGGGTGGTCGTCACGGCCCTCCATTCGCGACAAGAACACAAGCTGTTTGCGAAGCCGGTGACCAACCGCACCTCCCGATACGCCTTGACGAACGAGGAGCGGGAAGCGATCGACAAACCAGTGGCAGTAGAGGCGGCGCCTGCCGCAGGGTCTGGCGGCTAGGCGGACTCGACGGGTCGCCTTCCCACGGCGATCATGCGCGGGCTGGTCCAATCATAGGGGCCCAGCTCGTAATCCCCGTAGAGCGACTCCAGCCCCAGATCCGCGAGCCTCAGTAGCAGCTCGAGCTCGAACCGGTAGATCCAGCGCGTCTCGAGTATCGCCGTTTCGGTGCTGACCGTCTGCCCAGACCAGCGTTCGTAGCTGATGGTGAGCGTCAGCATCTGGCGCCGAGGATCGGAACGGGTCGAGTCAAAGGCTCGTATCACCTCCGTCCCGTCGCGGTGCTCAAAACGACGGCGCACTCGGTCATCGTCCTCGGGTCCGGGAAGGACATGCGGGTTGACAAGGTCCATGACGAGCAAGCCGCCGGGCTCGAGGTGCCGACGAAGCGCTCCCAGCGCTGCGATTTGGTCCGAGGACGTGGTCAAGCAGCTGAAGACGTCGAGCGGCACGATGACGAGATCGAACCGGCGCCCCACATCAAAGTGCCGGATATCGCCCTCAACCAGATCGACATCCAGGCCATCGAATTTGGCCCTTGCTCTCGACAGCATGGCGCGGGAACGCTCAACCGCCCAGACCCGGCGGCCCGGCGCCGTGAGCGCCAGCGGGACCCGGCCGGTACCCGCTCCGGCCACCAGCACGTCGCCCCCAACCCACTCCACGAACTGCAAATACATAGTAGTGTCGGATGTGAGGGACGCGTGTTCGGTGTCGTAGTAGGACGCCACGACATCATATGGGTTCATGACAGACCTATAATCAGACGCATTCCTGAGGGCGGCGGGCGTCCACGAATGGCAGGAACACCCTGGCGCGACTGGCAGCACGGCGACTGAGCGTGCCTGAAGAGGCGCCCCCTCGCGACATCCTCATTGTCGACGACGAGGCGGACATTGTCTCGTTCCTGTCCGACGTTTTCACTGACGAAGGATTGGCGGTGCGTACGGCAGGAAATGGCCGCGAGGCGCTCGCGGCAATAGAGGATCGTCCCCCCGCGCTTGTCATCCTCGACCTCATGATGCCGGAGATTTCGGGCTTCGAGGTCCTCGACGCGCTGCGCCGCTCGGGCGATCGGCGACCGCCGGTCATCGTCCTGAGCGCCAAATCGTCGCACGGGGATATCGTCGAGGCCCTTGAGCGCGGCGCCTGTGACTTCATCCCCAAACCCTTCGAATTGGACGACCTCCTGCTCCGAGTCAAGGTCTGGATGGATCGGGGCCGGGTCGAGGCCAGCCCCACGACCCTACGCGTCTTCACCCTGGCGCCCTTTCGGGTCTTCCTGGGCGAAGACCTGCTGCTCGACGAGGAAGCCGGAGATCCGCGTACCCGGCTCATCTTCAAGTACCTGATCACCCACTCCAACCAGAGCATTGACCGCGACAGCCTGCTGTATCTGGTGTGGCCCGACCTCGATCAGGCCGTGGCCGACAAGCAGCTGGACGCCCGTCTCGAACAGCTGCAAGCCCTTGCCCGCTCCGACCTTCCCAACCACGAATTCATCGAGGTCGACGGTTCTTCAGTCCGCTTCGACACCTCCCAGGATTACTGGTGCGATGCCGACGAGTTCGAAGCCCAGGTCCGACTTGCGCAGCAGGCGCAGGAGTCTGGTGAGATGGACGCGGCCCTGGGCACGTTCCTCTCGGCGCTGGCCCTCTACAACGACGACTTCCTGCGGGAGAACATCTACGACGACTGGCCCAGCGATCGGAGAGAGAAGCTTCGCGAGCTGTGGATCTCCTCTCTGTTTCGGTCCGGCGCGATTTGCGCGGACCGCTGCGAATTTAGCGACAGCATCCGGTTCATGCGCAGGGTGCTCGACGCCGATCCATACCGTGAGAACGCGTACCAGGCACTCATGCTCTACCTCACCAAGGCCGGTCGGCGGAGCGAAGCCATCCAGCTCTACCGTTACGCCGAGCGTCTCTTTGCCCAACATCTGGCTGCTCAACCGGCCCCCTCGACGCGCATGCTGTACGAGAAGATTCTCCGCGGAGAGGCCGGCTGACCAAGAGCTCGGATCTCCTCTCGGTGGATGAGGCTCAGGCTCGGGTCCTAGCCCTGGGCTCACCCGTCGAAGCCGAGGACTGTGTGCTTCGGGAGGCGCTGGGGCGCGTAACGGCTGGTCCGGTTCACTCCCGGATCGCAGTACCACCCTTCGCCAACTCGGCGATGGATGGGTTCGCACTTCGGGCCGCCGATACCACTGCGCCCGGACCCGGTGTGAGCCTGCGGACCATCGGCTACATCCCCGCGGGCGCGCAGTCGCTGCCGGCCGTCGGCGCCGGCGAAGCGGTCCGAATCATGACCGGAGCGCCGTTGCCGCCTGGCGCGGATGCCGTGGTGCCATTCGAGGAGACAGATTCCGACGGAGACACCGTCCATGTGCGGGCAGGTATCACGGTCGGGAGCTGTGTCCGGCCGGCCGGTCTCGACGTCAACCCTGGCGATCAGATCCTGCCCGAAGGCACCCGCCTTGGTGCGGCTCAGCTCGCCGCCTGCGCCTCCGTTGGCCTGGCAACCCTCTCCGTGCGACGAAGACCGGCCGTAGCCATTCTCACCACGGGAGACGAGCTTGTGGATCCGGGTGCTGCCCTAGGGCCTGGCCAGATCTACAACAGCAATGCGTATGGTCTGGAGGCCGCCGTTCAGGAGTCCGGTGGGACTCCGCTGCGGCTGTCACCCGCTCGCGATAGCCCCGAGGCCCTGCGCGACGCGATCAAAGGCCTTCCGGACGCGGACTTGATCCTGACTTCGGGAGGCGTTTCGGTCGGCGACTTCGACTACGTGAAGGCCGTCTTCGCATCAGCCGGGGAGGTCGGGTTCTGGCGGGTCAGGATGCGCCCCGGGAAGCCGCTGCTGCTCGCCTCCTTAGCACGGCCGGATGGACAGCGGGTACCCGTGCTGGGTCTGCCCGGGAATCCCACCAGCACCATGGTCACCTTTGAGGTGTTTGGTCGACCCTTGATTCGTCGTCTTCTGGGCCAGCAGCCTGAGGTACCGAAGCCCCTCACCGCACGATGTGTCGACCGGCTCGACAATCGCGGCGGACGCGAAACGTTCTTCCGCGTGGTCCTCGACGACGAGGAGGGGCTGCTGTCCGCTCGACTGTCCGGTGGTCAGGATTCCTCCATGTTGGTACCGTTGGCTCGCGCAGACGGCTTGGCCCGAGTGTCTGCCGAGGTCGAGACCGTCGCTCCCGGAGAGACCGTATTGGTCTATCCGTTCTCTCGCTGGTCACGATAGACGATCGCCCTGAATGGCCCGCCACTGCTTGCGCGTCCTGCTCGCCTTCGGTGGTCCGGCCAGTACTCCCGCCCCTTCATTGCCCCCCAGTGACATCATCATGGCGATAAGGACCAGCGCCAAGAGCAACACCAGAGCCATCACGAGCGTCATCACACGCGCATCACGCAAACATGCAGAGCAGCCGCTGGAGGGTCACCCGAACCGCTCCTGGACCCGTTGCAGCACCGGGATCAGGTCGATCCCGTCCTTGAGAACAGGGCCCCAGATGTCTCCGATGGAGTCCAATCGATCGAAGATAGAACGAATGTCAAACGTCCGGGGATCCAGCGACGGAGTGACCTCGTCCCAGCGCAGGGGTGTGGAGACGGTCGCGCCAGGCTTGGGCCTTGCGCTGTAGGGCGCCGCGAGGGTCTGCCCATCACGGTTCTGCAGGAAATCGAGATAGACCCTCCCCCGCCTGCGGGCGGGCATGCGTTCGACACTGGTGGTCGCCGGAAGTTGTGCGTGCACAAGCCCGGCGATCAGTTCGGCGAACTGCTTCCCCTGGTCGTAGCCATAGCGAGCGCCCATGGGCACGTAGATGTGAATGCCCTTTGATCCCGATGTCTTGGGATACGAGGGTACCTCCAGCTGGTCGAGCACGCGTCGAACGACGACCGCAGCCTCCACGACCGTCGTGAAGGTCACGTCGAGCGGATCAAGGTCGATAACGATGTAGTCCGGCCGGTCCAAAGACTCGGTCCGGGAGTTCCATGGGTTGATCTCGATGCAGGCAAGATTGGCCAGGTAGATGAGCGTCGCCTCTTCCTGACAGAGCAGGTAGCGAACGTTCTTGCCGTGGGAGGGGGAGTGGATGGAGCAGGTTTCGATCCAGTCCGGCGTCTCCTTGGGCATGTCCTTCTGGAAGAACCCCTTCTGCGTGATGCCGTTGGGGTGCCGGTGCAGCGACTCGGGCCTATCCTTCAAATAGGGCAGGATGAACGGAGCGATGTCCCGGTAGTAGGAGATGAGGTCTCCCTTGGTCAGCCCTTCCTCCGGCCAGAACACCTTGTCCAGGTTGGTAAGCTGCAGCCGGTGACCGCCGACCGTGAGGCTCTCCGCCTTGGTCCGGACCGGGAACTGACGCGCCGCCTGCTCCGGTGGCGGCTCGACCCGCTCTTCTCGATGAACAGTGCGCGGATCGAGATCTGGACAGACATGCTCGAACACGGGCTGACGTAGGATTCCGGACTCTGTCCACTGGCGAAAGGCAACCTGGCAGACGATACGGGGTTCCACCCAGGTCACCGGCATGTTCGTCTTTGGCACTTCCTTGAAGGGACACGTCTCTGTCTTCAAGGGTTGGAGACGCTCGATCAGGCCGGCCAGTGTCGGCTCGTCGAACCCGCCGCCAGTGTGGCCGACGTAGAGCAGATGGTCCCCATCGTAGACGCCGAGCACCAGAGCACCGAAGTGCTTACGGCTGTTGCGGGGCTCGGTGAACCCTCCCACCACCGCCGCCGTGTGCAGCAGCCGCTTGACCTTGAGCCATTCGGAGGTTCGCCTGCCAGGTCGGTAGGGTGACGCGCCGTCCTTCGCCAGCATGCCCTCGAGCTGCTGCCGGCTGACGGCCTCGAAGAAGGCGCATCCGCGGTCCTCCACGTGATCGCTCAATCGCACCAATCCGCCTTGGTCGCCCAGAAGCCGACGCAGGACCTCCTTCCGCCGGCGAAGAGGCAGCTCGCGCAAATCGTGGCCGTCCAGATAGAGGAGGTCGAAGACGTAGTAGAGCAGCGTGCCTCGGTGGCCCTTCTGGTAATCCTGTAGCCACTGAAAGTGTGAGCGTCCCTCTTCGTCCACCACCACGATCTCTCCGTCGAGAACGGCGGCGTGACCCAGAAGCTTGAGCTGCGACACAATGGCCGGATAATTAGCCTCAAACGACAGCTGGTTGCGGGAGTAGAGCCGGACATCCCCTGCCGCCTCGACCTCGGCAATCGCTCTATAGCCGTCCCACTTGACTTCAAACAGCCATCCCTCTCGGTCGAATGGCGCATCCACTTCCGTCGCCAGCATTGGCCGGACGCCGCGAGGCATCTCGCCCCGCGGCGCATCGTCGATAGCGAAGCGCTCGGGAAGACGATCGCTGTACCAGACCTCACCCGCGGCCGGCGCCCCCGCCTTGATCTCCTCCAGCGTGCGGCCGCTCTGCACCGAACGGTCTCGATCGAGGCCGCTCTCTTCCGATGCGAACTCGTCCTGACGTTTGACCAACAGCCAGGCGTTCTCCTCCCGTCCCTTCAGGTGAATGATGTCGAACAGGCCTCGCAGCTTCTGGCCACTCAGAAACACTGCCACGTGCCCCTTGTGCAGGCCCACCTTCACCTCGTGCTCGATATCCTCGCGAGACGTCGCCCCAGGTGTGGCATAGGTCCCTTGATCCCAGACCATGACCGTGCCGGCGCCATAGTTGCCCTTGGGAATGATGCCCTCGAACGCGCGGTAGTCCAGCGGATGGTCTTCGACCATCATCGCCAGCCGCTTGTCGGCCGGGTTTTGAGATGGGCCTTTGGGTACTGCCCAGCTCTTCAGCACGCCGTCAGCTTCCAGGCGGAAGTCGTAGTGCAGCCGCGTGGCTCGATGCAGCTGAACCACGAAGCTGGGTAGGCCGGCGGACGGCTCACCGCCAATCGGTTCCGGCGTTTGGTCCAGGTGGCGTTTCTCGACGTACTGATCCAGAGACATGTGCCCCCGCCTTGCGCCCCAATCTAGTCCACAACGGAGGGCGGAAGACCTCCGGAAGACGGGTGCGCTACTGTCTGATCATGAGGTTGTTCGAGGCGGGCATGTACGGCGTGAGGCAAGCGGTGCGAGTGGCACGTCCCTACGGGTTCCACCTGTTTCTGCTTGCGTATATGGCCGGCCTGCTGCTGCTCGACATGCTGACGCACAGCCTGCTCATGCAGTCGATCATTGGGCTCATCACCTTCGGAGTGCTCGCGTTCGCACTCCGCGCATCGTCACCACTCGAGCGCCGGCAGGTATGGCTTCTGGTGCTGCTGGCCACCCTTGTCGAGCTCGACTGCTCGGTCTTGTGGGGTGTGTACCGCTACCGGCTTCACAACATCCCGCTGTTCGTCCCTCCCGGGCATGGGCTGATCTATCTCTTTGCGCTCACCTGGGGCCGCACCCCGTTGATGCAGTCGCACGGGCGCCTCTTCGCGCGGCTCGCGTCGGGGGTCGCCATCGGTTGGGCACTGCTCGGGGTCACGGTCTCCGTGTGGCTGGCACACCGCCCGGATCTCCTGGGGCTTATCCTGCTGCCCATCTTTCTGTGGATCCTGCGAACCCCTTCAGGCGCCACATACGTGGGGGCCTTCGCCGTGACCTCGCTCCTCGAGCTCATGGGGACGGGACTTGGCAGCTGGACCTGGGCGGCATCGGCCCCCGTTCTCCACGTGCCCATCGGCAACCCGCCCTCCGTGATCGCCGGGGCTTACTGTGTCATCGAGCTGGGCGCACTGAAACTCAGCCGGCTCAACCGGTCCACCGGTCGGGAGTGGATTGGCCACGAGGAGCGCCTGCCCGCCCGTGCCCTCGGATGGGCAGGCGCTCACTCTCGGCGCTACTTGACGGTGTAGCTGTACGGGAGCAAGGCGACCTGATCCCCACTTCCCGTGATCAGGAAGTTGCTGTCGATGGCCGCTGCGTCAACGTAGAGCACCCCATGAATCGACGTGCCCGCCGGAGCGCTGGGCTGAATGCGGACGGTGATCGTGCCGCTCTTTCCCGGCTGGAGCACCAAGGGCTTATAGGCATGGGACGACTCGTTTGCGGCGATGGCCCAGAGGTCTCCGGTCGCGGGGGTCGCCCCGACATCGAAGATCTTGGTCGTTGCCAGCGCACCGATGTTGACCGAACGGTTGGGCGCCGGCTTGCTGAACGGCCCAATCTCACTCGGAAGAGCTAGCCAGAACCCAAAGGGAACCTGCGAGCCGCTCAGCGTGGCGATCGAGGCGCTGTCGCCGGTCCCCGGATCGATGAAGGGATAGCCGGAAACCTCGGGGGAGCCGACCTCGCCATAGGGTGGCGCGCCGTTGGCGTTGACCACGTCGATGCTGACGGGCGGCTTGGGCGCGGAGGATTCGGCCAGAACCGTGAATTGGGTCGTGAGGGGGGGCACCAGGAAAACCGGCGTACCGCTGTTGGAGGGGTCAAAAGGAACCGTAACGACCCCGCCGCCCAGGGAAAGCGGCGCGGTCTGGTTGAGTCTGGGATCGACAAAGTAGCTCTTGGCGGTGTTCCCTGTGTTCTTGATGTGCACGCTCACCGACTCCTTCGAGCCGAGCCCCAGTCTGACCTTCGGCGACTGCGGCAGGCCCGATGCGGTCACGTCGACGGTGTTGAAGCTGATACGACCGTCGATTGGCAGCGTGTTGTGAACCCCAGAGATGTTGTTGTTGATGAAAACGACGAACTTCCAGAGGCCACCGCTCGGGTTGGCCTGGAAGAATTGCATCGTGTTGGTGTACCGGGTAGGCAGGCCGAAGCTGTCGCTGCTTTGATTCGTGTTGACCTTAGTGATGGTGCTCTCGACGTTCACCGGCATGCCGGAGGGGTTGACCAGGACACCTTCCAGGTTGTAGTGGTTGTCCTTGATCGACGTATTGAGGCCCAAGCTCTTCAGTCGGGACGGAACCCTGAACTGGTAGGTCAGGACCTGCCCGGGCGCACCCGGCCGGCCGTTCCCTCCGGTCAAAGTTCCGTCGAACGTACCGCCATGAGAGCCGAGCGGAATCAGGCTGCGCAGCGTGACGGGCACGGCCCCCGCCTGACTACTCGCTCCGGCGCCACGCGGGCCACCAATAGTTACCTCGCCATTGAGATCCCCGGAGACATGGCCGATCTTGGTTCGGATCGAAAAGGAGCGTGACTGTCCGGGACCCAGCGTTGCCTTTGCCGGAGAAACGTGGGCGACCGAGTGTTGGTTTGAGGTGGAAACGTCTAGGGTGACGCCGCCCTTATAGGAGGAGCTGGAGGGGGCGGCCTTCGTCCATATGAGAGCCTCCCACGTTCCCGAAGCGGGGAACCGAACGTCAACATGGCCGTACCCGCTGAACGGCACGGGCGGCCCGAGATCCTGAGGCAGTGAGTAGGCGGCGATATCGCCCTTGGGATCAAAGAGGGTCACGCGCGCCAAGCCTGACGGATCTGCCGCGACATCCCAGGCGATTGAGGCATCCAGCCGCTGGGCACCGGAAGGAACCTGGAACTTCTGGATGACGTAGGCACGCTTGACCCCGATCTCGTCCACAAAGGTGTGCTTCGACCTCGGATCGAGCTGGATGCCGTACGAATGGTGATAGGTCGGCGAGCCGAATGCCTGCAGCTGCGGCTGAACCACCTGACTGACGGAGCCGTCGTTGGTCACATGGATGTGGAACGTCTTCGTCGATCCGGCAGCTCCGGAAGCAGATAGGGTGCTGGGCGTCACCAGCAACGCATCACCTTGGCGGCGGCTCGCGTTGTAGGAGATCGCCGCGTTGACGGCCCGGAGCGAGTCGATCAGCCCGGCTCCCTGCTCATAGGAGGGCTCGCCGAGATCGACCGCGGTGCTCATGATGATCTGCTTCACCACTGCCGGAGACGGTGACTTGCCGTGGTGGGCGCCACGGTAGGCCTCGATGACGAGCGCCGCCTCTCCAGCGGTCAGTGGGGCAGACTCACTGGTGCCGCCCGTGAGCTGAATCGGCGAGGGCTTGCCGTTGTTTCCCAGGCAGTCTGCATACAGCTTGGTGTTGGCGTCGCAGAGGCCCCATCCGAGGTCTCCGGGAGCCACCACGTCCACTCCTCCGCCGCCGCCCTGGGTGATGCCTCCCGAGCTGAGTGAGGAGATATTGTCGCTCAGGTACCCTCCCTTGCCGAGCTGATCGCCGGCGAAGAGCGTCTGCTTGTAGGCCCGAAACTGAGTCGAGGCGCCGACCGTGATCACCTGCGGCAATGTGGCGGGTGGCCCCAGGGCACCCGCGGTGCCGGCATCACCTGACGAGACCGTTACCACCACGCCATCCGCCACGGCCTGCTTGTCGGCCAGCGAGGTCGGATCGAGGCGGTTATCGGGATAGGAGTAACCGCCGAATGACTCGTTGATCACCCCCGCGCCGTGATCGACGGCGTACTGAATGGCCGCCACAAAGGAAGACTCGAAGGCGCCAAGCTGGCCGAAGACTTTGAGGCCCATGAGTGAAGCGCCTGGAGCGGTACCCATAATTCGAATATTGGGGCAGCCGGCTGCGGCGTGCCCCTTGTTCAAGAACGAGTTGAGACTGTAGACCTCCCGTCCCTGTGCGGCGATGGAGCCGGCGTCGGTGAATGCTTCTCCTCCCGGGGTCGGGGCATTGGGGCCGTCACCGCTGAAGTCCTTGTAATCGACGAAGACGTGCTTGCCGTTAGCGCGGATAAAGTCCGGGTTGTTGATGTTGATGCCGTCGGCGAGATAAGCGACCGTGACACCCTTGCCCGTGACCAGATTCAGTGCCTGATGACGGTGACGGTTCCGGTACGCAGTCTGGGTGAGCTGCAGCGCTTCCGGCTCCAGAGAAGGCGTGCAGGAGGCCTTTCCGGTTCGGCTCACACCCACCGCCCTCGCGGAAACAGCGTGATTCATCTGCCGTGGAGCGGGGATAACCATATCCGGCACGACCGCCCGAACAAGCGGCTGCGAGCGAAGGTAGCGAAGCTCGTTCACGGATACCGTGGCCCGAATGGCGTCGATGATGTGAAACGGCTCAACCTCGCGCGCATGCACCTGTCGAAGCTCATGGAGCAGCGGGCGCTGGGCTCTCGTCGTCATCTCACGGCGTGCCGTGAGGGCCGAGACGGTCCGACCGCGAAGCGCGGAGAACTGGCTTCGCAGAATGATGACCATGCGCTGGGTGGGAGTGGCGGAGAGCCGGCGAATTTGTGCCGGCGAAACGGGAGCAATGAGATTGGTTTCAGCCCGCCCGGCAACCCCTGAGAGTCGAAGAGCCGACGACGCGGCGACCGGTCCCAGCGAGACCTGGCCGAATGCAAGGGTAACGAGAGCGATGAGCGAACCGGCCGAGAGACACCGCATAGCGAGCGGCTTCACGATGGCGTCCTCCTGGAGAGTCGGTCTGGCGTCGTGGCGCTCCAGCGGACGTCAGTTGCCCATTGTATTTCGTGAGCCGGTTACGCTCAAAGGCGGCCGTCCGGCCACGATTTAAGACGTGGGAAACCGTTGCATGGAGCCCGATCTCAGGCGAGACGACTCGACGCTAGCCGCGCCGGCGGATGGCGAATGGAACAAAGAGCAGCGGCAGCAGCCCGATCACCACGAAGGTGTGCAAGATCGCCGTGAGCACGACTGACAGCGCCAGGCTGAGCACCAGGGCTACCGCCAGAACCCCGATCCGCAACCCCGCTCACTCCGACCTGTTCGCAGCCAGGGCCAGCCGCAGAGACGCGACAGCCTCCGCGATGCCGTCGGCCGTCGGACGGGGGGCAACCGTCGTGATCCAGCCTGCATCATTACCAATGCGGCGCTTCACCGCCGCGGCGGTCTTTTCTCCCATGGACACCATCGCCGGACGCCGGCCGAGGCTGCCGCGGAGCAGCGTATCGAGGATGGCATGCGCCGCCGAAGGGCTCAAGAGAACCACGACATCGAAGCGGTCAGACCGAATGTCTTCGACGGCCGCGGTCACGGCCGCTTCGTCGATCGAGGTTCGGTAGACAACCGCGCACGTAACCTGATGGCCGGCATTCGATAGGTGGTCCCCAAGCACTGAGTCGCTTCGCGTCGACTGAAGGACGAGAATGCGCGATGCCGGCAGTGGCTCCATGGCCTCGGCCAGCCCCAGAGCCCCCCGTTCAGACGTGATGGTAGAGATCAGCCCCACCTCCGTTAGGGCGCTCGCGGTGCGGGGCCCTGCCGTGGCGAGAAGGAGCCGTCCCTCCCCTACCGCCCCTCTCAACTCCGTGAGACGGCTCTCGAGGGTCTCGACCGCCGCCACGCTGGCGAAGACGATCCAATCAAACTGGGCCAGATCCCAAGGAATCGCCTCCGGGAGCAGCTTGAGGGTCAACACCGGCGCGACGACCACGTCAAAGCCCCTTCCCGTCAGCTCCTTCGCCAGGCGCCTTGCGGTTGCGCCCGAGCCGGCCGCCAGCAGTCGGGTTCGAGTCCCCCCGGAGGGCCTCAAGGCTGAATCCTGCTCGACGGCCACTCGCACCGGGCAATCATAACTTCGGTCCAGCACTGGACCACGGCGATGTTGGGTAGAGAGTTAGTCCTGGAATTGGGAGAGTGGGTTCAGCGGCTGTTGAACCAGTCCCACCATCGGCGATACCCCTGCCACTGCCGCTCCCGAATGATGTCCTCGGCGTCCGCGTGATTGCAGTCGTCGAAGTACATGCAGGTTTCGGCCGTTGCGGAGCGGTACTCCGCATGCACACGGCAGATACTGTTCGACCAGAACGGACAGTGGCGGCAGCTTTTGTTCTGCCATGGGAAGGCAACCTGGAGGGCTGTGGCAGGTTCCGTCCGGTAGTACCCCGCGTCACAGGCCGCCTTGAGCCGGATCAGCCAGTCGGTTTGGGTCTCGACGACGTTCTTGGTTGGCATGATGGAAGCTCGACGCCGCCAACGCAGAAAGCGTGCCAGCCCGCTGCAACCATCCACTCCGTTGCCGGAAGGGGAGGACTCCCGGAGGGCCGATGCGACGGCTGAGCCTGCCGGCGGATCCGGGCAACAGATCCAACGGCGGCCCCAGGCGACCACCCTCCTTCCACGCCACCGGTATACGCCCCTCAGGGTTGTCTCGATCTCCGCGTTTCGCCACAGCTTGGTCATCGATCCCTCGTGCGCCGCAGCGGAGAGAAACCTTTGAGAGCAACTGTCGATGCACGATGACGGCAGACTGCGGCGAAGACGCTCCCGAAACTAGCTGCCTACGCCTGCCGTTCCAAGGCCCTTCGCCGAAGGCACCGGACCCGAGCCCTCCTCGATGAGGGCCTGATCGAGCCGTCGCAGCGCCTCTGCTGCCTGGTCCTCCGTGACGATCAGCGGCGGCAAGAGCCGGATGGAGCTGGCTCCAGAGCCCAGGACCCAGAGTCGCTGCTTCTGGACTGCATTGCGCACGATCGCGTCTCGAAGGGCCGGTGCATGCCGCTTGGAGGTGCGACCCTCCACGATCTCCAGGCCAATCATGAGCCCTCGGCCGCGAACATCGCCGATACACGGATGGCGGTCCTGAAGCACCGCGAGGCCCTCCAACATAAAGGCGCCAACATTGGCAGCGTTCTGACGCAAGCCCATGTCCTCAATGGCTTTGAGCACGAACAGTGATGTCAGTGCCACCCGTGGCTCCGCCGAGAAGGTTTCGGAATGGCGGCTGCCTCGTCGAAAGAGGGGCGCCCTCCCGATGGTGGCTCCCAGCGGTGATCCGCCGCCCAGCGCCTTCGCCGAGGTGATCATATCCGGCACCACGCCCGCGTGCTCGATCGCCCACCAGCGACCGGTCCTTCCCAGGCCACACTGAATCTCGTCGGCGATCAACAGTGCGCCGAACTCGTCGGCGATCCGTCTAAGACCCTGAAGGAAGCTATCTGGTGGTACCACGATGCCTCCCTCGCCGACGATCGGCTCGACCACGATGCCGGCAATGTCCGAGCCCTCAACCTCTATGGCATAGCGGAGCTCGGCGAGCGCCGACTGCGAGCACTCCTCAGGATCGGAGCTGCGGCTGCGATACGGATAGGCAAAGCTGGTCCGTATGACTGGCAGTCCCTGCGGAAAGCCTTCCCGATGTACGCCGCGGCTTGCCGTGAGGGCCAGGGCGAAGCCGGTTCGACCGTGGAACGACGGCCGGAATGCGACGAACCGCTGGCGCTCCGTGGCATCCATGGCGGCCTTCACCGCGGTCTCGATCGCTCGGCCCCCGCTGGTCGTGAAGAAGACGTTCTTCTGGAAGTCGCCGGGAGTAATGGCGATGAGACGCTCCGCCAGGAGAGTCTGGGGAATGTTGTCGAAGTCCTGCCCCGGCACTTCGGTCACGACGTCACGAATCTGCTCCTCGAACTCCCGAAGGCTCTCGGGTCTCCATCCCAGGGCGTGAACGGCGACGCCGGCGGTGAGATCGAGATACTCGTTCCCCTCCAGGTCATAGATGAACATGTCGTGACCGCGGGTGTGATCTACCACCGGGTAGATAGAGCGGTCCTGGGTGGACGTGGCGATGACTCGCCCCGCGCGCTCCGCCCAATACGGACTGGATAAGGGGATCTCGCCCGCGTGTGCCACGAGATCGCGGAGGAGGGCGGCGTGACGATCATCCATCGGCGTGAGCTCCTTCTTGGCTGAGAAATAACATAATGGCTTTCTGCATGTGCAGGCGGTTCTCGGCCTGATCGAAGATGACCGAGTGTGGGCCGTAGGCGACCGACGCCGATACCTCCTCGCCGATGTGCTGCGGAAGGCAGTGCATGAAAACGAAGTCCGAATCGGCGGAGGCACAGAGCTCGTCGTTGACCTGATAGGGCGCAAGCCGGCGCAGGCGGTCTTGGCGCTCAGCCTCCTGGCCCATGGAGATCCATGTGTCGGTGTAGACGATGTCCGCGTCCCGCACCGCCGCGACGGGATCCTCGGTCACGCTGACCGCCGCTCCGGTGTTGCGGCCCAGCTCTTCAGCCGACCGCCGGTAGTCCTCATCGGGCTGGAGACCGGGAGGGGCGCCGATGCGAATCGAGATGCCGGTCAATGCGCAGGCCAGCAGCAGTGAGTTCGCCACATTGTTGGCGCCGTCGCCAATGTAGGCAAGTGTGAGCCCTTCCAGCTTGCCCTTGTGTTGATGGATGGTCATGAGGTCGCTCATCGTTTGCATGGGATGCTCCCGGTCGCTCAGACCATTGATGACCGGTATGGATGCATGAGCCGCGAGCTCCTCGAGCGTCTGATGCCGAAACACTCGAGCCATCAGCATGTCGGCGTAGCGCGAGAGCACCCCCGCGGTGTCGCGAACTGACTCACCACGGGAAAGCTGCGATGAGTCGCGGTCGAGGTACACGGCGTGACCCCCGAGCTGTGTCATGCCGATTTCGAACGAGAGACGCGTTCTTGTCGACGTCTTCTCGAAAAACATGACCAGGGTTCGCGAACGGAGGTGGTCCTGGAATGGGTTGCGTTGAAGCTCGATTGCGCGCTGCAGGATGCACTCGATCTCAGGTCGAGATACGTCACCCTGGCTCAGGAAATGCCTCGACATACCCCTCCGGCGGCCTGGCTTCAATCGCGGGATTCTATCATTGGGCTGTTCGTTTCACCCCATATTTCGGGAAGAAGTGGGTGTGGAAGACGACCGCGATGAGAACCGGAGGCCACCACGTGACCGGGACCACCACAAGCGCTCCACGTCGGCTGGGCGTCATCTCATGAGGGCCGTTATCGCCTTCGGCGGGAATGCCATTGCCCGCTCGGGTCAGCGGGGCACCTATCAGGAGCAGCTGGCCAACATCCGTGAGATGAGCGCTGCCCTGGCCGACTTGGTGGAGGCGGGGGTCGGAGTGGTGATCACCCACGGCAACGGTCCGCAGGTGGGTCAAATCGCGCTTCAACAAGATTTGGCATCCGCCGCGGGTATTCCTCCGATGCCCTTTGACGCCGCGGGAGCCATGTCCGAAGGGCTCATCGGCTACATGCTGCAGCAATCCCTGCACAATACGTTCGTCGAGCGAAGGATGGAAGCCGGCTGCGTGACCGTCATTACCCAGGTCGTGGTCGCGGCATCCGACCCGGCGTTTCGCAACCCAACCAAGCCGGTTGGCGGCTTCTATACTCGACCCCAGGCTGAGGAGCTGGAGGAGACGAAGGGCTGGACCATGGTGGAGGATGCGGGACGAGGCTATCGCCGCGTGGTCCCGTCACCTCGGCCGCTCACCATCGTCGAGTGGCCTTCGATTGCCCATCTGGTGGAATCCGGCGCCATGGTGATCGCCGCGGGGGGCGGAGGGATCCCAGTCGTGGAGACCGAATCGGAGTCGGGAGCTGCAACCCTGCGGGGTGTGGAGGCGGTGATCGACAAAGATCGCGCCTCTGCTCGCCTGGCCGCCCTACTCACCGCTGATGTACTGGTCCTCCTGACCGACGTCGAGCAGGTTGCGGTGCGCTACGGAACGCCGGAGCAGCGCTGGCTCGGCCGCGTCTCGCTGGACGAGATGCGGGAGCACCTGGAGGCCGGGGAGTTCCCACCGGGCAGCATGGGGCCAAAGGTGGAGTCGGCAGTCGCCTTTCTCGAGCAGGGAGGAAGGCGCGCCATCATCACCTCCGTGGGCCGCTTGGTACCGGCAGTGCTCAGGGGTGGGGGCACTGAGATCCTGCCCGATGCCGGTTCCCTCGCAGCAACGGGGGACCTGACGGGAGCGGCCCATGGATAGCCGCTCCATCCAGGAGATCCTGCCCCACCGCTTTCCCTTCCTGCTCGTCGATCGGATCGTGGAGGTCGAGGAGTCCCGGCGGGCTGTCGGCATCAAGGCCGTGACCATCAACGAGCCGTTCTTTCAGGGGCATTTTCCCGGTTATCCGGTCATGCCCGGCGTCCTCATTGTGGAAGCCCTGGCTCAGGTGGGCGGAGTAGCCCTACTCGCCGCTGAACGATTCCGGGGCAGGCAGCCGTTTCTGACGGGGATCGAGCGGTTCCGGTTCCGGCGCCAGGTCGTGCCCGGCGACCTCCTCACCCTCGAGGTGACCCTCACGGGTCTCCGGGAACAGTTCGGTAAGGGTCACGGAATCGCCCGGGTGGGCGAGGAGCTGGCCGCCGAGGGCGACATCCTGTTCGCCATCGTCAAGGACGGGACCGTCGAGCGAACGTGAAGCTGTGAAGCATGCGCTCCGGCGGATGGTGCTCGCGGCAATTTGGTTCGCGACGGCCTGTTCCGGACGGTTGATCCGGCATCTGGGCGGAGGGGAAGGGCCAGCCCTTGATGGCCGGCAGGTGGCGCTGATCCGGCTCGACCTGCTGGGAGACGTGGTGATGTCGTTGGTCGGCGCCAGGGCCATCAAGCAGCGCTTCCCCGATGCGCACGTGACCATGGTGACGCTGCCCCAGACGGCCGCCGCGGCGCACGCCTCTCCCGACGTCGATCGAGTGGTGGCCGTCGACACCAATCTTGTGCGCTCGCCCCTCACCCTCCTCCGCCCCGAGACACTTGCGCACCTCATCAATGCTCTGCGCGAGCTGCGGGCCAGGAGATTCGATCTGACCATCAGCCTGCACGGACGAACAGCAAGCCTGCTGGCACTTGTCACACGATCCCGCCGCAGGATCGGCTTCGCGGGCGATGCCTATCCATCGGCCCTCGACGAGCCTCGACCAGGCGGGCGGCAGTCCCATGCCCGCCTCCGACTCCACGACACCGACCACACCTTGGCCCTCATTCCGACGCTGCCAAATGGGGCCCAGACGGACGTGCCCGCGCCCCCACTGACCGTGGCGCCCGAGGCGGTCAGGCAGGTCAAGATCCTCCTCGACGGGCACGGCATCGCGCCGGATGGCCCGCTGGTGGTCTTCCATGTCGGCAGCGGCTACGGTGACTTCAAGCGCTGGCCGGCTGCCTCATTCGCGGAGCTGGCTCAACGGCTCTCGCAGTCTGGTGCCCAAATCGCGGTCCTCGGCGCCGCCTCGGAGGCCCAGCTCGTCGAGTCCGTGACCGCCGTAGCGCCGGCCGTCTCGCTCGCCGGAGAGACCACCTTCGATCAGCTCTTGGCGCTCCTGCAGCGGGCGGATCTGCTCATCAGCGGGGATAGCGGCCCCCTCCATCTGGGGGCGGCGCTAGGGGTGCCCGTCATCGGCGTCTACGGGCCCACCGATCCGCTGGTGAACGGACCGAAGGCGTGGAGGGGACAGCCCGTGGAGGTGCTCCGGCGCGACATCGCCTGCAGTCCCTGTTACAGCGTGCGCGTGCGCGCAGAGTGTCCCCTGGGCGATCCCATCTGCATGCGCCTTGTCGGCCCTGCCGAGGTGTTCGAGCGGGCGATGGGGATGCTGAGAATGAGCGGTAAGGCCGGTCGCGCCGGCCACGTTCGTGGCCCGGCCTAACTTCCCCCAAGTACTCCCGACTAGCCGACGAGCGCCTGAGACGTCGAGAACATCAGCTTCTTGTGCCTCAGGAGGATACTCTCCAGAATGCCCAATGCCGCAAGGCAGGTGATCAACGAGGAGCCTCCGTAGCTCAGCAGCGGGAGGGGAATACCGGTCACCGGCATGATCCCGATGTTCATGCCAACATTGATGAAGGTCTGGAACAGGAACATGGCCAGGATGCCCGTGGCCGCCAGGCGGCCGAACACGTCGGCCGCCATGAACGCAACACGGGCCATGCGCATGAGAAGCAGCCCATAGAACAGAAAGAGGACCAGCAGTCCCAGGAACCCAATCTGCTCGGCGATCACTGAAAAGATGAAGTCCTTGTCCTGGACGGTGAGAAAGTTGAGTCGGCTCTGCGTGTTGCGACTGAACCACTCCCCAAACGGCCCGCCCGAGCCCACGGCGATCCTTGCGTGGATGATGTTCCATCCGCTCCCCAGTGGGTCCTTGTTGGGTTGCAAGAACGAGATCAGCCGGACGCGCTGGAAGGGCTGCATCATGTGCCAGGCGAACGGCGCTGCCGCCACCGCCGTCACGGCCACGCTCCCGAGGTAGACCGGCGGCGTGGAAGCCATCACCATGGTGGCGAACCAGATCGTCCCCAAGATCATGGCGGTCCCGAAGTCAGGCTGACGGAGAACCAGGACGGCGGGAATAGCGACGATCGCCAGCGAGCCCAACAAGGTCGTGATCTCGCTCATGCGCTGTTCGCGACGGCCAAGAAACCATGCAAGCATGAGCACAACGGCCAGCTTGGCCGGCTCCGAAGGCTGCAGCTGGATGAAGCCCAGGTTGATCCAACGCTGGGCGCCAAGGGCGCTGTGGCCCAGCAGGGCGACCGCGACCAACCCCATCAGGCTGATGACATACAGCGCCGGTGCAATCTTGGCGATGAGCCGGTAGTCCAGATTGGTCAGCGCCCAGAAGACCAGCAGACCCATGACCAGATAGGTGGCCTCCTTGTAGGGGGTGCTGGCAGGAACGCCGGGCGCCCAGTGCGATATGGCGTAGAGCATCGCCGTACCGAAGCTGACCAGGAGCACCGGAATGATGATGAGCTGCCAGTCGAAGTTGCGCCAGTGCTTCATGCGATCAGTTCAGGAAATCGAGCTTCTTCTCGACCATGTTGAGCCAGTTTGGGTCCTTGCGGTGGAAGTAGTCATCCACGATCTTGCTGCCCACCGGCGCGGCCGCGAACGCCCCTTCAGCCTCGGCGTTGGGCACCACCACCGCCACCGCGATCTTGGGGTGGTTCACCGGAGCGAAACCGATCCACCAGGCGTCCACGCTCGTTCCCGTCTGTGCGGTACCGGTCTTTCCCGCCATGGGGATCTTGTGGTCGACGTTCCAGTACGAGGTTCCGGAGGTCGAGGAGACGCCCAGAGCCATTCCTCGTCGGATGAGATTGATGATCCATGGCGCCACGAAGTGGCGTCGGACAAAGTCGGGGACCAGGGCGTAATTGTGGCCGGCCAGGGGCCGACTGCGGTTCGCCGACGTGATGCCGGCCACGATCTGCGGTCGCACCAAGTTGCCACCGTTAGCGATGACCGACGCGACTCGGGCCATCTGGAGCGGCGTGACCAAGTTATCGCCCTGGCCGATGCCCATGTTGTAGGAGTCGCCGTAGGTCCAGGGAGCATGCTTCGTGCGTCGCAGCTCCCGAACGCTGGGTACCAGACCCGCCGCCTCATTCGGGAGCTGGATCCCGGTGGGCCGTCCCAAGCCGTACCGACGCGCCTCACGCCCCAGCCGCCACGGTCCCAATCCATTCCCGGGAATGGCGGGGCCACCCCCAGCTACCTGATAGAAGAAGATGTCGCTCGACTGTTCAATGGCGCTCACGACGTTCACCGGGCCCAAGCCGTGCGGGTTCCAGCCGTGGAAGACTCGACAGCCCGCACAGCGCTCCAGCGTGCCCGTGTCGTCGACGTAGGTGTTGGGACCGATCACGCCGTCTTGAAGACCTGCCGTAGCCGTGATGACTTTGTAGATCGACCCCGGAGGCATGGCGCTCTGGTAGGTGAGGTCGAACAGCGGGTGCCACGGGTTCCGCACGATCCGGGTGATGGCGCGAGCACGCCGGCGGCCGGGCGGCATGGTGAAAGCGTTGGGGTTAAAGCTGGGCAGGCTGGACATGGCCAGAATCTGGCCATTGTTGGGATTCATCACCACGGCCGCCGCCTGGGGAACGGCGAGCTTCTGCATGTCCGCCCGGAGGGTGGATGTCACCTCGGTCTGCAGGCGTGTGGAAATGGTGAGCTTGACGCCATCGCCAGGGACGGGTTTTCGAACCCACTTCCAGGGACTTACCTGATTCCCGAAGGCGTCGATCTCCGAGGACTGCAGCCCGTTGATGCCGTGCAGGGTGTGCTCGTACTCGGCCTCGATGCCCGCTTGACCGGTCAGATCGAGGGGGGTGTAGCGTTGGTACGCCCACGGCCCATGCGAGTAGAGCCGGTACTGCTGGGGACCAATGGCCCCGACGTACCCGAGGATGTGACCCATCGACCACGGCGCCCGGACGAGGTAATGGCGCCGGGTGTAGTTGACGCTGGCATCAACCCCCGGGAGCTCATTGGCATGGGACTTTACGAGGTAGAAGGTGCGCAGGCTGACGTTGGTCTTGATGGCGACCGGCCGGGTCGGGTCATGAAATTGTGCACCGGCCACGATACGCCGGATTCGCCAGGGAACGGGGGCGCCATGCAGCAGCCGGGACAAGAGCCCCGACTCTTGGGCGCCGGTCCGCACCGGCCATTGATCGGGCGTCGCCGTCACGTCGAGGCTGGGCAGATTGCGAACCAGCGGGTGGCCGCGCCGATCGTAGATGATCCCCCGGGGCGCCAGCACCACTCGGTACTGCAGCTTCGTCGCCACTGCCTGGGCCCGATAGGCATTGACCTGAACCACCTGCATGTACCAGAGGCGGCCAATCAGTATGGCAAAGCACAGCGCCACCAGGCCCCGGAGCAGGACATAGCCGCGTGTTCGTCTCACCACACGGTCCGAGCAACGGGATGGAGGCGGCGATCGAGCATCTGCGCGCCCACGTACAGGATCGGATTGATGACGGCGCTGTAGATTGCCACCCCAATTACGGTGCGCAACATGAACGGGTTCAGCAGCACGTCATGACGGACGCTGGCCACGACGACCACGGCAACCCCGTAGTAGAGCATCACGGCGATCGCGCCCGCCACCAGAGGCAGGAGCACATGCGTGCGCATGAGCGCCGTTTCTCCCAAGCTGATGAGTCCGGCGATGACTACGAAGGCGGCGGATGAGGTCCCGAAGGGCAGGCCCGAGTAGAGATCCAGGAAGATGCCGCCAATCAGGCCCCACAGCATGCCCTCCTCTACCCCCCGGATCAATCCCCAGTCGAGCACGGCCAGCAGCACGAGGTTGGGCTGTGTCCCAAAGGCCGTGAGGTGCCACACCACGCCTTCCTGCATGGCAGTGATCAAGGGCAGCACTAGAAGCGCCGCCAGTAGGGATGGGTTGAGTCGCCGGGCAGTCACCGCAGACCGAGTCTCCGGACGGAGGGTCGATACGTCAGACGCGCTCCCGGCCCGAAGTTGCGGATGATCTGGACATACTCGAGGTTGTTGAGATTGGCCGCGGTGTGGAGCGATGCGGACTGAAAGGCCTGCACGCTGCTGCCGTGCACGGCGGTGATCTGACCAATCAGGCTGCCGATGGGGAACTCATTGCCAAGACCCGACGTGACCACCAGGTCGCCGGCTCGCAGCCGGCGGCCCACCAGAACGTTCTGTAGGCTTGGGCTCTCCCCGTAGGGCGTGCCCACCACTCCCATCGCCCCAGTCCGGGAGTCCATTGCCGGAATGTTGATGTTCTGAGCAGTGAGCAGGCCCACCGTCGCGTCTGCCTGAAAGGCACCGGTAACCTTTCCCACCACGAAGCCGTTGGGGTCCACGACCGGATTGCCCACCCGCACGCCCTCGTCGGTTCCCGCATTCACCTCCACGGAGTCGCCCAATCCGAGGAGGCTGCCCCCGATCACCCGAGCCGGCTGAAGGGCAAGATGGGGGTTGAGATCTCGGAAGTTCAGCTCCCTCGACAGGGCCCGGTTCTCCCGAACATAGATGGGATATTTCGCGAGTCGCTGGTCGAGGATGGCGTTCTGCTTTCGGAGCTGATTCACCTGCCGCTGCAGCGAGGGCAGGTTGGTCAGCGAGCTGACCGCGCCCGTGACGTCGTCGGTGACGCCCGCCACCACTGACTGAACGGGAACGAAGACCGGTGACAGCACACCGGCGACGGGCTCTACCCGAGGGCCGACGACCAGAAGCGCGACGCACGCGAGGAGGAACGCGATGACGATCCTCCGGCTGCTCCGGTTCTCAGCGGCTCCCTGTCTCATGGTCATAAGGCATCAGGAGCTGCCTCGTGGCGCCGCCCGCCTGGCGTCCTCAGCTCCTCGTTTGTCCTCCCGTCTACGCCGAATGCGCATGCGCGCCGTCATCTGGCGTCACGAATACCCGGCGTAACGTATCCAGGTCTTCCAGACACCGTCCCGTCCCCCGGACCACTGTGGTAAGAGGGTCCTCGGCTATCTTAACCGGCATCTTGGTCTCATTGGAAATGCGTGTATCGAGGCCCGAAAGCAGGGCGCCACCGCCCGCCAGGGTGATGCCCTGATCCATGATGTCGGCGATCACTTCCGGAGGTGTCTCCTCGATGGTGGTGGTCACCGCCTCCACGATCATGGCCACCGGCGGTTCGATGGCCTCGCGAATCTCCGTGCTCGTCATCTCCACCGATTTGGGCATTCCGTGCACGACGTCGCGGCCGCGAAGGACAATCCGTTTCTCCTCCGCCAGCGGGTTGGCCGAGCCCACATCCAGCTTGGCCTGCTCGGCACTGCGCTCGCCGATGAGGAGCCCGTGCTCCCGGCGGGCATAGTGCAGGATCATCTCGTCGATCTCGTCTCCGGCGACGCGGATCGACTTGCTGATCACGATGCCGCCCAGAGAGATGACGGCGACCTCGGTGGTGCCCCCGCCGATGTCGACGATCATGCTGCCCGAAGGCTCGGTGATCGGCAGGTCCGAGCCGATGGCCGCGGCCATCGGCTCCTCAATCAGATAGGCTTCTCGGGCGCCCGCATTCACGGCGGCGTCGGCAACCGCCCGCCGCTCCACCTCGGTCACCCCCGAGGGAATGCCCACCACCACTCGGGGGCGCGGCAGGAGCGCGAAGTTCTCATGCACCTTGGTGATGAAGTACTTGAGCATGCTTTCCACGATCTCGTAGTCGGCGATCACGCCATCCTTGAGTGGACGGATGGCCACGATGTTGGCCGGCGTCCGGCCCACCATCCGCTTGGCCTCGTCGCCGATGGCGAGAACGCGCCGGCTGCGTTTGTCGATCGCCACCACGGAAGGCTCCGAGATGACCACGCCGCGGCCACGAACGAAGACGAGCGTGTTCGCCGTTCCCAGGTCGATGCCCAGGTCTTTCGAAAACAGGCCGAACACAGCGCTCAACGGGCTGCGCATGTGTTGCTTCTCTTTCCCGCGGCCGAGCCATGAGGCGGCGGCCGTCCATGTCTCCCCCGCCCCACGCCTCGAATGCGGAAGCGTCGACTCCCCGTGCCGGAGCAGAAAGTCGCGCAATTGTACCACCGAGGGGGGCAGAGCCTGACCTCGGTGCGTCCCCCCGAAGTGGCCGTCGCACGGCCGTAAATGGGGCGTCCAACTGGCGAAACTGGGAGCCGGCTGCTAGAATATGCCGTAAGGCAAAGGAGGTGATGTGCAGTGGATAGTAGTTGTACGAGCTGCGTGAGCGAAACGTCCTGCACGGAGGTGCGCGGGCGGTAAACGTCCCGGCAGGGAAGTAGCCTGCCTCCTTTGTAAGGAAGTTTGGCAACGCGGAGGGGCGCCAGAAAGGCGCCCCTCTTTCTTATGCCTTGAAATCGTCCGGAGGACCCATGACGACCCCTGTTCAGGACGCAGCCCACACCAGTGATTCCCAGGAGCGGATCGTCTGGATGGAGACGTCCGACGGCGTTCCCCTCGAAGGGGTGCTCATCACTCCGGGCAACGCGTCTACTCCTTCCTGGATCGTCGTGTGGATCCACGGCAGCGCGTCGCACTTCTTCGAGCCCGCGTTCGTGCGCATCGGGCGGGCGCTGGCGGGCCGGGGAATCTCCTTTCTCGCCGGCAACACTCGCGGCCACGACGGCATGTCGGTGCTATGGCGCGGCGATGAACCCATGGCGGCCGGGGCCGCTTTCGAACGGTTCGACCAGTCGGATCACGACCTGGCCGCCTGGATAGACTTCAGCCGGCATCATCACGCTGGCCCTCTGGCGCTTGCGGGTCACAGCCTTGGCGCCTGCAAGGTCATCAATTTCGCCTCGCGTTCGGATTCGGATATCGACGCGCTGGTGGTGGCGTCCCCGCCACCGGCCTGGCCGTCGAACCCTGAGCGCCTCGAGCTCGCCAGGCAGATGGTAGCCGCGGGTGAGGCTGAGCGGCTGCTTCCGCAGCTCCCGGGATCGGCCCCCTGGAACCTGGTCAGCGCGCAGACCGTCGTGACCCGTGAGGAGTGCCTCATGCCCTCCCTGTATCCGGAGGCGGGGCCGAGCAGGCTCAGCCAAGTCCGGTGTCCCATCCTCGTGCTCATTGGGGGCGAGGAGGACGTTCCCCTCGGGTGGCTGCGAGACCGGCAGCAGGATGCGCCGTCGGCGGCGGGTGTGACCCCTATGACGGTCGAGGGTGCCGGGCACTTCTACGAGGGTCGGGAGGCCCACGCCGCCGCCGAGATCGCACGGTGGTTGGAGGGTCTCACGGGATGAGCGGAGAGCCGGGAGAGCCGCTCGGACAGCTGGACCTCTCGCGTCTCAATGAGGCGCCGGCGGGACACATCGGCTCGGTGATCTGGCACTTCGCCTCTCTGGGCTCGACCAACACACTGCTCAAGCGGCTGGTGGCGCGGGGCCAGGCGTCCGACGGTACCGTGGTGGTCGCGGACGAGCAGCTCGAGGGCCGCGGCCGGCTCGGACGCGTGTGGATCAGCCGCCCGGGCGCCGGTCTATTCGTGTCCATCTATGTCCCCAGCTCGACGCAGGTGCCCCTCTCGTGCACCGCCGCACTTGCTGCCCAAGCGGCCATCGCGGACGTGGCCGGTCTGAGACCATCCTTGAAGTGGCCCAACGACATCCTTGTCTCGCATCGAAAGTTGGGAGGCGTGCTCGTCGAGCGATCGGCGGAGGGAGCGGTCGTCGGTGTGGGCATAAATACCAATGCACAACAGCCTGACCTTGATAGAATCAGCCCAGACAGTACGTCTATACTGATGGCAACGGGCGGACGGGTTGATCACACCCGCCTGCTCGACTGTCTTCTACGTCGGTTGCAGGAGCAGTCTGACCGGAGCGCCCAGGCTCCTCACGAAGTCTTTGAAGAGTGGCGAGAACGCTTGGAGACGCTCGGACAGATGGTGGAGGTAGAGACCAGCCGCGAGACGTGGATTGGTCGGGCCGTGGACGTTGCGGAAGACGGCTCGCTTCTGGTAACAAATGACAAGCGGCTTGTCCGCGTCTATGCCGCGGACGTCAAGCTACGGCCCGGTAGGCAGGCAGCGCCCTAGCTGACTCACAGCCCGCCGCGCATCGGATCGCGCGGGCATCCCGGCAAGCGCTGCCGAGGAGGTTCAAGAACGTGCAGTACAAGCAACATCGATTGACGCCGGAGGGCAAGGCCCGTCTCGAGGCGGAGCTGGAGCAGATCCGCAGCGTCGAGCGGCCCCAGCTCGCCCAGAGCCTGAAATCCTGGCACGAGGGCGGTGACATCACGGACAACAGCGCCTTCGAGGCCATGAAGGAGCGTCTGGCAGCCTTGACGGATCGCATGGTCGAAATCGAGACCCTCCTGCGCGAAGCGCAGATCATCGACCAGAACGGTCATGGGGCCAACGGCATCATCGAGATCGGTTCTGTGGTGACCGTCTCGAAGGAAGATGGTCAGCTGCAGCACTACACGATCGTGGACTCTCTGGAGGCCGTGCCGCACGAGGGACGCATCTCGGACGCCTCGCCCATTGGCTCTGCCCTGCTCGGCAAGAGAATCGGCGACAGCGTAACCGTTCAGGTCCCCAGCCGGACCCTCATACTCACCGTCACCGCGATCAGCTAAGCCCCCGTGAGCCATGAGCCGACCGACTGGGCGGCTCAGCGTCGTCAGAAGCTCCAAGACCTGCTGGGCCTTGGGCTGCCGGCCCATCCCACCACCTTTCACACCAGCCACAGTGCTCGGGAGCTTCACGAGCGGTTCGATGAGCTGGAGGGCGCCACGCTCACCGTTGCCGGTCGCATCATGGCCGACAACCGTATGGGCAAGGCGGCATTCCTGCGTCTGCAGGACGCGACTGGCCGCATCCAGCTTTATGTCAAACGGGACGTGGTCGGCGAAGAGCTGTGGCAGTATTACCGGCTCCTCGATCGGGGTGATCTGGTCGGGGCTACCGGACCCCTGTTCCGCACGAAAACCGGTGAGGCGACCGTGGAGGTCCGGAACCTGGTGCTTCTCCAAAAGTCCTACGCGCCCTTGCCCGAGAAGTTTCACGGGCTGCAGGACGTGGAGCTGCGGTACCGGCGGCGATACCTCGACCTGATCGCCAACGAGGAGTCTCGCACCATCGCGGTTCGCCGCGCGCGCATGATCGGCGCCATTCGGGAACATCTGCACGGTCTGGGCTTCCTGGAAGTCGAAACGCCGGTGTTGCAGCCCCTCTACGGTGGCGGCGCCGCCACGCCGTTCGTGACCCACGTCGACGCCTTCGACATGCGCGTCTATCTCCGGATCGCCGACGAGCTGTACCTCAAGCGGCTCTTGGTCGGCGGTTTGGAACGTGTCTACGAGATCGGCAAGGATTTCCGGAACGAGGGCTTCTCACGCAAGCACAGCCAGGAATTTACCATGCTCGAGCTGTATCAGGCTTATGCCGACTACCACGACATGGCCCGCCTGATGGAAGAGATGGTGAGCCGTCTCGCGGTCACTCTGATGGGTGGGACCGTTGCGTCGTTCGACGGGCAGGATGTCGAGACGGCTGTTCCCTGGCAGCGGACCACATTCCGCGAAGCCATGCAGGAGCTGGCTAAGCTGAACGTGACGCCCGATACCGGGGCTGCTGAGCTGCTCGAACACGGGAAGCGGCATGGCGTGGTGGTGAGCGACGCGATGTCGCGGGGGGTGCTGCTCGACCAGATCTGGAGCACGATGGTCGAGCCGCGGCTCATTCAGCCGACGCTGGTCATGGACTACCCGATCGACTTCCCCGGCAGCACGTTTGCTCGCTCAGGCAAGAATCCCGGCGAGGTCGAACGCTTCGAGGCCTTTGCCGGCGGCATGGAGCTGGCCAACGCCTTCTCCGAAGTCAACGACCGCTTTGAGCAAGAGGAGCGCCTGCGCATGCTCGCGGCCCAATCGGGGACGAAGTATGACCCGGATGAGGTCGACCAGGACTTTCTGACTGCCCTGCAGTACGGCATGCCTCCGGCCGGCGGCCTTGGGATCGGTCTCGACCGCCTGGCGATGGTGCTCACCGGGGCCGACCACATCCGGGAGACCATCCTCTTCCCCCTCCTCCGTCGCGCCGAGGACGCAGAATGCTGAGCCTCACGTTCATTCGTGAGCATCCGGACCTCGTAAAACAGGCCGTAACCGCGCGCCGCGAAGACGTCTCCGTCGACGAGATTCTGCGCCTGGACGAGGAGCGCCGGCGCATCACGCAGGAGGCGGACGAGCTCAAGCGTGAGCGCAACGAGACCTCGCGGGCCATCGGCCGTGGCGAGATTGCTGGGGACGAGCTGACGGCGGCGAGAGCCCGGATGGGCGAGGTCGGGGGGCGAATCCGCGACCTGGACGGGCGGCTGGCCGGTCTCGGAAGCCGCCTCGACGCGTTACTGCTCACGGTTCCCAACATCCCCGATCCCAGCGTTCCGGTTGGCATGACCGAGGACGACAACGTCGAGGTCAAGATCTGGGGTGGGCAGCGCTCCTTTGGGTTCCAGCCCAAACCGCATGATGTGCTGGGTCAAGAGCTGGGGATCTACGAGACCGCAGCGGCCGTCCGCATGTCCGGGACTCGCTTTCATACCTTGACCGGCGCCGGGGCGCGTCTCTCGCGGGCGCTCGCGGCCTTCATGCTCGACATCCACACCGGTCGCCACGGCTTCGAGGAGCTGTACGTCCCCTACCTCGTCAAGCGCGAGGCGATGGTGATCTCTGCGCAGCTGCCCAAGTTCGAGGAGGACGCCTACTACCTGGAGAAGGAGGACATGTTCCTCATTCCCACGGGCGAGGTGCCTCTGGTGAACATGCTGGCCGGCGAGATCGTCGACGCTGCTCGTTTGCCCATCAAGTACACCACCGTTACCCCCTGCTTCCGGCGCGAGGCGGGCGCGGCGGGCCGCGATACCCGCGGCCTCATTCGGGTGCATCAGTACGAGAAGGTGGAGATGGTCATGTTCACCGAGCCGGAGCAGAGCGCTGCCGCCCTGGAGGAACTGCTGGGCTACGCGGAGGCCGTGCTCCAGGAGCTGAATCTGCCGTACCACGTCCTGGAGATGAACACCTCGGATCTCGGGTTTGGCCAGGTCAAGAAGTACGATCCCGAGGTGTGGATGCCGGGCCAAGGCGCCTACCGGGAGATCAGCAGCTGCAGCAACCTGGGCGCCTTTCAGGCGCGGCGGGGAAACATGCGCTACCTTCCACCGGGCGAGAAGCCACGGCTGCTGCACACACTCAACGCCTCCGGGCTCGCCATCGGCCGGACTCTCGCCGCACTCCTGGAGAACTACCAGGAGGAGGACGGTTCAGTGCGACTGCCCGAAGTGCTGTCCCCCTACCTCGGTGGCCGGACGCAGCTCACGGCCGGCTCTGCGGTCGCGTCCGCCTAGCCCGTCCACGAGGCCATGCGGGTATGGCCGGGACGTTTGAGGTCGGTGTTGAGCGGGAGGCCGCGCACGACCCACGAGCTCGACTCGTAGTCGTCGTGGTGGAACTCAAAGATCATGCCGTCGGTGCCGGCGGGCGGCTGAGGAATCGCCGGCAGGTTGGTCATGACCCTGCCGTTGTAGGTGGGCACGGCCGCGGTCAACGTCACCCGACCGCCTGATCCCAGCTTCCAGCTGTAGTCGACGCCATTGAAGAAGATCGTCTTTCGCCGAGAGTCTTGGGTACAGGTCAGTACCGAGACCCTCGAGTTGAGATAGCCGCCGGTCATGTATTCGTAGGTGACGGGCGGTGAGGTCCAGAGAGAGCCTCCGGCGCGGATGCACTTCTTGTGCGGGCCGGGCGGCGCCAGATACCACTTGAAGTTCACGGCGCTTGCCGCACCCGTGGCGACGTTCGAAACCGTCTGGGGAGCGTTGTTCGAGTGACGGCCGAGCAGCACCACCTGGGGGACGGCAGCGAGAGCACGAATTGGAGCCGTGTCCGCCATGTGTGCCGCAGCGGCGGCGAAGGGGCTCTTCGGCGGCGGCCCTGCCGTCCAGTACACGTCGTTCATGTGCCCGACGAGCCGCACCCTCTGCAGCGCCTTCCCCTTTTTCATCCAGGTTGCCGCCTTCAGCCTGCCTGGTCCCTGGAAGAAGATGTCGGCGCCGTCGACGTGCTTTGGCAGGCACCCCCGGGTGACGCAGTCGCTCTTGCTGCATTGACCGGCGTGGAAGCAGACGGCGAGCTGATAGGGGGGATCGCTGCTTCCTCGCCACAACGCCTTGGCAAGCAGGTTATGTTTGCCCATCGTCAGCTCGATGCCCTTCGAGCATGGCACCACGACCGGCCACGTCTGAGTGGCAACCTTCATCCTCACGAGCCACACGATGACGATGGGCGCGAACCGATCGTCTCGAACACAGGTCCCGCGTTTCCACAGGAGACGCAGGCCGGTGGCGCAGCGCCTGGACGAGGCACATGGGGCCGAGAACACCTGCCGAGCCGAACCGCTTCGGTCGACGACGAGAGCGGGAGAAGCGGCCGAGGCTCTCAGTGATCCGGTTTGGGCGCCGGCCCCGGCGGACACTCCGATGACGGCGCTCAGAACGACGCCGCACGCGAACAGGGCTCGCATGGTCAAACGGCCGGCAGGCTGCATGGACTGGCTCCCTCCCCCAAGGGTCGGCGCCGTCGCTCCCCGATGGTGCGACGCCGCTCGCTGCCATGATAGCGAAGTGATGCCGAGGGTGCAAATCGGCCCTCGGAGCCGGTCTGACCCGGCCCGTTTGGACGCTACGCGTCTATGGCCGGCCCATCTCCGCAGCCGCGGTCGGCGCAACCTCTGAGGTGCAGAAGGGACAGCGCGTGGCCTCCGCGAAGATGGTGCTCAAGCAGCGAGGGCACTCGCGGCTCGGTTCCCTCTCCGTCAATTCGCCCAGCCAGACTGCCACGCGACTCGCCGGCGCGTGGGCCAGCCAGTAGGCGATCCCGATCACGATCAGCAGGGAGATCGCAGGGCTCAACACGGCCCCGAGTTGCACCGCCTGACCGTTGATCACGACGACGGCATAGCCGAAGCTGGACCAGTGGAAGAGGCTGATGACCAGCTGGATCAAAACGTTTGCGAGACCGTCGAGAAAGTCACGCACCAGGAACGCGGCCAGCACGGCGGCGAATATGGTGAAGACCGTCGCGCCGGAAAAGACGGATCGGGGTCCGGAGAACAAGAGGTTCCTCCTAGCGTTCGGCCCAGAGTTTAGATTACTCCGCGACCCATCAGGGCGTGCAAATTCTGTGCTTGCTTCTGGAGAATTGGGCCGTGAGCAGGAATGGTACACCTGGATGCAGAGCGATTTGACCGCGGGCCGCAAATCCGTTTAGGGTGATGCCGTGTCGATCCGTACATGCCCGCACTGCGGCAGAACAACAACGTCCTTAACCTCGAGCTGCACTAGGTGCCATCGGCGCTTCGATGACTCGGAATCTGACGCGAGTGGAAAAGAACCGGAGAGTCCGGTGACCCTCCCTGGTAGCAGACCAAGTGGCCAAATCGTTCGGACCTACCGTGGGACCCAACGCGAAATTGCACGGAAGCTCCAGAAGGATGTCTCAAAGCTATCCCCAAAGGGATACCGGATGGTCTCTCAGTCGGCCACCCCAGGACACAAGACGCCTTTTCGAGCGAGCTGGCGCGTGAAGGACCAACTAGTAGTCGTGTTCGAGCCCGCTACCCAACCTGAGTCCGAGGGGCGCCAGAGGAGCCAACCGACAGTCGACCGAATAGGTCAGCTGGAGCGACTCGCGGCCCTCCGTGAGAAGGGGGTGTTAACTGACGAGGAGTTCGAGACCGAGAAGCTGAACATCCTGAGGCAGCCCAGCCTGAACTAGAAGGCCAGGGTAGCCAGGACCAGCAAACCCAGGAACCCTGTATAGTCCTGGGCAGTCACCAGACGCCAACTAAGACCTCTTTGACAGCGATTGGCGAAGTGAGCCACTTTGGCGTAGCAACGTAGTGAAGTGCTTGGCGGAGGGAGAGGGATTCGAACCCCCGGTGCTCATCACACGGCTGTTTTCAAGACAGCTGCCATAATCCACTCGGCCATCCCTCCGAGTGCACCCCAGATTCTAGGGCCGGCGGCGCCCAGGGCCGGTTGGGACACGCACATCACGAGACCCAGTTGCCGGCTACCGACTGCCTCTCAGCAGCGTCGATCCCGTGAGCCGCCCGCGATCCACGCATCTGCATATGGTCTCCAGACGGGCTCTGTCGGACTCGTCGGGCCTAGATGTGGTACTTCCGGCACAGCTTCTGAATGCCTTTGCACAGCGCCCGCTGCGACATGAACTTGTCCTTGATCACCGTCGATTTGATCGAGGAGCGCGTCACGGCAATGGGATCGAAGATCGCCGCCCGCACCTTGCCGTAGCCGACGTCGACTGTGCTGTCGAAGTTCGAGGGCAGCGGCTTTCCGGCGAGCAGGGAGGAGGCGGCATCCGCGGCGGCACTGGCCTCGAGATACCCGGGCTCGTAAACGGTCATGCCCTGCTGGCCACGGATGATGCTGCGCAGACCGGCCAGCGTCGCGCCCGCCCCGGTGATCCAGACCCGCCGTTTGTAGTGCACATCGCGTAATGCCTTGATCACGCCCTGAGAGAGCACGTCATCGCCCGACAGAACACCCTGCACCCGGTTTCGGTCTCGAAAGAGGGCATCCACCATATCCCACCGAGCATCGGTCGTCGACCAAGTGTTCGTCCAATACGTCCCGATGCTGATGTAGGCGTGGTGACGGATCTTGGCCTGCAGTGTGTGCGCATAATAGCCGTCGAACTCGGCGCGGGCCAGGTCGTCGTCGATAGGCCCGTTGATGAAGACCAGGCGCCCATGCTTGCGCACGTGGTTCAGGATCGAGCGACCTTCCAACCGGCCGGCATAGGTCTGATCGAAGCCGGTGTACAGATCCAGCTTGTTGCCCTTGATCGGACGGTCATAGCCGATGACCTGGACATGGCTGTGATGGGCCTTGGTGATGATGCGCGCAGCGGCCCGAGCGTTGATGGGCGCCACGACCAGCACCTTGGCGCCGCTCTTGATGGCGGTCGTGGCCTGGCTGAGCTGGGTCGATTGCTTGCCGTCACTGCCCAGAACCACCACGTTTGCGGTGGGTGCGTCGGTATGCAGGCGGCGAACGAAGTAGGCGGCGTTCTGCGCCCATCGAGCGCTCTTGGTGCTGGGCAGGAGCAGCCCCACGCTTCCCGATGTGCTCGAGGCCGCCGAGGCCCATGAGTGGCCCGCGACCAGCGCAATCACCAATGCAGCAGTCAGCGCCACCGGAAGCGGGTCTCGACAAGCTGCCGCCATACGCCGGCTCAGGGCAGAGAACCTCAGAAAGATGCTGCCGCGACCACGCTGCCTGTGGAGAGCCCGACCCGTGATATTCCCGGCGTCCATTTCGTCCAGTCCCTCAAGTCTACGGAGCGTACATGACAGCCGCATGAAACGATCGCCTACGACGCCATGTTGACGCGGCCGGGCCAAGGGAGCCTTTTCAGCTCACCGGTGTATCGCTCAATGCCCGGGCCAGCCTGTGGAGGGATGGCCGAGGTGAGGGATGGGCTTGAGTTTGAACGATTGAGGCAAGGCCGCGGATGACAGCCGCGGCGGGACTGGACGAGGAGGCTTTGCAGCCGGCCTCAGCGGCAGGGGCACGACAGGCTGACAGGAGGCCGGCGCGGCCCGGGGGAGCGGACGGTAGAAGGGCGGCTGGAGCGGAAACACCGGAGGGCACCAAGGCCGGCAACGCCTGCTCCGTGCAGGGTGGCCCGATCGTGTTTCATACACGGGCCGCGAGGCGAGGAGCGCGACGGCAAGCGGCGCAACGGCAGGCGGCACAATGACGTATGGATCAACTGCGGGACGATCTGCTGGAGTTCATCGAGCGGGCCATCGACGGGCTGAGCGCCATCCTGGAAGACCTGGGCGACGAGCTGGCCAACCGGCGCCCCGACCTGCCCGGGGCCAACAGCTGCTTCGCCATCCTCACCCACTGCCTGGGCGTCATGGAGTACTGGGGCGGGGAGGTGATCGCGGGCCGCTCGATCGTCCGCGACCGGCCGGCCGAATTCCTGGCCACGGGCCACGTGGCCGATCTGGTGGAGCGAGCCGGCCGGGCCAAAGCTCAGCTGCGCGTCGACGTGGCCGGTCGCGACCTCCGAGACCCCGTGAGCAAGCGGCCCGCGAGGCTGCCCTACGTCAACAACGGCTCCGTCCTCGACCATGTCCTCGAGGAGGTGGCCCAGCATCTCGGTCACGTGGAGATCACGCGCGATCTGCTCAAGCGCCAGGCATCCCGCGAAACCGGCTCCTAGCCGGGTGCCGCCCGAGACGGCTCAGCATTGGAGCGCCCTCAGGTAGGGTGCTGTTTGGACGCTCCTCAGACGTTCTCGATATGCTTAAGCAGTAACCGGGGAGAGGTCGCATAGAGGCCTAGTGCGGCGGTTTGCTAAACCGCTAAGGGGGGTAACCTCCTTCGAGGGTTCGAATCCCTCCCTCTCCGCCAGAGCCCATACTGCAGCCGAATGTAGCGCCGAAGAATTCTCCTCTTCGGTGGCATTTTGTTCTCAACAACCGGTGAGTACCGCAAGAGGTCCCCGTGGACCGAGCGTTCACGTCCCAAAGGAGCGGGATCGTCATGGAGAAGCGTGGCGACTCCGTGCGATACCAGCCACTGTCGTGCCTTCCCGGCGTCGAGGTGACGAGAACGGGAGGGCGCGGCAGCATCACGTTCGGTGTAGTCGGCAGGCAGCAGCGGGAATTCATGCGAACCGGGTTGGGGTTTCCGGGGCCGGTTCCGAAGACGGGTTGGTCTTCCTGGACATCGCGGAACCGGAGGTGGTCGCAAACCTGACCGACGACGGGACGAAGGCATCTCGAGCGCGAACGCAGAGCCCTTTCGCGTCTGTTCGCAGCGAAATCTGACGATCCCGGCTGCCTTTAGCACCTGTGGCTTGTGCCGTCAAATGGCGCGCCCCACAAGCTGCTCAGGATCGCTCGGGCCGAGTGATGAATTGCGTCCCGCCTCGTATTGGTCGAACCTTTGGTACCACCGTTGGCATCAGTCTTATCCAGTCCACTTCTCAACGTTGGTCAAGGAAGCATCCGGAGGACCTTCCGCGAGGTGAGGCAGCCGCAAGGCCGAATCGACCGGCGTCCACACGATGCGACGCGCTAGCTCGTCGGCGTGCTAAAGCGCTTCCCGGCTCCCCCCAGCCTGCGAGGCGACGCTTGGCCGGACACCCAGATCGATCAGTGTGGCGACCACGAAGGAGCTCTTGCCATCGGTGTAGGCTTCCCGGTCATTCGGAAATCGTCGGGCGAGATCACGCTTGAGACCGACGTATCTCCCACGCAGCTCTGCGTCGGCCCGCAAGGCATCGCGGAAGGCCAGCCGCTCGCGGAATATCGGTGACTTCACCGGAATCGCATGAAGATGATGCTCCCGATGCGAGAAGGATGGGCGGCAGAACCAGTCCATCACCTCCGTCCGATACGGGGCATACTGCCATCCTCGACCCGTCAGCCGTTCGATCATCGGCCGAGACGCTTCAAGAGAGATGACGCCCACCATGATGTCGACTGTCGGCTTGGCTTCCAGGCCGGGAACCGCCGTCGATCCGATGTGATGGATCTCGTCGTCGACGATCCATTCGGCGGCCGCCCCGCGTAGCGCCTCCCGCTGCTGCTGAAACCGTAACGGCCAGCTCGGGTCATACGGAACGATCCGAATTTCCTCATCCGGCTCGCGTAGCCAGGGCCGGTCGTTGGTTGTCATGGCCTCTACTGGGCTCCGCCGCTTTGCCGCGGCCGTTGATCCGCACCATGGTTGCAGCAGGACGAGAGTGGCGGCCGGAAGCCGGCTGACTGCCCCGGGGTTATCCAAAGGAAGGTCAGACATGACAACCGGATCTCTGATACAGCCAGGTCTACACTACCGACGGGTATGCGATTCCGTCAGGCCCTGCGGCAGCGGCCCCGCTTTGACCCACCGCAGACGGCGAGGACCGGCGAGGAGGCGACGCCGCCCTGGGTTCTGAACCGCCAGACCACAGCTCCGGTCGAGCTTCTCAGAGCATAGATGCTGTGGTCGTCCGATCCGACATATACCACGCCGTTCGCCAGAGCTGGAGACGACGAGACCGACCCGCCAGTTGCATGGGTCCAGGCCTTCCGTCCGGTAGATCGGTTGATTGCGTAGACGGAGAAGCAGTGCGGCAGCTCGCTTCCGCTCTGACAGCCGACGAACACGTCGTTTGCACCCGCCGCTGGCGCCGTCGGCACACATCCGTCCGTCGCGTACGCCCAGATCTGGCTGCCGCTACGCGCGTTCAACGCGTACACATGGCTGTCGCATGCGCCGACGTATGCCACTCCATTTTTGACCAGCGGCGTCGTCTCCACCGAGGTGTCCCCCAGGATGTGAAAGCTCCACTTCTTCCTTCCGGTGGTCGCGTCGAGGGCGTAAACCTTTCCGTTCCCCGACCCGAGGTAAACCACCCCATCCTTCAACCGAGGAGCGGCCTGAACGTCGCCGCCGGCATTGAACGACCAGACGACCCGCCCCGTGCGGCTCTGTACGGCCGCCACTTTGCCGTCTCGGTAGCCGACGAAGAGCAGGCCATGCCGGAATGCCCGCGAGTAGAAGCAGCAGGCCGGTGACGAGAAGCCGTCACCGACGACACGCGTCCACACCTTCTTTCCGTTTCGGGCGTTGAGGGCGTAAAGCACGCCGGTGGCGCAGCATAGGCCGGAATCGACGAATACCCGCGTGCCGTTCGTGGCTGGGGACCCGTTGATCACATGGCCCATGCGAGAACGCCACAGGAAAACGCCGCTCCCGGCACTGAGCGCATATACGGACCTGCCCGAGGTGAAGTAGACGTTGCCATTGGCGAGGACTGGCTTCGAACGGATGGGCCCGCCGGCTTTGTAACTCCAAAGCTTGTTACCGTTCGTGGCATCGAGGGCGTACAGCCGGTGGTCGGCCGAGCCGACGTAGACGACCATTCTTCTCGAGCCAGCCCCCGCGCTCCGTCCCGACTCACAGGAGGCTGACGAGCTGGAAGCAGGGGTCGAAGCCGGCCGGCAGAGCGGCGCTCCGATCACCCGCCCGATCTGGCCGGCAAGGGCTCTCGGGTCCGGGAGCGACAAACACCCGGCGATTGCGACGGCAGCGAAGAAAACGGGCGCCCGTGATCCGAATCGCATGTGACTCTCCCAGAGCCGAAGTTTCGAGGCCGGCGCGAGCGGGTCAGTAGGAATCTGACCCTCGGCTAAGAGTACAAGATGTGCGGCAATCTTTCGTTGTGGTTGACACTCAGGGATTCCCTGCAACGGGTATGTCTAGAGGGGCATCACGTCAGCCTTCGGGCCATAACCCCGTGTATTGTTAGGTACCTGAGCACATCGAAGTCCTTGGCTCTGCTTTCGTGCCTCAGGGACGCAGAACCGATTGGAACAGAAGCGAGTTCAGCCGTTTGCGAGATCCGCAGGTGAACGATTCAACTCCGTACAACCTCGCGACTGAAGGGTTCAGCAATCTGACCCTCGTACTGAGCGCCTGGTCGGGAGCGGTCAAGACCGGCGACCCGGGGCCAATCGCCGACATCCTCGACGAAGAGGTGGTGTGGGAGGGCCGCTACCCCGGTCAGATCTGTCGTACGCCCACAGAGGTGCTGGGATTCCTGCGCAACGGCCTGGCCCAGGGCCGACGGGTGACCCGGCTGGAGGCAAGACAAGAGGGCGACCGCGTCTTCATGATCGCTCATGGTCCCGACTTTGAGGACGTGCGTCCCGACGGCTCCCGCACTCCGCGGCCAACCGCCGGATTGATTTTCACCCTGCGTGACGGGCGCATCGTGCACATGAAGGGCACAGACTGAGGCGGCCGACGGCCTGCTACGGAAGCATGTGACGCTGCGGCGGGACGACTCGCTGTATTTCCTTGGCGGCCGGCGGAGCCGAGACGTCCAGAATCCGTTCCCGCCGAATCCTGCGCCGGCACGGAAACTACCTCCGCTTCCCGGAGTGAGACATGAAGATCAAAAGGCAGATTGTGGTGTTCGACGCCGCCCCTGACCTGGAGGCAGAGAGCCGCTTCTGGGCGGGGCTGCTTGACGGAACGGTCGAGGCCGAGGACGACTGGCACAGCCTGCTCGTCGACGGCGAGTGGCGGATGGGGTTCCAGCTCGCGCCCAACCACGTCGCACCCAAGTGGCCGAACGGCACACCCCAGCAGATCCACCTCGACATCTGGGTCGACGATCTCCCGTCTGCCCACGACAAGGCCATCGCTCTCGGGGCCCGGCTGCTCCAACCGGCAGAGGACCCCAATGCAGCCGAACAGTTCCAGGTCTATGCCGATCCGGCTGGTCACCCGTTCTGCCTCTGCTGGGCGCTCGGGATCATGACTAGCCGCATGCCTGAGCTGGACACGGTGACGTTCCACGAGCAGGACGGAACCGCAGGTATACCGGATCCGTGGTAACGGTGCAGATTGAGGCGCCGGGAACCGCTGGTACGTTAGCGTGATGCGATGATGTTTGACGGCTGGCCGCCAACCGCAATTGAGTTCTTCGAAGGCCTGGAGGCCGATAACTCCAAGACCTACTGGCTCGCGCATAAGGACGTATACGAGCGCGACGTGAAGTCGCCGATGGAGGCGCTGCTCGCGGACCTGACGGAGGAATTCGGCGAGGCGCGCCTGTTCCGCCCCTATCGGGACATCCGCTTCAGCGCCGACAAGTCGCCCTACAAGACATCGATCGCGGCAACCGTGGGCAGCATGTACGTGAGTCTTTCGGCGGAGCGGCTGGCGGCCGGTGGCGGAATGTACCACATGGCGCCGGATCAGCTCGAGCGCTATCGGGAGGCGGTCGTTGGAGCGCCGGGACGGCGGCTCCAGGAGATCGTCAATCGATTGAGAGCCACGGACGCTGAGGTGTATGGTTCCGATGCACTGAAGAGCGCGCCCAGGGGCTACCCCAAGGACCACGAGCGGGTCGAGCTGCTCCGCTACCGGGGCATCGTGGCCATGGGATCCTGGCCGGCGGGCCGCTGGCTCTCCACACCTGAGGCCGAGCGCCGAGTGGTGCAAACCTTCAGAAGCGCCCAGCCATTGCTGGAGTGGCTGAACGAACACGTGGGTCCTTCATCCGAGCCGGCAAACGCCTCGCGGCACCGGTAGGCGGCCGGGACAGCCTGGGGGGGCGCGGTGCGCGAAGCGGCCCCTATTTAGGAGGCAGAGATCGGGCATAACCCGACCCGCGCCGCACCCAGGTATCCAGCTCGTCGTCAGACCTTAGGTCGTCAGCGGAGACACGCAGCCAGCCGGGCATTTCACGCCCCCGCATCAGCGCGACCTGGGCAGGCGTATTCGACACCAGCGTCTCAGACTCATTGGGGTCGACACGAACGAGCGCTCCTCCCTCGCCGCTCGCGGCGATGGCCATGTTGCCGCGGACCAAAAAGGCCAGGCCGCCGAACATCTTCTTTTCTGTGACGTCGGGCTCTGCCGACAAACGTTCCCGGATCCGGGCGGCCAAGGTCTCGTCGTAGGACATGTACTCAACTCTAGGGCCTGCTATCTCCGGAAGGCTGCGCCTTAGCTGTATTGGCGCAGCTCCGGCCAGGTGCGGACCCAGGGTCGGCGGAGACCGGTGCATAGGTACACATGCCCGTCCCACTCCTGGTTGTGCACTCCGGCCGAATTGCGCAGCGTGGCCGCGATCCGGACGTGGGTGAAGTACCGGAGGAGATATGCAGTCGCCTGTGCCTCGCTGACATCCTCCGGCCCCGGCTGCACGGCTACCACGGTGGTGGCACGCCGGTTCCCAGGCCCCCAGAACCACTCGTTGTTGTGGCCGCTGACGGCGGTGGGGAGACCGTCCCTCCGGCCCAGCTCGCTGATCGCGCCGGCCTCGCCGTAGTCACCCGTGAATATGACGGCCTGGGCCCGCTGGCGGGCGGGGAGTGAGAACCAAACCCGAGCTACGGTTCGGTCCAGCTCGGGCCACCCGACCTGCTCGGCCAGAGCGGCGCTGACCCCGGCGTCCTTCGCGGGAAGGACGGGCAGAACCAAAGGCATTGCCACAACGGTGAGGATCGCCGTCGCCGCCAGGATCAGGATCGACCGAATCCGGTACACCATCCACCAGCGCTCGATACTCACGGCGCCTGCGGCGAGGAGGTACACGTACCCCGCTGCCAGGTAATAGATCTTGGCGCCGGTGGTGACTGCAAACAGCACGAAGAGCAGCGCGAACGCCCACGCCAGCGCCCGCCACAGTGGACGACCCGACCCCCAAAGGAATCGGATCCCGAGAACCCAGAGCCAAATCAGGGCGATGCAGACCATGAGGAGCTGTCCCACGAGCCAGGTCCCGATGTTGGCGACTCCGCCATTCTCCTGATTGAGCGTCTGCGTCATCGCCAAGGTCGGCCAGTTGTGCAGCGCTTGCCACCACAGATCCGGGATGGCGAAACAGATGGCAATGGCCGCCCCCACCAGAGCCCAGCGATTGAAGATCAGGCGCCATCCGCCACTCAACAGGGCCCCAACCACCACGGCGGCGGCGAAGAAGCCGATGCTGTGCTTGGTGGCCAAACCGAGGCCCAGCACCACACCACCGGCGATCCAGTAGCGGCAGTCGCCGGTGCGGCCGATGCGGACCACGACCAGAGCCAGCGCCGTCCAGAACATGATGTCCAGCGTGGTCGGCTCGAGCAGGTCGCCGACACCGAGCAGCACCGGCATCGTGGCCGTCGACAGAGCGGCCAGTATCTGGGCTCGAGCCCCTCCACCCAGCTCGCGAGCAAGGAGAGCGGCAAGGACCACGGTGACGGCGACCGACAGGGCTGCCCACACCCGGAGACCGCTCAGGGACACTCCGAACAGCCACAGGGATATTCGGGCGAGCAGCGGCACCATGATCGGTTGATCGACGTAGCCCCCCTGCAGGTGGCGGGCACAGTCGAGGAAGTACAGCTCGTCACGGTGGAACCCGTACCGGCTCGAGAGCGCCATCTCCAACGCCAACAGTGCGACGGCGAGGATGAGGATTGAACGCAGGGCCAGGTCAGCCGGCGACGACACCTGCGGGTCAGGCGGGATCTCTAGACCTCTGGCGGCTTCATCGCTCTGGAACCAGCGCGTGAAGTACGTTAACCGTACCGGCCGCGCCCGGCACGGTGCTGACGGTCACCTCGACAAAGCCGGCCGCCTCGACATCTCGAACGAGCTGATCAAACTCTTCACGGGTGAACCCGCCGGGCTCGCCCGGACCGACCAGTGGTTCCAACAGCAAGAGCCGGCCGCGGGGCGCCAGCACTCGATACGCTTCGGCGAGGCCGGCGTGGCGATGCTCCCAGTGATGAACGGAGCGGAGCGCCCATACCACCGTCGCCCATCCATTGGCCACCGGCAGATGCTCTGCGGAACCTCGCACCAGACGCACAGACCGCGCTCGCCGGAGGCCATTGAGCACCCGGCCCACCCGAATCATCTCGGGCGATGGATCGACGCCGACCACGGCGGCGCACCGACGAGCCGCGGCGCGAGCCAGGGTGCCCGGTCCGCAGCCGATATCCAGCAGGCGGTCCCCGGCGCCGAGACCGGCCAGATCGACGACCGGTTCGGGGGCGATGCCTCGCCGGTAGATCAGCAGGAAGGCCATCAGCGTTCCCCGAACGGGACCAGAAAACCGGTGATGCCGCGAGTGCCCTGTGTTCATTCGCGGCTCACAGTCCGGCTTGGCCCAGAAGGCAGATTTTTCATATGCTGGGGCCTCCACTCCAGCTCATCGGCCGGGATGGCCGCTCTCGGAAAAGCGTACCGCATGCCTCGGAAAGCGGACCCGCATGCCCAACCCCACACCTGCCGGAGCCGGCTTCAGTACCTAATGGTGCTCACAGACGGCGCGGCGGCCACACGACGAGTGATCGAGCGGTGTGCATGGCTTGGAGGTTGGGCGGCTACACTCTGCTGAGTCCGCTTCGGCGGGCGGTGAGTGTATGACGGGAGCTTTGCCGTCGGGATGAGCATTGCGCCACGAGAGGCCATACCCAGCTGCCGTCGGCACGCCATGCCGTGGGGACACCGTTCGCCGTCGAGATGAGAATCGCCACCTGGAACGTCAACTCCGTCGTCGCGCGTCTGCCCCGGCTGGTCCAATGGCTGGAGATGGTGCAGCCGGACGTGCTCTGCATCCAGGAAACGAAGGTCGCCGACGAGCAGTTCCCTTCCCTCGAGATCAGGGCGCTGGGGTACGATCTGGCCCTCCACGGCACCGGCCGATGGAACGGGGTCGCCATCCTCTCCAAGGTCGGGCTGGAAGACGTGCGTCGGGGCTTCGACGGCGAGCCGGGCTTTCCCGAGCCGGAGGCCCGGACGCTGGCCGCGACCTGCGGCCGGGTGCGAGTCCGCTCCGTGTATGTTCCCAATGGGCGCGAGGTAGGCTCCCCGGCCTTCGCCTACAAGCTGGCCTGGCTGGAAGGGCTCGTCAGCGCCACCATGGCCGAAGCCGGGACCGGAGACCTGGTCATCTGCGGAGACTTCAATGTCGCTCCCACGGACGATGACGTCTGGGATCCCCTGGCATTTGTGGGATCAACGCATGTGACTGTGGAGGAGCGTTCGGCCGTGACCGCGCTGACCGAGCTGGGCTTGGTCGACGTGCAGCCGCGCGCCCTGAAGGGCCGGCCCTTCACCTACTGGGACTATCGAGCGGGGAACTTTCACAAGGGCATGGGAATGCGCATCGATCTGGTGCTGCTGAGCAGCGGACTGGCGGCCCGAGTCGAAGACGCATACATCGATCGCGAGGCTCGCAAGGGCACGCTCCCCTCAGATCACGCCCCGGTGGTCGTCGACATCGCCGACTGAAGCCAGATCTGTCGAGGCGGTGGAACCTAGCTGGCTCCCGCCTCCTCTTCGGGCCGCTTCCGGGCACGGCTCGGCGCCACCCGCGTAGGCTCGCCCTCGACCTTCGGATACTGCGGCGGCCAGGGGGCTTCGGGGATGCCGGCTTCCGTGTCGCGCTCGTGCATGGCCAGGAGGGGCTCGAGAGACTGCGCACAGCTGGTGATGCCGCTCCAGGGATCTCCCTGGGATGCTACCCGTACGGGAACGGAATCGATGGTGAGCGTCTCCGGGTGGATCTGGTCCAGCTCGTCCCAGGCGAAGGGCGTCGAGACCTGTGCGCCGGGCCGAGCGCGGACGGACCAGGCGGCGAAGACCGTCTTGTGCGGAGCATTCTGGTTGAAGTCGACGAAGACCCGCGTGCCTCGCTCCTCCTTCCACCAGGCCATGGTCATCAGCTGCGGATGGCGGCGCTCCAGCTCCCGCCCCACCGCGACGGCCGCGTGGCGCACGTCATACGACGTCCATCGCGGCTCGAGTGGAACATAGACGTGGATGCCCCGATTCCCGGTGGTCTTGGGGAAGCCGGTGAGGCCGTGTTCGGCGAGGAGGGAGCGCAGCAGACGGGCCGCCTCTTGAACCATGGGGAAATCGACGCCCGGGCTCGGATCGAGGTCCAATCGCAGCTCATCGGCATGGTCGGGATCGAAGGCGTGATACGGCCAGGCGTGGAACCCGAGACAGCCCAGATTCACGGCCCAGAGAACGTGCGCCAGATCGGCGGCCACCAATGCCCGAGAAGTCGTGCCGTTCGGCGTGCTGACAATGGTCGTCTCCAGCCAGTCGGGCCGGGAGTCGGGGACGCGCTTCTGAAAGAAGGAAGGCCCTCCAGCGCCGTCCGGGAAGCGCTGCATCAGGACGGGCCGGCCGCCTATGGCTCGCATGAGCGGCTCTTCGACGGCCAGATAGTACCGGACGAGATCCAACTTCGTGTCTCCGCGCTCCGCGAAGAACACCTTGTCGGGGCTGGTGATGCGGACCTCCCGGCCGGCCGCCTCCACGACGGCGACGTTCTCAGCCACGACCGACCAGTTGGCCGGCTGAGGGGGCCGCCTCGCTCGGCGCGGCGACGATCTCGCCGAACGTGAGACGCAGCCACTGCCCTGCTCGGCACACTGACTCACCTGTCCGCGTCGATTTCGGTTCCTCTGAGCGTACCCGACCGGCCTCCTCCATGAACCGCTCGGCCGACCGCAGGGATGCGGCGCATCCGCACGGCAAGGTTGGAGCGTGGGGCCCGAAGCCAGTCACGCGACCAGTCAAGAGTGTTCAGGTCAACCCGGTTGTGCGACCTGGCAGCTCCGTCGCAGGGACCGGACAGAGGGTGCCTCCATGGGCGTCAGGATTGAGAGGGAGGCCGCCTGGCCGCCGTCTCTATCGGATCTCCCCGTGTTCCACGCCGGCTCCGACGTCGCCCACGTCGAGCCGGGTAACGGCCAGACAGGCGACGAAGATGACGATCAGGGCCGTGAGCACCAGGCTTACCTTGCCGTCACTCCAGCCCAGTCCACCGAGGTAGGGCTTGCCCAGCCAGTCGGCCACCGAGGCGCCCAGCGGCCTCGTGATCACGTAGGCAAACCAGAAGGCGAATACCTCGTTCAGCCCGAACCACGCGTAGCCGATCGCGGGCAGGGCGAAACAGATTGTGAAGAGGATAACCGAAGCAAAGTAGCCCAGCCCCAGTGTCGAGGCGGTGAGATCGCCCGCAGCCGTGCCGAGAGCAAAGGTGGCGATGACGGTGGCCCAGTAGAACAGCTCTCGCCGTCCGGCCAAGACCGTATGGATGGAGAGCGTGCGTTCGCTGACATACCACGCGGTGAAGACCAGGGCCAGACAGACGCTGAAGAAGACGGTTGAGACGAGATAGGGAATGTGCAGCACGACGTGAAGCACGTCGGCGGCCATGGTCCCAAAGACGGCCACCATGGTGACGGCGAGCCAATACGTCCAGGCGACGTAGCGGGGAGCGGCGAGCTGCAGGGCCAGCGACACAACCAAGCCGAAGCAGCCCAACAGGACCGCTACATACGGGTTGATTTGGAAGACGAAGAAATCGGAGGTCGACTCCCCCATCGCCGTCGTGAGGAGCTTCACGACCCAGAACAGGACCGTAATCTCCGGAACCTTGCGCAGCCCCGTCTTCAGGAGACGAGCCATGGGACCGCGGCTGTGCTGCGTACTCAACCCGGCGATGATGCCTCATCCTACCGGGCGCAGATCCCGATGACCCCATGGCACCCAACCATGCCGGCCCATGATAGGACGGGATTGGAGCCCGACGGCAGACATAGAATCCTGGGAGTCGGAGGCACGAGGAGGTCACCGGAGGTGGGCAGGACACAAGAAAAGCGAGGCCCTGGCTTTGTGGTCCTTCGGCGGATCGAGGGTGCCATGTGGGAGGTCGTGGGCGAGGCCGAGCGCCGGCCGGGATTGACCGCCCGGAAGGCACGGGCTCAGGCCGTTCAGGACGCCACGGCAGGATCGGCCAGGCCGGGCGAAACCTACGCGGCCGTGCTGCGCAGCGAGTGGGCCATCGCCATGGACATCTGATTTCGCTGAGCCCACACCGACGGTGAGCGGCGCAAACCCGGCCGACGAAAGCCCCGCAGAGGAAGTCCGCCGGATGGCGGAGCTGGCAACGCCCGCGGCCATACGGGTCGCGGCAACGCTGCGCCTCGCCGACCACTTTGCCGAAGGCCACACGTCGGTCCACGCCCTTGCCGGTGTATGCGCTGTCGACGAGAAGACCCTGGAACGACTCCTGGCTCACCTCGTTCAGATCGACCTGTTTCGACTGGATCAAGAGGACTCTTACTCCCTCACCCCACCTGGAGCAGCGCTCCTGAGTGACGATGCTGCCGGACTGCGGGCGCGACTGGATATGCGCGGAGCGGTAGGGCGAGCAGATCTCGCCTTCATCGAGCTGCTGCACTCGGTCGAGACCGGCGAGCCGGCGTACTCCGCCCGCTACGGACGCTCATTTTGGGAGGATCTGGCGGCGACACCCGAATTGGCGGAATCCTTCGACAACCTCATGGGCGCCGACGTGGGCCGCGAGTCGGAGGAGATTGTGGCGGCCTATGACTGGGGATCGCTGCAACACGTCGTCGACGTCGGTGGCGGCAATGGCCGTCTCCTCCAGGCCATGCTCACAAGCTCTCCCACGCTTCGCGGAACGGTTGTGGACCTCCCGGCCGCCGCGGCGGCCGCACGGCTGGCCTTCGCTGAGGCGGCGATCTCCGACCGAGCAGACGCGATTGCCGCCAGCTTCTTCGATCCGCTGCCGGCCGACCGGGGCGGCTATCTGCTCTCGGCTATCCTGCACAACTGGAACGACCATGATGCGCAAGCCATCCTCCGCCGGTGCGCGGAAGCAGCTGGTGAAACCGGTCGGACCTTCGTGATTGAACGAGCCGGCGGAGCACGGGTCAACACTGAGCGGGACCTTCGGATGCTGGTGTATTTTGGCGGGCGGGAGCGCTCGGCTGCGGAGATCGCCGGCCTCGCCGCCCCGATGGGTCTGACCGCGCGCGCCACGTACCGTGCCGGCCCCAACGAGATCGTGGAGCTGGTAGCTACATCAGGTCGAGCGACTCCCTACGGCTGACCCGTCGCTTCATCGGCGGCGAGCCCAGGCTGCTGATACACTCCCAGCACATTTCCCGCGGGGTCGCGGAAGGTGAAGAACACTTCGGAAGCCGCCGGGTCGACCGGCTGGACGATCTCGGCCCCCAGAGACTCCAGGCGCCCTGAGGTGGCACGGGCGTCGGCAACCATGACGTAGACCAACAGACCCGGCTCCGTCATGGCCGGGCGGCCCGTCACCCAGGTCCCGCTGACTCCGCCAACCGTGTCGTCGAATGCGGTTGCGCCGTCCCCACGTTGTCGGATGCTCCAGTCGAAGGCCGAGGCGTAGAACTGCGCCGACGTCTCTATGTCCTCGGCGGGGATCTCGATGTAGCAGATCTTTCCGGTTTTATACGCCGGCACGCGTTCCTCCCAGTCTGATGATCGGCCCTATCCCAGAGCCGGTTGTGCGATGACAATGGGGCATGCCTGCCTCCGTCACCATCTTTGCCGCGTCCCGTTTGATCTACCTGGACGCGGCCGTGACGATCGTCGTCCTTCTCATCATCTTCTACCGGCGTCCCCGGATTGATCTGCTGCGCTGGGGGCTCACCTCGGCGCTGCTGTTGATCATCTCCTACGGCTTTGCCCAGGTGGGCGCCATGGTCTACGACGACCGGCGGCCCTTTGTGGTCGATCATGTTCGGCCCCTGATCTCCCATGCACGCGACAACGGCTTTCCCTCGGACCATGCACTGCTGGCCGCCGCGCTGGTGGCGCTGCTCCTGGTCGCCGGCTCCTGGGTCGCCATCCCGGCAGCGCTTGTGGCATTCCTGATTGACTGGGCACGGGTGGGAGCAGGGCTCCATCACGTGATCGACGTGGTGGGCAGCTCCCTGTTCGTCGGGCTGGGGACGTTGATAGCCGTGGTCGCCGTTGGCCAGCTTGTCCCCCGGCTGGAAGCACGACTTCCCTCGTGGCTTCGGACAGAACCGGTCGGAGGCCGCCGAGCGCCGGGATAACTGCGACTAGGCGGGGGTGAGCTCCCGCGAATCAGTGGCTCGCGGCCGGCTCACGGATGCCGGTGTCAGCTGCCACTGCATGGCCCCGGCGGCCCAGGTAAGGCCCGCCCCGAACCCCACCATCAACAGGGTGGCGCCGGCCCGAAGCCGGCCGGCTTTCTCGGCCTCGCAGAGAGCGATGGGAATGGAGGCGCTCGAAGTGTTGCCGTAACGGTCGATGTTGAGGAAGCAGCGCTCTGCCGGGAAGCTGAGCCGCTTGAGGGCCGAGTCGATGATGCGCTCGTTGGCCTGGTGCGGAATGAAGAGATCAATATCCTCGGGGCCGAGCGCCAGACGGCTCATGACCTCTCGGGTCGAGTCGACCACGACCCGTGTCGCGAAACGGAAGACCTCGGGGCCGGCCATGCGAATGGTGTGGAGGCCCTGGTTGACTGTTTCGCTGCTGGCGGGCTGAAAGCTGCCCCCAGCCGGGAGAAAGAGGGCCGAGCCGCCGCTGCCATCCGCTCCCAGGACAAAGGTGGGGTCAAAGGTGCCCTCTTCGCTGGGGGTTACCACGACTGCCCCCGCCCCATCCCCAAAGAGGACGCAGGTGCTGCGATCAGTCCAGTCCATGATTCGAGACAGCACCTCGGTGCCCACGACGAGGATGTTGCGGTATGCGCCCGAGGCGGCAAGGCAGCTGGCAGTGCTGAGTGCGTACATGAACGAGGTGCACCCGGCCTCGACGTCGAACGCGCCGCCCCGGATCCCCAGGTTGTCCTGAATGAGACAGGCGGTCGCCGGGAACATGTAATCGGGAGTGGCGGTACCCACAATGACCAGATCGACTTCTCCGGCGTCGATGCCTGCCGACTCGACAGCCCGCGTGCCGGCGATGGTGCCCATCGAAGAGGACGTCTCATCCTTGGCAGCGATGCGTCGCTCCTTGATGCCCGTACGTTGAGTGATCCACTCGTCACTGGTGTCGACCATCTTCTCGAGGTCCTGATTGGTGAGGACCCGCTCGGGCACGTACATCCCACATCCGCGTATGGTCGCCCTTCTACTCATCACTGACCTCTCCCTGGGGCTCACCCGGCTCGATGCGCATCAGCTCCTGGTCCTTCTCGACCAGGTCGCCATCCTGCACGCGGATGGAAACCACCGTGCCACCGACCTCCGATTGAACCTCGTTGAACAGCTTCATGGTCTCGATCAAGCCCACCGTCTGACCGGCGACAACCAGCGCACCCTCGGAGACGAAGGAGGGTTGCTCCGGAGCCGGACGGGAGTAATAGATACCGTTCAAGGGTGCGCGAACGGCAACCGTCGCGTCCTCCTCCGAGGGAGCCGGGTCCGACACGACGGGCATCAGAGTCGGGTCCTGGCGGACCCGGATTCGGATGTCGTCCCAGCTCAGCTCCAGCTCCTCAACCTCCGTGCCTTCCAGCTGGGCGACGACCGCTGCCACGGTGGAGGGGATAACTTGGCGGGCAGGCGGTGTCACGGCATTCCGACGGCCGAGCGGCGACGGTCGGGGGTCGTCGGCCAGGTCAGGCAACCCTCTTGAAGGCGAGCGACACGTTATGGCCGCCGAATCCGAAGGCATTGCTCATCGCGACCTCGACGTCGGCCTGCCTAGGCACATTGGGTACGTAGTCCAGGTCGCACTCCGGATCGGGATGCTCGTAGTTGATCGTTGGGGGAATGCAGCCGGTGCGAATGGCCTGGATGGCGAAGACGGCTTCCGCGGCTCCGGCAGCACCCATCATATGCCCGGTCATGGACTTGGTGGAGCTGACCGCCAGCGAATAGGCCGCATCGCCGAAGGTCTTCCTGATGGCGGCGGTCTCGGCCCGGTCATTGCCCGGCGTGCTGGTGCCGTGGGCGTTGAGGTAATCGACGTCTTCGGGCTCGAGCCCGGCACGATCGAGAGCCATCTTCATGGCGCGAGCCGCTCCCTCGCCGCCGGGCGCGGGATCGGTGATGTGGTTGGCGTCCGCGGTCGAGCCGTAGCCCACCAGCTCCGCCAGCGGTTCCACGCCGCGGTTGATGGCGCTGTGATACTCCTCGAGGATGACGATACCTGCGCCTTCCCCCATCAGGAAGCCGTCGCGAGTGGCATCGAAGGGCCGGCTGGCCTTGGTGGGTTCGTCGTTGCGTGTGGAAAGGGCCCGCATGTTGGAGAAACCGGCCAGACCGATAGGGACGATGGGCGCCTCGCTGCCACCCGCGATCATGATCTGCGCCTGGCCACGGCGGACGATCTCGGCCGCCTCACCGATGGCGTGTGCGCCGGTCGCGCAGGCAGAGACAGGACTGAAGTTGGGGCCACGCGCCCCCAAGAGGATGGAAACCTGTCCCGGCGCCAGATCCGGCACCATCTGGGTGATCAGGAACGGGCTGATGCGATCCGGGCCCCGATCATAGAGGAGCTTGAACTGGTCGCTCAGGGACTGGATTCCGCCGATACCGGAGCCGATGACGACGCCGATGTGATCGCCGTTTGACTCGTCCACGGTCAGCTGGGCGTGACGGAGGGCCTCGACCGATGCCGCGAACGCGTAGTGCTGGAAGGGGTCCATGCGACGCGCCGATTTGCGATCCATGAACTCCGTCACGTCGAAGTTCTTGACCTCGGCCGCGATGCGAACGGGGAATTCACTGGTGTCGAAGCCACTGATGTAGCCGGCGCCCGATCGGCCCTCGACCAGACCCTGCCAGGTCTCGCACAGCGTATTGCCCAGTGGCGACAACACGCCCATGCCGGTTACGACGACACGACGATCCTCCACCTTACTCCTCCAGGAACATCAAGCTGCCGCCCACGCGACAGGGCTAGGCAGGCGTCAAAACTCGCGAGTGGTCCGCGGCAACGTCTCGGATTCGTGCTTCCACCTGGTCGACGACCCAGTCGGGCGTGGAGGCACCGGCCGTGATGCCCACCCGTTCGATGCCCCGCAGCCACTCGCTCTGCAGATCCTCGACCCGCTGAACCTGATAGGCGCGGGCCCCTTCTTCCTCGGCAGCCTGCACGAGCTTTCGGGTGTTGGCGCTTTGCACCCCACCCACCGCCAGGACGAGATCCACCTGGCGCGCCAGATCCCGGACGGCCCGCTGACGTTCTTTCGTGGGCTTGCAGATGGTATTGATCACACGGATTTCCACACCTCGGGCGACCATCCGGCCGACCAGCTCCTTGGCCACCTCGATGAAGAGCTGCACGTTTGACGTGCTCTGCGCAATCAGGGCGACCCGACGGGTCGGCTCCCAGCCCTCGAGGTCTTCGAGCTTCTTCATCACCGTTGCCTTGCCGCCCGTCCACCCAACGATGCCGCGCACCTCCTTGTGCTGCGCATCGCCGTAGACGATCACAGAGTACCGCTGCTGCACGAGGTCGTAGGCCGTCTTCTGGATACGAGTCACGAGAGGGCAGGTCGTATCAACGACTTTGAATCCGCGGCGCTCCGCGACCTCCTCGAAGTCGGGCGGCGCGCCGTGGGCGGTAATGGCCACCACGGCTCCCTCGGGCGCCTCGTCCAGACTATCGATCACGTGCACGTTGATGCCTTCCAGCTCCTCCGCGACCTGCGGATTGTGCACGATGGCGCCAAGGGTATAGACCGGTGTGCCGCTCTCACCCAGCTCGCGAACGACCTCTATCGCGTCCCGGACCCCGAAGCAGAACCCCATCGAGGCAGCCCGAACAATCTCCACCAGCTTCCGGACCCTCCGCGCGTTTGTCCATCCATTCTACGTGGCAGCAGCTCGGATTCCGGGCGTTCCAACGCCACGGCGAGCGCCATCCACAACAGGGCGAGGACCACCACGTGGACGTGTACGAACCGGTAAATGCCTGGATCGAGCCAGGGCGCGATCAGCAATGTCAGCGCCTGCCGGCCATATCGCCCCGCCAACGCCACCGCGGCAACCGGATAGATCACCGCCAGATCATGGAACAGGAAGTGATTGGCGAGCAGTGCCGTCAGCGCAACGACGGCGAGGGGATTGGACCCCATACCCTGCAGACGACCTGCAAGCAGCAGCCAGGCCACGCACGCAATCGCCGCCAGCCAGATGAGGGTCGCAGGCGCGCCGTAGCCGAGGGCGGCATGGAGCTGCGGCAGGAGCGAGTAGTTGTATTGCGCGCCCCAATGGAACTGCGTCGTCCAGTGAGCCGACGCCAGAGCCACATGGGCGAACTGCCGGTATGTGCTGAGCCCGCCGGCGACGAGCCCCGTCACCAGAGCGGAGAGGAAACCGGCGGCCGCACCGGCCATTTCCGAGGGTCTCCGTCTCGCCACGAGCACGAGGATCGGAACCAGGAGGAGCGGTGGCTTCAGGGATAGCAGGAAGACACCGGCCGCCAGGCTCGGCCAATCCCAGGCGCCGGGAGCTGAGCCCTTAACTCCGATCCGGACACCCCGCAGAAAAAGCATCACGCCCAGACACAGGAGGCCGGAGGATTCACCCTGAGCCGTCGAAACAACCATGGGCAGGCAGCCCAAACAGGCCAGGCCACTCAGCACCGGCTTGCCTGCGCCCAGTGTGCGAATGGCAAGGAGGCACGCCAAAAGGAAGGCCGCGAGGTTGACGGCCGTCCAGAGACCATAGGCCGACCCTATGGGAAGGCGCGCCAGCAGGCCGAACAGAGCCGCGGCATGGGGCGGGTAGGGGAAGGGAAGGGCAATGGGTCGATGCGGCGCAACCAAAGTTGCCTCGACATGGTAGAGCCGCTCACTGACGTAGGCCGGGGTCAGATGGCCGGCTGCGGTCAGCTTTCCGGCCGCGTAGAAAACGCTGAAGTCGTTGTGTTCCGGATTTGTGATGCGTCCGATCCAGCCCAATCCGAGGAAGCCCGAGGCGATCATGGCCAGGGTCGACCAGGCAATGGCCACGGCGCCGAAGACGGAGGGCCGCCGTCGCAAGGCTCCGCCCGGCGCCTCATCTTCTGCGGAGACGCTCACACGACACTGTTGACGCCTCGTTCTGACCTGCCAATCGCCACATCGTACGGGCAGCTACGAAGCGACGATCTGAAACGCCGCCTTTCCCGCGCCCGACTTGCTGCCCAAGCGGCACGTTACCCCGGCATGCGCGGTGCCCAAGGCCGTGCTGCCCACACGCCAGGACCAGCGGATCCGACCCTGTCCATTGGCGGTTCTCGTGCCCTCCAGCGCACGGGCATGCGAGACGTAGCCGTCGGGATAGGTGACCTTGATAGTGCAGGCCGCTGCGGCACGGGTGGCTGCCGCGATCGTCAGAAGGTGGCCGCGAACGACGGTCTCCGGATGCGCAGAGACGGCAACCGGCATGTGCCCCACGTGGCCAGGCATGCTTCCCCCCGTATCGTTCTTCCAGTCGCGAGAGAAGATCGCTTCGGCGGTGCCGACGAGCCTCTCTCGCGCCAGGATGATACCCATCTCCCGATTGCGATCGAGGGACGTGGAGGATATGTTCTCGGAGCCGACGAACATCCGCGTGCCGTCGACCATGATGACCTTGGCGTGGACGTAGGGGCTCCTCTGGATAGCCACCTTGACGCCATGGCCCTGGAGCCGGGCTACGCCGGCGGAGTTGTCGGAGGTGATCAGACGCACCTTCACGTGCCGGCGGGCAGCATGAATCAGGTGAGCCTCGATGGAGCCGTCCGCCATCTCCTCCTCATAGAGGAAGAGCGTGTGGTGAGCGGAGTCGATGAGCGCCGTGATCGCTCGGCGGGAGTTGAGTGGACTGACCACCAACCTTCCCAGCCGCAGCCTTCCGGTCGACTTCCGCCGCCAGTCAGAAGCGAAGACGGACCCGATCAGCTTGGCGTAGTTGGGGTCATGGTCGACAATGCCGACCTCCCGGTTGGCAAAGAAACCGCTGTAGGTGAAGTTGAGCGTGAAGATGGCGGCGATCCGATTGTCGACAACCATCGCCTTCTCATGCGTGAAGGTGAAGGCTCTCTCGTTGGCCCAACGAACGGACACGCCTTCTGATTTGAGAGCCCTGTAGGCGTCGCGAGCGTAGGACCCGCCACCAAAGGGACGCTCTTCGAGTAGTACGCGCACGTCGACATGCCGTCGGTGAGCTGCGCCGAGCGCCGCGATGACACGGGAATCGTCGAGCTCGTAGATCTCCAACCGGATCAGCCGGTGTGCGCCACGGATCAAGCTCAGGACGGGTGAGTCACCGGCGCCCGGCTCCACAAGCTCAGAGATGCGGGGCCGGGAGGCTGCCTTCGAAGCGGAATCCGGCGAGACGAAGACCACGGCGACCAGCGTCATCAAACCGAGGACGGTTCGTCCCTTCATGAGTCACCCCTCACCGGTTGTCCAATTGTGGGTCCACGGGGCGAGGGATGTCCACCGGGCCCGTGGCAGACTGTGACGTGCCCGAAGGTCTGGTCGTGGATGCCGGCCGCGTCTTCGAATGGCTCGGACGGCCGGACGTGGCGGTCCTGGACACCCGGTCGGCTGTCGCATACCGCGAAGGCCACATTCCGGGCGCCGCCAACCTACCGGCCGGCTTCCTGATCGGCCCCCTCGGAGACCCTATCAGCCCGGCGCTACTGTCACGGCAGCTCCAGCGGTCAGGCATCGCACGGGACGACATCGTCGTGGCCGTGGATGAGATGGGCGGCCAGGGAGCCGCATTGCTGCTCTGGATCTTGCATCTCTACGGTCATGACGCCGTTCAGCTGCTGTCGGGAGGCTGGGCAGCCTGGGTCGAGGCCGCGTACCCGGCGGAGTCCGGTCCATCTGGACGGGAGCCGGCCGACTATGAACTCGGCCAAGGCCCTCCGGGAACCGTCCTGGCCCTGGCCGAGGACGTGCGTTCCGATGGAAGCATTCAGCTCGTCGATAGTCGCAGCGCGGAGGAATTCGGGGCCGACGAAGGATCCCATATCCCTGGGGCAATCAATGTCGAATGGACGCGCAATCTGCAAGTCACCCCGAATGGCGCTGCCTGGAGGAGCCGCGGGGATCTTGTGGACCTCTATCGGTCAGTCGGTGTGAACAGCTCTCGTCCGGTCGTTGCCTACTGTCACTCGGGCCCGCGCGCCACGGTGACGTACGTCGCTCTGCGTGAGGCGGGCTTCCAGAACGTGAGCGTGTATTTCCGCGGCTGGCGAGAGTGGGAAGCCCAAGGAGGACCTTCAAACCGGCCGTAGCCGATGTCGACGGGCCACGGACGGGGCCATGGGCGAAAATGAAGCGTCGCGAAAGGAAGACAAATGGACGAGGAACGAGAGGACGAGCCGCAGTCACCCATGGCGCCGGACGAGGCGCACGTGGTTGGGCACTTCGAGCCGGAGGCGATCGGGAACGGCCTTGACGGCAGCACTACTCTGGAAGCCGGGATAGCCGGAGGGCTGACCGACGCCGGTGGCTCCCGCGAGACCGAACGCCGCGACCAGGACTGGGTGCCGTATGTCGAGGTCGATCAACCGGTACAGCGGGTCGACGAGTCGGCGTAGCCTTTCCCTGCGGCCTGCCCCGAGCCGATCGGAAGCCGATCTCGTATGACCGCCAAGAGGGCGACGGAAAGACTCAGTCGTCCGCCGCTTGTTCCGTCTGCACGAGCCCCTTTGTGCGAACCCAATACTTGAGATCCTGTTCGGCTCGCTTTTGCGTCGGGCCGCGATAGCCGTGTGCCACGGGACGGTGCTCCTCGTCGAGCAGCACGATCTCATACAGATCGCCTCTCCGAACAAGGGACACGAATCGCGGCTCAGTCATGACCTCGACGCCTGCGTCCCGACGGCCGGCTCCTGACGCACGCCCTTCACCCGAAGGCTCTGGCTGGCCGGGGCCAGATGGCGGGGGCTCTGAATGTGCTCCGACATCCAGTGCTGACGGGAGTACTCGAACATCGCGACCGTGGCCGCGGCCACGACGTTCAGTGACTTGACCAAACCCGCCTGCGGTATGAAGACCACCGCATCGGCGGCGCGCAGCACCGGCTCAGACACACCGAACATCTCGGCGCCCACGACGAGGAGCGCCTTCCGCGGGAATGAGAACCGAGCAAGGGAGACCGCCTCCGGCATCTGTTCCAAGGCCACAACGGCGTAGCCTCGCTGCCGGTACTCGTGGATGGCGCCCAACAGGTTGACCGCCCATTCAACCGGTTGCCACCGCTCCGCCCCCATGGCCCCCGCGATATCCGGCTCCTCCCGATCGGTGATGACCCGCTCGACCATGAAGGCCTCGGCGGCACGCAAGATGCCTCCGAGGTTCGACGCCTTGTCGACGTTATCCACGGCAACCACCAACGGATACCGTGGTTCAGCCCGATAATCACGATGGCGGTGCTCCCGGCGCACGACGCTGCGGTCGGATGGCATGTTGGCTCCTGGACGCCATTGTACGGCAGCAAACGCGAGAGAGGGACTGAGTTGATACGAATACTTCGCACGGTGCTCGCCCTCGAGGGCTTGGTCATTTCGATGCAGACCTACCGACAAACCCGCAAGCTGGAGGAACGATCCGAGGCCGGCGATCTCGCCGCCTCCGGCGCCGTTGCTCTCACGCCCCAGGGTCGCTTGTTCAACATTCCCAACGGCCTGACTGCCTCCGCCTACTTTGCCGTAGTTGCGCTGCTTTCAGTTACCGGCCTGCTCGACCGGAGTTGGGTTCGCAAGGCCGCCGTCACCATCTCCTGGCTTAGCCTCGGCGTGAGCGGATTCTTGGTCTTTTCCCTCCTGTTCGTTCTTCGACGCAACTGTCCGCTTTGCATCCGGGCCCACGCCCTCAATTTGGCGTTAACGCTGGCCGTTAATGCTCGAGCAGGGCGTCTAGATCCGCCGGCTCACTGACCGGCAGGTCGCAGGCGTAGTTCCGGCAGACATAGGCGGCCGGGCGGCCATCAAGCAAACCACGCCCGGCGAGCAAAGGCAAGCTCTCATCGATGGCGACATGCGGCAGGGCAACTGCGAATATCGCGTTCGGCAAGAAGTGAGTGTAGGCAACCTGCATAAGAGACCGCATGCCGATGTCATCGGGATCGCCGGCGATGACAATCTCCTGGGGCACTGCCAGCGAGAATTCGAGTGCCGCAAGCATCTGCCCAAAGGAGGTGGGATGCCTGCCGAGGGCCGGAAGCACCAGGGCAATCGTCTCCAGCGCGGAACGCCGGAACGTCTCGTCATCTGTAACTCTGGCCAACCTGAGTAGAGCCAGGGCGCCGGTGGAGTTGCCGGAAGGGATGACGTTGTCGAACAGGGGCTTGGGCCGCACCGGAAGCTCTCCCTCTCGGGCCGTACCAAAGAACCCGCCCCGGGGATCGCGGAATTCTCCAAGGAGCGTTTCGGCCAGCGTTCTCGCTGCATCGAGCCATTCGGCCTCACCCGTGACGGCAAAGACTGAGAGCAGGCCCTCGATAAGAAACGCGTGGTCGTCAAGAAATGCCGGAACTGCCGCTTCTCCCCTGGCATACACATGCAGCAGCCTCCCGTTGGGTCGAAGCCGCTCGAGCAGGAAGCGAGCGTTCCGCCTGGCCGCCTGCAGATAATCCGGACGGTCGAACGCCACGCCCGCGATGCACAGGGGCGGCAACATCAGGGCATTCCAATCGGTCAGGACCTTGTGGTCGAGGCCCGGCCGCACGCGAAGCTCGCGAACCTCCCGGAAACGACGGATGCTCCTGTCCAGAGACTCGCGGACCATATCCACCGGGGTGCCGACGGCCGCCGCCACCTGCTCGAAGCTCTGATCGACGGTCAGGATGGTCCGGCCCTCAAAGTTCCCCGCGCGCCGAACCCCGAATCGAAGACTGAAGATCTTGGCATCGTCCGCATCCAGGACAGACGCAACCTCCTCCGCAGACCACAGATAGAAGCGGCCCTCCTCTCCCTCGCTATCCGCGTCTTCCGCTGAATAGAACCCACCTTCGGGGGAAGAGAGATCTCGTATCACGTAATCCAACGTTTCCTCGACGACGCGGCGCCAGTGGGGAGCTCCTGTCGCCTGCCATCCCTCGAGATACACCCGAGCGAGGAGGGCATTGTCGTAGAGCATCTTCTCGAAGTGCGGAACGGTCCAGGTGGCGTCGACGCTGTACCGGTGGAATCCGCCACCCACCTGGTCATAGATGCCGCCCTGAGCCATCCGATCCAGAGTCAGCGTCAGGATGTCCAGCGCGGCACTGTCGGCGGTCCGCTTGTACGTCCGGAGGACGAAGGCCAGAGTCGGAGGCTGGGGGAACTTGGGGGCTGTCCCGAACCCGCCGTTTACGGAGTCAACCTGCGACCGCACAGTACGGAAGGCCTCATCGAGGACTTCAGGTGTTCCGGACGATTGTGCTGAACCGGTCAGATCCAAGGCTTGTCGAACCGTTTCCAGGAGCCGGTCGGCGCTCTGCTCGACTCGCCTCCGGTCGTTCTGCCATGCGAGCGCAACCGACTGGAGCACCTGAGGCCAGCTCGGCATGCCTTGCCGGGCCTCGGCGGGCCAGTAAGTTCCGCCGAAGAACGGCTTGAGCTCCGGAGTCAGAAAGACGTTCAATGGCCAACCGCCCTGACCGGTCATCAGCTGAACCGCCTCCATGTACACCGCGTCGACGTCGGGCCGCTCCTCGCGATCGACCTTCACATTGATGAAGCTGCGGTTCATCAGCTCGGCTATCGCGCGGTTCTCAAAGGACTCGTGGGCCATGACGTGGCACCAGTGGCAGGCGCTGTAGCCGATGCTGACCAGCAGGGGTTTGTCCTGGAGATTTGCTTGCTCCAGAGCCTCCGGTCCCCATGGGTACCAGTCGACCGGATTCTCAGCATGCTGCTGGAGGTAGGGGCTCTTGGTCTGCGCCAAGCGATTTGTCATCACGCGCCTCGATTCAAGAGAGGGAGGTCCGCGGCCACGCCAGGGAGACACTTGGCCGGCACCCTCCAATTCTCGGGCCGGTCCGCTGGCAGAATGTGATGACGTCGCGGGAGGTGGGCAACGGCGTGTCCGTACGTCAGCCGTCGCTTGAGCTCGAACCCGCGGACCGCCTCCTGCTGGTCGACGGTCACAATCTGATCTTCCGTGCCTTCTCGAGCGTTCCGCGGTCCATTACGGACCCGAACGGCCGGGCGGTCAACGGTATCTATGGGTTCTTCGGCACGCTGCTGCGCATGCTGCGTGACCGCCGACCTCGTTGGGCTGCCGTGGCCTTCGACGTTCCAGAGATTCCGACTTTCCGGCATCGGCTCTTTCCCGCATACCAGGGCCAACGCGGGCCACTCGGGGCCCCTCACGCCGAGAACTTCGCGTGGCAGGTCGAGAACATGATCCTGCTGCTCGAGCACTTTGGACTCGCCGCGCTCACGGCCCCCGGCTTCGAGGCTGACGACATCATCGCCACTCTCGCCAGGGGCGGCAGCGTAGCCGGCGTGCCGTCGCTGATCGTGACGACGGATCGCGACCTGCAACAGCTGGTACAGCCGTTGGTGCGCGTGCTCGTGCCCGGAAAGAAGCCGGTCGAAATCGGCGCCGAGGAGGTCAAGGAGCGCTTGGGTGTTGAGCCGTCTCAGATCGTTGACTGGAAGATTCTTGCAGGCGACGCTTCCGACAATATCCCGGGCGTGGCCGGCATCGGAGACCGGAGCGCCGTCCAGATGCTGCGGCAGTACGGTTCCCTCGCCGCCATCTATGACTCATTGGACCGCCTGCCACTCCGGCAGCGGCTGGCGTTGGAGCGGGGCAGGGAGACTGCCCAGCTGTTCTCGCAGGTGATCCGCCTGCATGACGATCTTCCCTTGGGCGTCGATCTCGACGACCTGACCGTCGACTATGGGGTGTTGCCCGAGAGAGCCGGCGATGGCCTTCGTGAGCTTGGGCTTCGGCCGCCCGAGAACGCAGAGGCATGATCATCGAGGTGCTGGGCGTTCCCATTGATCTCGGGGCAGATCGTCGCGGGGTCGACATGGGACCCAGCGCCATTCGGTATGGGAACCTCGTCGGCCAGCTGGAGGCCTTCGGCCACCAGGTCACCGATCTCGACAACCTTCCGCTCATGCTGGGAGACCGACTCACCGCACCAGATACAAAGGCGAAGTACCTGACGGAAATCGTAGCCATGGCACGCACGGTCATGGAGCGGGTTTCCGACTCCTGCCGCCGCGGGGCGGTGCCATTGGTCCTGGGCGGCGATCACAGCGTCAGCCTCGGATCGGTGGCGGGGGCCGCCGTTGGCCGATCGGTCGGCCTGATCTGGGTGGACGCGCACGGAGACTTCAACACCCCCGAAACCTCCCCGAGCGGCAATGTCCACGGTATGATCCTCGCTGCGCTTGCCGGCTACGGCGATCCCGCCATGACCCATCTCACCGGTGAACCGCCGATTGTGCAGCCCTCCCGCATGGTGCTCGTCGGCGTCCGCGAGCTGGATCCCGGGGAGCGGGCCCTGCTTGGGGAGGCGGGAGTCCGCGTTCTGACCATGACTGATATTGACCAGCGCGGCATGGCGACGATCATGCTGGAAGCGCTGGAAGCCGTCCGCGAGGCCGATTTGATTCACCTCAGCCTAGACCTCGACGTCGTCGACCCGGTTCGCGCGCCGGGAGTGGGGACGCCCGTGCCGGGCGGAATCAGCTACCGCGAGGGCCAGCTTGCCATGGAAATGATCGCGGCAACCGGGCGTCTCGCATCACTGGACGTCGTGGAAGTGAACCCGATCCTGGACGACCACAACCAGACGGCCGGGCTGGCAGTCGACTTCATCCTCTCGGCGCTCGGAAAGCGCATCTTGTGACGTCTTGACCTGGCGAGCGGCCCGCAGGAGAAGCGGCGGACGCAGGGTGAGCCATCATTGATTCCCTACTCTGACCCGAGCGAGCCTCAGCACCTCACCCCGTTCGTGAACGCGTCCCTCATCGCGGTGAACTTCGCGGTCTTTTTCTATGAGCTGCATGAGCAGTCCATCGGACAGCTGAACCACTTCTATCTCTCGTATTCCGTGATTCCCTGCGAGATCTTTCAGCGCTGCCACGACTTCTCCGGTGCGCCCCAACCGGTGTACCTGACGATCGTGACCTCGATGTTCATGCACGCTGGATGGCTGCACATACTCGGCAACATGATCTTTCTCTGGGTCTTTGGGGACAACGTCGAGAACGCCATGGGCCACTGGCGGTATCTCATCTTCTACCTAGCGTGCGGGGTGGTGGCCGCCATCACGCAGTCGGCAATCGACGTGGGGTCGACGATTCCATCCCTGGGAGCGAGCGGCGCGATCGCGGGCGTGCTGGCGGCCTATCTGGTCCTGTTGCCGACCGCCATCATCCGGACGCTCGTTTTCTGGTTCATCATCCCCCTGCCGGTCGGCATCTACGCCTGGGTCCTCATCGGCTTCTGGTTTGTCGAGCAGCTCTTCAGCGGCGTCACATCCCTCGGGCCTTCCGCGCAGACCGGCGGGGTCGCCTTCTTTGCGCACATCGGAGGCTTCATCTGCGGCCTGCTCCTGGTCTGGGTGTTGCGACAGCCGCATCGCGTGGACCGCATGAAGACCTACCACCGGCGACTCCATGGCGGGTATGGAACCGGGCCTGGATAGGTCGACCTCAAGGCCCATGATGATCTTGTACTATTGTGCACAAGTCCACGAGGTATGGGGTCGTTGCCATCGCCCACCGAGGAGAGCAAGGGATGACCGCGCTGCCGGAGCCGGCGCCTCGTCGGGCGCCCTACGCGCCCGTTGCGGCGCTTCATGGCTTTCTCGCCACCATCAAACACGGAAGAACCCCTGGCCGCGTCGACGTCGCCTATCTGAAGGGGCGCTCACTCGCCAAGGGGAACGAGTGGGCCCTCTTGAGCGCCTTGAAGTTTCTGGGCATCATCGACGCCGCCGGCCGGCCCACAGCCATCTTCCGGCGGCTCCAGGGAACGGAGGACGCAGCCGCGGATACTCTGCGGGGGTTGGTGGAAACGGCATATGGGCCTCTTTTCGAGCAGGGAATCCATGGCGGTTCGGCGTCTGAGCTCCGAGCGTGGTTTGCCCGCAGATCCTCAGCCTCGCAGGCCGCCAATGCCACTCGCTTCTTCCTGGAGCTCTGCCGGCTCTCCCATATCGACGCGCCGGCGCCGAACGGCCGTCGGGGAGGCGAAGCGTGGTCCTCAGTCTCTGGGGATCCGCCGGGGAGGATCGGCACGCCCGCGGAGAAATCGGCGCGCCGGCTTCTCATTAGCAAGCTACCCTCGTATCGGGAATGGCGAGGAACACCGGAGCAATTCCTGCGGTTGGTCGAAGCCACTCGGGACCTGGCTCTCACCTTGTAAGCCAAGGCGGGAGGACTTGTACAGACAGTACAAGGGCCTCGCCTTCACGACAGCCGATTGAGTAGGATGAGCGCAGGGCGGAGGTCGGGGGACTGGTGAGCGGAGGTGCGTGCGGTGACTGAGTTCACTCACCTCCACGTGCACTCCGACTACAGCCTGCTCGACGGGCTGGGTCGGATCCCGGTGCTGGCGGCTCGGGCCAGGGAACAAGGTATGGGGTCGCTCGCGCTCACCGACCATGGCGTCATGTTCGGCGCGATCGACTTCTATCAGACGCTGAGCAACCACGACATTCGGCCCATCATCGGGATGGAGGCTTACGTGGCCTCCGGATCACGGAAGGATCGCTCAGGTTCGGCCTCTCACCTGACTCTCCTCGCCGAGAACGAGGCGGGCTACAGCAACCTGATGCAGCTCACCACCAAGGGGCATCTCGAAGGCTTCTATCGAAAGCCCCGGGTCGACCATCAGCTCCTGAAGCAGCACAGCGAGGGCCTCATCTGCCTGTCCGGATGCGCCAGCGGCGAGATCGCCCGGTTCATTCTCGACGGAAATCTCGACAAGGCCGAGGAGTCCATCGAGTGGCATCGGTCGGTGTTCGGGGATCGCTTCTATCTCGAGCTGCAGAACCATGGACTCGACTTCCAGCAGAACCTGAACAAGGCCCTCATTGACTTCAGCCGCTCACTCGGCATCCCCCTGGTCGCCACCAACGACGTCCACTACGTTACCGCCGAGCAGTCGCGCGCTCACGACGTGCTGATCTGCGTGCAGACCCAAACGACGCTGGACGACCCCAAACGAATGAGGATGGGCACCAACGAGCTGTATTTGAAGTCTGCGCAACAGATGAGTGAGCTATTTGGCGACGTGAACGGCGCGCTGGAGAACAGCATCGAGATCGCCCAGCGCTGCCGGCTCGAGCTCGACTTTGGCCGCATGCACTTGCTGCCCCATACCACCGTCCCGGAGGGCATGACTCCCGCGGACCATCTCAGAGCGCTGTGTGAGCAGGGCGTGCGCGATCGCTATGGTTCGGCCGCCCAGACCGATGCCGTTCAGGGACGGCTCCGCTTTGAGCTGGACGTCATCGAGAAGACCGGATACGTCCACTACATGCTCTTGGTCCATGACTTCATTCACTTCGCCCAGAATCGGGGCATCGCCATCGGCGTGCGGGGCAGCGCAGGGGGCAGCATCGTCGCCTATGCTCTGCGAGTTACCAACATCGATCCGATCGCGCACGGTCTATCCTTCGAGCGCTTCCTGAATCCCGAGCGCGTATCGATGCCCGACATCGACGTGGATATCGCCGATGATCGGCGCGACGAGCTGATCCAATACGTGACCGGCAAGTTCGGCCGTGAGCACGTGGCCCAGATCATCAGCTTCGGCACCATGGCAGCGCGTGCGGCACTGCGCGATGTCGGACGAGCCACCGGCGTGCAGCTGGGCACCGTCGACTATCTGGCCAAGCTGGTGCCGTTCAACGCCCACCTGGCTGACGCCCTGCAGCGAGTCCCGGAGCTGAAGGCTCGCTACGAGGAGGACGAGATTATTCGAGACCTCGTCGACAACGCGATGGAGCTGGAGGGCGTGGCCAGAAATGCCTCCACCCATGCCGCGGGCGTGGTGATCTCCGCCGAGCCGCTTGCCGACCATGTTCCTCTGTACAAGGTGCCGAAGGGCGAGGCAATCACGACGCAGTACGCCATGGGTCCTCTGGAACAGCTCGGGCTGCTCAAGATGGACTTTCTGGGCCTGACTACACTGACGATCCTGCAGCGAGCCCTCACCTTCATCGAACAATCGACCGGCACACGGATTTCTCCGGAGTCGATTCCCCTCGACGATCCCGAACTGTACGGGCTGTTGAGCCGGGGCGAGACCTTCGGGGTCTTCCAGGTTGATGGTGCCGGCATGCGCCGGCTTCTCCGTGAGATGCAGCCCGACCACTTTGAGGACATCGTAGCCCTGATTGCGCTGTATCGCCCGGGCCCCATGCAGTTCATCGACGAGTTCGTTCGGCGACGGAACGGAACCGCCACCATCACCTATCCCCATCCAAGCCTGGCCTCAGCCCTCTCGGACACGTATGGGATCGTCGTCTATCAAGAGCAGGTGGTCCGGATGGTGGTCGAGGTCGCGGGCTTCACGATGGGCCAGGCCGATTTGGTGCGGAAGGCCATGGCGAAGAAGCAGCCTGAGCTGTTGGCGAAGTACCGCGCCGATTTCGTGAAGGGCGCCGCCGGTAAAGGAACCAAAGAGGCGGACGCCGAGAAGCTCTTCGACATTATTCAAGAGTTTTCCGGGTATGGCTTCAACAAAGCCCACTCGGCCGCCTATGCCGTCATCACCTGTCAAACCGCCTACCTCAAAGCGCACTATCCCGTCGAATACATGACCGCTCTTCTCTCGGCCCAGCGCGAGGACTCCGATAAAGTCAGTGAGGCCCTTGGGGAATGTCGCCGGCTGAAGATTCCGGTGTTCCCCCCCAACGTCAACGCCAGTGAGGTGGACTTCTCCATCGAAGACGGCGGAGTCCGATTCGGTCTCGGCGCCATCAAGAACGTCGGATCGATGGCCGCCGAGTCCATCGTGGCCGAGCGCGCCGCTGGGGGGCCGTTTGCCTCGGTGGGGGATCTGTGCCGGCGGATGGATTGGCAGCAGGTAAACAAGCGAACCCTTGAGGCGCTGATCCGTTGTGGGGCCTTGGACTGCCTAGGTGACCGGGGTCGGCTGGACTTTAACCTCGATCGACTTGTGGCCTATGGGACGCGGGCGGCGAGGGAAGCCGCCAGTGGTCAGGTGAGTCTCTTCGCAGGGTCGGAAGCCGAGGTGATCGAGCCACAGCTGGAGCCGAGATCCAATGGCGACCAGGGGAGCTGGCTGCGCTGGGAAAAGGAGATGATCGGCGCATACCTGTCGCACCATCCGTTGGAAAGCGCCATCGATCGGCTTGCTCGGCTCGGGGTCACGCCGCTCTCGGAGCTGGACGCGTCATCCGAGGGGCAGAAAGTCACCGTCGGCGGCATTCTCGATGCCGTGCGCAGCTTCACCACCCGGAAGGGTGACCAGATGGCCACCGGGCAGCTCAACGATCTCAACGGCAGCATCGACGTGGTTTTCTATGCACGGGTCTTCAGACGTGCCCGGGAGTGCATTGAAAACGATTCTGTGGTGGTTGTTTCAGGGACCGTGAGTGTCACCGAGAATCAGCCCGAGATTCGAGCGGACTCTGTCCTCCCCATCGACAGCCCCGACCTCTCCGACCGGCTCATCCAGGTGGAGGCAGAATCCGAGGAGGAACCGCCGGTCGACGGGGTAGCGCTCCCCGAACCCATTCCCTTTCCTGGCTCAAGCCGGCAGGGTCAGACCGTACCCATGGGCAGCCCAATACGGCTCATACTCGACTTTCAGCGGTCCGAAGATCGCAAGGGTGATCTCGAGAGACTTGTCGAGATCTACGAGATTCTCCGCAAACATCCAGGTGATGACCGGATTCTGCTGGTCGTTCACTCCGGTTCCCGGTCACGCCCGCTCGATCTGCCCATCGACACTTCCCGTCTCAGCGACCATCTACAAGCCGAGCTGCGAGGGGTCGCATCGCAGCTGGCACTTCGGATCGAGCGACTCGGCGCCTGACCCCAGCGCCCCGGTTCGCCTCGCAATTGCGCTCCCTTCACGCCCCGGGTGATCGGCACCGGGCCTGCACATTGCTGTAGACATATATATAGATCAGCCGTGCCTTCCACCCTGCGTAGGCGGCGTTTCTGTCCTGATCGAAAGGAGTGCATTATGCGCGCTATGTGGTCCGGAGCAGTGAGCTTCGGCCTGGTCAACATACCCATCCGCCTCTACAGCGGCACGGAGGACCACGCCCTCGATTTCCACATGCTGCACAAGACCGACCTCCAGCCCATTCGTTATGTAAAGGTCTGCAAGGCGGAGGGTGAAGAGGTCTCGATGGCCGACATTGTCAAAGGCTACGAGTATGAGCGCGGGCAGTATGTGGTCATCACAGACGAAGATTTCGAACGGGCCAGCCCCCGAAAGACCAAGACCATCGACATCCTGGACTTCGTGGCCGTTGACGAGATCGATAGCATCTATTTCGAGAAGCCGTACTATCTCGAGCCGGACAAAGGAGCCGACAAGGCCTACCGTCTGCTGCGCACCGCACTCGAGCAATCGAAGAAAGTCGGCGTGGCGAGGTTCGTGCTGCGCAATCGTGAGCAGCTCGGCGTCGTCAAGCCAATGGGCGAGCTACTGGTACTCGACCAGCTGCGGTTCGCCTCACAGGTCCGCGAGGCCTCCGGGCTCAAGACGCCGGAGGTTGAGGTCGACAAGCGCGAGATCGACATGGCCCTGGCCCTCATCGATCAGCTGACCGAGAGCTTCGATCCCGAGAAGTACCACGACACCTACTCAGACGAGCTGCTCAGGGTCATCCACGAAAAGGTTGAGGGCAAGGTTCCCGAGCCGGGTGAGCCCGCGCCGGTCATTACATCCCAGGTTCCGGACCTGGTTGCCCTTCTCAAGGCGAGCTTGGAGCAGCAGCCCAAGCGGGACAAGCCCAAGTCCCGGAAGGAAGAGCGCGAGAAGGAGAAGGTCGCCTAGGCGCTCGAACCCGCAGGGAGCAGGTCTCGACCAGTTTCTTGCGTGCCGGCCTGCCCTGCTGCCCTGGTTCTGTGATCCCTTGCGACCGCCACGAAGCGATCGAAGAGGCGGCTGAACTCCGGCTGCGTGGAGTTCCACAGGTCCTCGGGGTGGCATTGCACACCCACAACGAAATCTCTATCCGTCATCTCCACGGCCTCAATGATGCCGTCGTGTGCATGTGCCACGACATGTAACCGGTCGGGGACGGATCGAAGCGCCTGGTGATGAAGGCTGTTGACTTCGATCGTCTGGGCCTGGAGGATCGCTGCTAGTTTCGAAGCCAGATCGATGTTGATGGGGTGCGCCAGATGGTCTCGCGGTTTGTCGCGTCGCTCGTGACCTCTGAACCCCTCTGAGGGGAGGTCCTGGATCAGAGACCCACCCAGCGCGACACAGAGCGACTGCATTCCTCGACAGATCGCGAGCACCGGCAGGTCCAACTCAAGAGCCGTAGCGATTAGTGGCATCTCGGTGACGTCGAGCGCCGGGTCCATCGAGCCGAGCTGAGGAGAGGGCTGCTCTCCGTAACACTCAGGATCGAGGTCGACGCCCCCGGGCAAGACGAGACCGTCGATCATACCCACGAACAACAAAATTGAGATTGAGTCTTCGGCCGCCGGCAAAATCACCGGCGTGGCACCGTGGTGGCGCAGCGCGATGATGTACGAGTCGAGAACGGCATGGGCCGAGCGGCCAGAGTCGCTCGCGGTATGGGCCGGCAACCCAACAACCGGGCGGCTAGTCGACATGGTCCAATTCACGGCGGCGCGGAGCATCCATGTCCCCGATTATCGCCACGGGAAAGGCTTGGTTCCCCGAGGCCATCGAGTAGGATGGAACGATGCAAGGCGGCTCCGGTTGAGCGAGGCTCTTTCCATCTCCGGCCGCCGCCTCGGCCTCGCCGACGTGGTGTCTGTGGCCCGCCAACGCCGGCAAGTCGTGTTGGGCGACGAGTCGATGAAGGCCATTGAGGCGTCCGCGGGCGTCGTCGACCGTATTGTCGATGATGCGACACCTGTCTACGGGGTCACGACCGGATTCGGCAAGTTCGCCGACCGCGTGATACCACCCGAGTCAACCCGTGCTCTGCAACGAAACCTGCTCCGCAGTCACGCCGTCGGAGTGGGGCCTTCGGCCAACGAAGAAGTGACGCGGGCAATGCTGCTGTTGCGGGTCGTTGCTCTCGCCCAAGGCGCGAGCGGCATTCGCCTCGGTACGGTTCAGAGTCTGCTGGATCTCTTGAATCGCAACGTCTTGCCGCTAGTTCCTGAGAAGGGGTCGGTCGGCGCAAGCGGAGACCTTGCGCCGCTCGCCCACCTGGCTCTAGTTCTCATCGGCGAAGGCGAGGCCTGCGTCGGCGGCAAGCAGATGTCGGGAGCCGAGGCTTTGACAACTGCCGGCCTGATCCCGGTCGAGCTTGGCCCCAAGGAGGGGCTCGCCCTGATCAATGGAACCCAGGCCATGACCGCGATCGGCGCATTGGTGCTGTACGATGCCTGGAATCTCTGCAAGTCTGCGGACGTGGTGGGCGCCATGAGTCTGGAGGCGGTTCGGGGAACGAACCGCTCATTCGACCACCGGATTCAGGCTCTCAGGCCCCACCCGGGGCAGTGTGCGTCAGCCTCGAATTTGAGACGGCTGACCGCTGACAGCCCGCTCATGGTGTCGCACCGACACGATCGCCATAAGGTGCAGGATCCCTACTCGCTGCGGTGCATGCCGCAGGTTCACGGTGCCAGCAGGGACGCCCTGGCATACGCAACCCAGACGGTGGAGATAGAGCTGAATTCCGCCACGGACAACCCGCTGGTCTTCCCGGACACCGGAGAGGTGATCTCGGGCGGAAACTTTCATGGACAGCCGGTAGCCGTTGCTCTCGACACCGCAGCCATAGCAATCGCCGAAATTGCCGATATCTCAGAACGGCGCACTGAGGCGATGCTTGATCCTTCCTTTAGCGAGCTGCCCCCATTTCTCACCCGCCACGCGGGCGTCGACTCGGGCTACATGGTCTCGCAGTATACGGCGGCTGCATTGGTCTCGGAGAACAAGGTCCTCTGCCATCCCGCGAGCGTCGATTCCATTCCCACCTCCGCCAATCAGGAAGATCACGTCAGCATGGGGGTCACGGCCGCCCGAAAGGCCCGAGACGTCCTGCTCAACGCGGAGACGGTGCTGGCAATCGAGCTCCTCTGCGCTGCCGAGGGACTGGACTTCCGCCGGCCGTTGCGGTCATCGCCCTCCCTACAGGCCGTGCACGACCGGGTACGACAGGAGGTTCCTCACCTCGAGGACGACCGCCCCATGAACCACGACATCGAAACCGTCAGAGCTCTGATTCACGAGGGCGTCATCCTTGAGAGCGCGCAGACGCATTCCGGAGAGCTCGACTGATGTCCTACAGCACCCCGGCTCGCGCTGCCGTTGCACCTTCCTCACCCGATCGCCGTGTCTGGACCAGCCTGGACGCCCTTGTCGTACTCGTGATGGCGTTCATCCTCTATGTGGTGGCTGATGTCATCCTGGCCGTCATCTACTACATCGCGGCGGGGAAACATACCCCTTTCTGGTTGGGGCCGGTCTCGTATCTCTTTCTTCCTCTGTCTGCCGCACTGGTGATCTACCTGTGGTTGATCAAGCGACGGGGGGCGACTCTGTCGGCGCTCGGTTTCAGGGTTCCCGTCCTGCAGGGCATGCGAGGACTTATCGTCCTTCCCGCAGTCCTCATTCCGGCTATGATCGCCATTTACATCGGTGAGGCGATCATCATCGAAGCGTTCGACCACCTGACTTCTTTCCACATCAAGGGCAATGCTCGGGAGCTCCTTCTGCCGGGCCAGACACACATTTCGGTCGGTCAATACGTGCTGCTCATGGTCGTGGCGGCTCTTGCGGCCCCGATCACCGAAGAGACGCTATTCCGGGGTGTCGTCTTTCAGGCCATCCGCAGTGATGTATCGGGCAGCCTGGGAACCGCACTGACCGTTGCCGTCGCCGCAGTTGTGAGTGGCCTGGCCTTTGGGCTCTTCCACCTTATCGGCGGCGCATCGGAGATCTATGCCTTTCCCGTGCTCGCCTACCTGGGCATCGTGCTGGCCTTAACATTTCAGTTCTCCGACTCCCTGGCATCCTCGGCGTTTGTGCATGGCTGCTTCAATGGCATCGCCGTGACGGTGTTGTTTCTGCGGTGAGAATCGGCGTGGTCGCGGACACGCACGCGCCCCGCTACTCACTGCCCTCGATCTTGCACCGTGCATTCGCCCGTGTGGACCTCATCGTCCACGCCGGAGACCTTTGCACCGAATCGGTTCTGGACGAACTCGGCGCCACCGCTCCCGTCAGCGCCGTGGCCGGAAACATGGACGCGCGGGACCTCGCCATGCGCCTGCCCGAGCACTTGAAGCTCACCTTCGGCGATCGTGCCGTGGTCCTCATCCATGGCCACCAGGCCGGGACGGCGCTGCAAGCGGCGCGGCGCGAGGCCCGAAGGCTATCTCCGGGCGATTGCGTCATCTTTGGCCATAGCCATCAGGCCTATAACAGAAGTGAGAACGGCGTGCTACTATTCAACCCAGGCTCGCCCACCTGGAAACGGTCGGCGCCGGCTCGAACCTACGGCTTCCTTGACGTATCAAGCGTCATCCGGGGAACAATCAGGCAAGTCGAGGACTGATCCAGACTCGCTGGGGTCGCACGACATCATGCGCAAACCATTTCGCTTCTCGCCCGCCGTACTGACCTGCATGCTCGGGCTCCTGTGTGTGGCAGGCCTGGGAACGCCGGCGGTCTCGGCCGCCGGATCGCCGAAAGGTACGCCTGGAACCCAGGACCCACACGCGACCCCCACGGTCGTGGTGACCCCGACGACGGTGACGGTCACGCCACCTGCAAGCCCGTCACCCACGGCTACAAGCCCCCCAACCCCAAGCCCGACCAGCATTCCCACGCGGGTGAAGCCAACACCAACGGCTCGACCGACGACCATACCGCACCACTCGGGCGGGTTTCATCACCACCACCACGGCGGCACTCATCCGCACCGAACCGGGGGGCAGCACCCCAGCCATCCCAGCACCGGCTCATCGACGCCGAGCAATCCAGCGCCACCCTCTGTCTCCCTGCCTACCGTGGCAGATCTGCAGGCAGAGGGGCGGCTACCGGGCAACGGAACAATGCCACCGGCGGTCCGTCGGTGGGCCTACCTCATGCTTCCGGCTGCTCGAGCCAACGGCATTCCCGCGGACATGATCGCGGCGGTCATGACCGTGGAGTCGGGAGGTGATCCGCTTGCCTGGAATTCCGGAAGCGATGCCCGAGGGCTGATGCAGATTCTCCATGGCCCGTGGGATCCGGCCAAGAATGTGGACGTGGGCGCCTCCATGCTCGCGGGCTTCAAGCAAGAGTTTGGCACCTGGCGCCTGGCTCTCGCCGCCTACAACGCCGGCCCTGGAGCGGTGAACAGCTACGGAGGCGTACCTCCATATCAGGAAACCCAGGACTACGTGGTCGTCGTCCAATACCTGTACGAAAGGTACTCGAAGCATCCCCTTTCGGCCGGGGCCCGCAACGCGTTCCAGCGATCTGTGCAACGCTTCCGACGCCACCATCACTTGCATCACCTCCATCCGCATGTATCGACCCGCCCTCCACGGGGCCAGCTGGCCATTCCCGACGGCTGTGATCCGTCCGGCGGCTGTCGCCCCATGGCTTCGAAGGATCCCGTGGCCGATCCGCTCTGGCCCCTTGGAGGATCCAGCGATCCATTGCCTGCCGTAATCCCCGCGGCCTAGCGGGTGGGCGACCAACTGCCATACGCATGCCGTCTCTCAAGCCTCCGTCAGAGCCTCTCCGAGCAGGATCTGGTCGTCATCACCCCCGGCGCAGATCTGGCCTATCTGACCGGCCACCGTTCGACTCCAACTGAGCGTCCCGTCTTTCTCCTTGTCTTCCGAAGCGGCAAACCCGCTCTCGTAATGGCACTCTTCGAGGCCCGGGCGCTTCCGGACCTCAGAGACGTTCTGGACGTCATCGCGTACGGCGAGCACGACGACGTCTACTCGCTCACTGCAGACGCGATACGGACCCGTGGAGAGTCGCACCATGTCGCGATTAGCGATCAGGCCTGGGCTCGACCACTGCTCGGTCTGCAGGAAGCGATGCCCGAGGCCCGATTCGTTCACGCATCACCAGTCATCTCGCCGCTACGGATGCGAAAGGATGCAGCGGAGGTGGAGCTGCTTGCGGAGGCGGCTCGCAGGACCGACCGGGCACTCGAAGTCTTCATTCGCCAACCGGTGAAAGGGGCCAGCGAACACGATCTCTCGGGTCATCTCAGACGATTGCTCGAGGATGAGGGTTTGGAACAACCGGGTGCCATCATTGCCTCGGGACCAAACGGCGCGTCTCCACACCACCGGCCCGGAGATCGGCGGGTCAAATCAGGTGATGCGCTGGTGGTCGACTGCGGGGGCCGGTTGGAAGGGTACTTCTCGGACATCACCCGTACGTTCTCGGTCGGTCCGGCAGGGCGGGAGCTGACGCAGGCATACGAGCTGGTTCGACGTGCCCAAGCGGCAGGCCTTCACGCGGTTCGACCCGGCACCAAGGCAGGAGACGTGGATCGCGCGGCCAGAGACGTCATCGAGGACGGAGGGATGGGGCCATTGTTCATCCATCGCACCGGCCACGGATTGGGGCTCGACGGACACGAGGAGCCATACGTGATTGGCGGGAACCAACTGCTCCTCGAACCGGGCATGGTCGTCACTGTAGAGCCGGGCGTATATCAATCGGGAAGCTTCGGCGTCCGCATCGAAGACACGGTTGTGGTGACCGAGGACGGCGTGCGAGTCCTCAACGCCTTCCCCAAGGAGCTGATCCTGCTCTGAGGCGGGGGCTCCCTCGGCGCGTCACTCCATCGGGCTGGCGTAGACTCCCTGCTGCTGTGTCTCAGGGTCCGGCGCGGCCGCTTGCTCGGCGGCGCCTACGGCCGTATCCAGCTCACGCTTGACGCGTTCGATGATCCGCTCTCGCTCACCGTCGCGCCAGGAACCTGATTGGGTCAATCGCGCGTCCAAGAGCGCGATTGGGTCCCGTGCGGCCCATTCCTCCAGCAGATGCTTGGGCACGTAGAACGCATCGTCGTGCTCCGCGTGTCCCCGCATGCGGAACGTCTTGGCCTCAATAAGCGTCGGACCCTGTCCGGCCCGAGCTCGGCGGACCGCCTTGCGCGTGACGGCATTGACGGCAACCACGTCATTCCCGTCGACCACCTCACCCGGGATCCCATAGGCCTTCGCCCGAATGGCAAGATTCTTGACTACGAACTGCTTCTCGGTGGGGGTCGAGTAGGCAAAGCCGTTGTTTTCGACGAGCACCACGAGGGGAAGCTTCAGCGTCGCGGCGAAGTTCACTCCCTCATGAAAGTCCCCGGTGTTGGTGCCGCCGTCTCCGATGTAAGCGAGGACTACCCGATAGTCTCCGCGTCGCTTGGCCGCGAGAGCCACGCCACAACAGAGTGGGATAGTGGCTCCCAGCATGCTTATGGGCGTGAGGACGCCTCGTTCCACATAGCCGAAGTGCAGGTTGCCGTCACGTCCTGAGCTTGGTCCCGAAACTCGCCCGAGCCACTGGCCGAAGATGCGATCGATGGGCACACCACGGACGATCGAGGCGCCGAGATCCCGAATGAGCGGCGCAATATAGTCGCCATCTTCCAGGGCGTACGCCGAGGCTACGGCGGTGCCTTCCTGGCCGAGGCTACGGTACACGGCCCCCACCAATTTGCCTTGGAGGTAGAGGTTACGAACCCGGTCTTCGAGGGAGCGAGTCAGCGTCATGTAGTAGTACATGGCCACCAGATCGTCCCGGTCCAGGACGGCGGTTGATTCGCCTGCCAGAGCCGTTGCCAAGGTCTGTCTCCCCTAGATCGGTAAGTTGACCGCGCCAACCATCCAGGCTATCAATACACACCCCGCAGCGAGCGCGACGACCAGGATGACGGTCGTGGCATAGTCCCGGACTGAGGCACGACCAGAGCCGGACGACGGGGCTCTCGGCTCGCTCGGACAATGCGGCGAAGCGTCACCTCCGACCACCGTTCATTTTATGAGGGTGTCGCTAGAATCTGAGGATGCGGATCGCGCTCACGGTGAACGGGGAACGCCAGGAGATCGACGTCGAGCCACGTCTTCTGCTGGTGCATCTGCTGCGAGACCACCTGGGACGCACCGGCACCCACATCGGCTGTGACACTTCCAACTGTGGGGCCTGCACCATCCTGCTCGACGGGGACGCCGTCAAGTCGTGCACGCTCCTGGCTGTTCAGGCAGACGGCTGTGCCATCACCACCATAGAGGGGCTTGCAAGTGGCAGTCAGATGCATCCGGTGCAGGAAGCGTTCTGGGACAATCATGGTCTGCAATGCGGCTTCTGCACACCCGGCATGATCATGGCTGCGGTGGCTCTGCTCGACCGCACTCCGCGTCCAAGCGAGGAGGAGATCAAGCGAGGGCTGGAGGGCAACCTCTGCCGCTGTACCGGGTACGTGAACATCATCCGGAGCGTCCAGGCTGCGGCCGAGGCCCTGGACCGGTCCGGCTCGGTGCCCGCGGCTTAGCATGACCCCGGCTCCGTTCGACTACGCCGCGCCTACCAGTCTCAAAGAAGCCCTCCGTCTTCTGGACAATCGGAGCGCTGATCCCAAGATCTTGGCGGGCGGGCACAGTTTGCTGCCCCTGATGAAGCTCCGCCTGGCGGCCCCCGGCGTGTTGGTTGATCTGCGACGCGTGCCGGATCTGCGGGGCATCCAGGCGGGTGATGGACGCCTCGTGATTGGCGCCATGACCCGGTACGTCGACCTGGAAGGGTCGCCCTTGCTCCATGAGCATGCGCCCATCCTCGCGCAAGCGGCCGGACTGGTGGGTGACGCACAAGTGCGTAACCGAGGGACGATTGGAGGCGCGATAGCTCACGCTGATCCGGCGGGAGATATGCCGGCCGTCATATGCTGCCTGGATGCCAGCCTCCATCTCGCCTCTCCTCGAGGAGAGCGAACTGTGCCGGCGACCGAGTTCTTTCGCGACATCTTCGAGACCGCCTTGAGTGAGGACGAGATCCTTACTCATATCAGCCTGCCGATCCCCTCGACCCCGCCGGCACAGCACTATGTGAAGTTCCGGCGACGTATGTGCGACTGGGCGATCGTGGGCGCGAGCGTGAGCGTGACGTGTGACGATGAGCGGATCACCGCGTGCCGGGTATTCTTGACCAATGTCGGCCCGATTCCCACGCGCGCCACCGCCGTGGAATCGGCGCTGGAGGGCCGGAATCCTACCGCCGAGACAATCTCACAAGCGGCACGAGGCGCCGGAGCCGATCTGAGTCCCTCGTCCGAGTTGAACGGTTCGGCCGACTATAAGCGCCATCTAGCGGGCGTCACCTGCAGCCGGGCTCTTCAGGACGCTCTGGGAATCGGTCGGGCCTGAGCGCCGGATCCGGGACCGGAGCTCGGTCTTCAGCTGCATTCACGACGCGCTGGCAGCTGGCAGGCTTCGGCGGCGTCGTGCTCGTCATCGGTATCGCGCTACTTGTCGGACTACGAGTGACCGAAACTCAGCGACCGGTGGTCACTCATTGTCGAGGCGCCGGCTGCCACAAGATCCGCCATATCATCTTTCTCATCAAAGAGAACCACACCTTCGACAACCTGTTTGGGCGGTTTCCCGGAGCCGACGGCACGCGCACGGCTCTGGAAGACAACCGCCGGGTTCCCATGGCCATTACGCCAAACCAGCTCCACGACGATCTGTACCACGTTCGCAACGCGCCCTTCGTCGTCATGAACGGCGGCAAGATGAACCGGTTCTACAGTGTTCCGTTTGCCTTCCAGAACGGTAGAGACGTGGCTGATTCCGAATTCGAGCGCCAAGAGATCCCCAACTATTGGACCTACGCTTCCGACTTCACGCTCGCAGACCACTTCTTCTCGACGATCATCGGCTCGAGCTTCCCTAACCACCTCGTCACCGTTACCGGACAGAACCTGAACACCGTCGAGGACCCGAATCATCTGCCCGCCAAGCTGTGGGCGTGGGGGTGCGACGGGAGTCCGGTGGATTACGTCAAGTGGCAGTCCAATGGTCGCAGCGGCTTGGAGCATCCATGTTTCAACGCACAAACCCTTGCCGACGAGGCCAACGCAGCTCGAGTGAGCTGGCGGTACTACGCGGCGCCGATCGGCAATATCGGCTACATCTGGTCGACACTCGACACCATTCGACACATCCGCTACTCGTCGCAGTGGCGTCGCAACGTGCTCCCGGACAATCAGTTTGCTTCCGACGTCTCCCGGGGAAGACTGGCAGCGATTACCTGGCTCACCCCAAGCTGGACCGTTTCCGACCATCCTCCGACGAACATGTGTCGCGGTGAAAACTGGACTGTTCAGGCCATCAACGCCGTGATGCGATCACGATTCTGGTCGAGCACTGTCATCGTTCTGACCTGGGACGACTATGGCGGCTTCTATGACCACGTGAGGCCACCTCGGATCTCCGCCTACAGTCTCGGCCCCCGAGTGCCGGCGATCATCATCTCTCCATACAGCCGAACGCACTTCGTCGACCACCGCCAGTACGACTTCCGCTCCGTGTTGACCTTCATCGAACATCAGTTCAGCCTGCCCCACCTGGCCGCCTTCAACCGCAACGTGGCCAGCTTGGGGCAGACGCTGAACTACAACCAAACGCCGCGGCCGCCCGTGCTTCTGCCGACTCGAACGTGCCCGCAAGCAGGTACCCCTCCGCCTCCCGGGTACTAGTTCTCGGCGCGACCGGCACGGCCGTCCGGATGCATACTGAGCCAAGATCACCTGCCTTCAGGAGGCCGCGGATGGCTACCCTCGCGCTCGGCTGGATGAGAGACCTACCGGATCCCCGCGACAAGCAGTTTACGCCCGCGTTGGCCCAGCTACCAAAGCTGCCTCTCAAGGTCGACCTTCGGCCCAACGCACCGCCGCCATACGATCAGGGTCACCTCAACTCGTGCACGGCCAACGCAATCGCGGGCGCTTTGCAGATCAACGAAATCAAATCCGGGAATGCCAGCTCTTGGACGCCCTCCCGCCTGTTCGTTTACTACAACGAACGGGTCATCGAAAACACCGTGAACAGTGATCCGGGAGCGCAGATCCGGGACGGCATCAAGGTTGTCCACAAACAAGGAGTCTGCCCCGAGGCTGACTGGCCGTACAACACGGCCGAGTACGCGGTTAAGCCACCCGCCAACGCCTACTCGGACGCCGCCAAGGATCTGGTCAGCCTCTACCTTCGACTCCAGCAGAGCTCCCTCCATCTGCGTGCCTGCCTGGCCGAGGGGTATCCATTTGTGTTCGGGATCAGTGTCTTTTCCAGTTTTGAGTCGCCCCAAGTGGCATCGACGGGACGTGTGCCGCTACCTCCACATGGGGACTCATTCGTGGGCGGCCACGCAATCTGTGCCGTCGGCTACGACGATACGACCCAGCAGTTCACCTTCCGCAACTCCTGGGGAGCCGCCTGGGGAGACAGTGGGTACGGCTACCTGCCCTATGCATACGTGTTGGACTCCGGCTTGGCCTCAGACTTCTGGACCATGCGCTCGACGCCCGATGTTCAACAGTACCCGGACAGCTCGGGAGGGAAGCTGGCGGCCGCCTAAGCGCATCCCGGGAGGAGTCACTGAACGGACCGATGGAATGGAGCCTTGGTACCACTGGAATCGGAGTAGCGTGGACTGGGGGTTTCCGATGAACGGCGGTTTGGTTATCGTGGCGATCGTCGGAGTCGCTCTGTTCTGGACCTTTCTCTACTGGTGTCTCTACCTGGCCGTAAAGGCTGCCATTCGAGACGCTCGAAGGCCGGAATTCGATCCATCTCGCGACGATCGCCCATTGATGCCGCCCGCCCCGAACCGAAGTCAGCAGAGTTCGGTGAACCCACAATCTGCTCCGGCCGTCGCGCTAGGCCCAACGTTGACGGGCAACGCGTTCAGGGGGTAAACTTTTGAGATTGGCGAGGCCGTATCTGGGAGGGCGTCTTTGGCGTGCGCTGGGCGTGAAACATCGCTCGACGACCTGATCGTCGAGGCGATGGAGCGACCGCTTTCGCGGCGTGATGTGCTGCGTCGCGGCCGCAATCTGGGCCTCACCGTGGCCGCCTCAGGCTTCCTAAGCGCCTGCGGCTCCGCGGTCTCGGCACACTCGGCCCAGCCGGACCGTCCAGGGCCTCACCCCCGTGCCAGGTACCTCGTCATGCTCATCGTCGACGCCGGCCGTCCCGACTACCTGACCTACACTGAGCTCCCCAACATCAAACAGCTGATGACCCGCGGCACGTACTACGATCGCGCCTGGGTTGGTCAGCTCGAAGCAGTGACTCCGGCTTCTCACGCCAGCATCTCGTCCGGCTGCTTTCCTTCCTCGGATGGCGGCATCCTGGGCTTCTGGTGGGAGGACCCGGCGAGCGGAACAACGTTCAACTCGGTCCCGCTCGACGGTAGTGATCCCGACAGTCTGTCGGTCCTGATGGCCAACGCGGGCACGCCAACCATGGCCGAGTATCTGAAGCGACACGATGCACGGGCCAAGGTCTATGCCGCCAGCGGCCAGAAGTTCTACGCCGCCGACGCGGTGGGTGGACCTGCCGCCGACTACATCAGCTACTTCAAGCCCACGGGCTCCGGTGGCTGGGGGCCGACTTGCATCCCCGGGCATGATCTGCCGGCCTGGATGCTCAATCAAACCGGCATTACGCAGCGCAGTTATGCCGGCCTGCCGTTGGGCAAGCAGGATGCTTTGGTGGGCGAGCTGGCGCTAAAGGTCGTCCGTCAAGAACGGCCGCGCATCATGATTCTCAACCTGCCAGAGATGGATTGGCCGGTGGCCCACATCGACGGCGGGCCTCGCTCTCCCAATCTGGTCAGCACCCTGATGAAGGGTGCGGATGCAATGCTGGGCCAGCTGGTGAACGAGTATGCATCCGCAGGCATCCTCCACGAAACGGTGTTCATGGTGCTCGGTGATCACGGGGTGACACCGCTGGAGCGTTTTGTGGATCCCCATGCCATAAAGGGCGCCATGGAAACGGTGGATACCGTGGTTTCCTATGACACGCATACGGGGGCATTTGGCTGGCTGGCGGATGAACGGCTGGCGGCGTCCGCCGCCAATGCAGTGGAGCAGGCCAACGTCCCCAACGTGACTGCCGTCTACCACCTGGCGTATCGGAATGGGAGAAGGACGTATCTTCCCGCTCCGAACACCGCCCGGGCCACCCACGACACGCTGGGACGCGCCTATCAATACCTGCTCCACACGACGGCGGGCGAGAACGCGCCGCATGTCGTGTGTTTTTACCCGGAGCGGACTGGAACATTGGGCTCCGGCGGCACGCTCACACCTTGGAAAGGGGACCACGGCGGTCCATCCTGGGGCTCACAAGCGATTCCACTCGTGATGGCGGGTCCGGGCGTCAAAGCTGGCCACGTGTCTCACTTTCCGGCACGCCTCGTTGACCTGGCGCCGACGGTCATGCGCATGCTGGGCGTGCCTTACCCGACCACTGACGGCATTGTGCTCGCCGACTGCATGCAGTCACCGATCCAATCGGACATGCGCCGGCAACAGAGCCTGGCCTCCTACCTGGTGCCCTATGCCGGGGCGCTTCGACGGCAGTCTGCCCTCGAAACATCCGGCCTTCCACGGATGCATCAGATCAAGCACCCATCAAGCAACTCGATCGGTATCAGTCCCTCCTACTGATGGACGTGCCTCCCAGGTCACTCGGCCCGCCACGGCCGCGGGGCGGGGCGCTGCGTCCCCGAATCTCTCTACCGAGACTGGTGATAACCATCGTCTGTCTGGTGGTCGCCATTTTCCTGGCCTGGCGAGTGCTGACGACCGCTATCGACGGATTTGCTCGGCTGGTCGGTTTGACCGGCAGCTCTGTTGCCACTCCCACAGTTACCTTCCACCGCGTCTACATCGTCAGGTCGGGAGACACCGTGTCGACAATCGCGGCGAAGTATGGCCTTCCGGCCTCACTGCTCGTCACGGCAAACCACCTCCGACATCCGAATCAGATCACTCCGGGCCAGCGCTTGATCGTGCCCTATCCGTATCACCCGCTGCTGACCCGCCGCCTCATTGCATCGTCGGCGAGACGATCGGGGTTGGATCCGGCATTCGCCACCGCTGTGGCGTATCAGGAGAGCGGGTTCGACGAGAACCAGATCAGTCCGACGGGAGCAGTCGGGATCATGCAGCTGGAGCCGGGAACTGCCGAGCTGGTGGCTCATGACCTGAGCCGTTCATTCAACATCGGAGTGGAAGCAGATAACATCGCCGTCGGCGAGTACTGGCTGGGGTATCTGGTTCGTTACTACGGTGGAAATGAATGGAAGGCCGCGGCGGCCTACTACGAGGGTCAGGGCAATCTGGCCGCTCACGGCTATCTTCCAGGTACCGGCCGCTACGTGGCCGACGTCATGGCCCTGCGCCGCTTTTTCGCCCACCACCAGACAGCGCTGCCACAGCACTAGTTGACGGAACCGCGCCCCTTCGCTGCCGTACCGGCAAGGCCATCGGCCACCGCGTTTTGCTCTCGTGGGACGTGTTCAAACCGGATCTGGACGAAGTACGGAAACGCCCGACGGACGTTGTCATGCAGAGGCTTCAGCCGGGCGTTTCGGACCCGGTATTCCCCCCGCATCTGCTTGATCACCAGCTGGCTGTCCATGCGCACGGTGACATGAGTCGCCTGCAATCGGTATGCGGCACGCAAGGCCAGAAGGAGAGCCTCGTATTCGGCCTCGTTATTGGTCGTTTCACCCAAGTACTGCTGTCCCCGCTCGATCTCCACTCCAGAAGGCTCGAGAAGCACATATCCGGCTCCCGCGTGGCCAGGGTTGCCGAGTGAGGCTCCGTCCGCATGAGCAATCACCCGCCGCTCTGGCGCCGGGCCCAGCGGCACCTCGTCAGTCACTGACTAAGTCGGCCGACTCGAAGACGTCGACCCAGACCAGAACCGGCTACGACGGCTGATTCTCTAAGCCTGACGCCAGGTTCGGGAACTGCAGCGTCAAGGCCCGAATGATCTGCTCGAGTCGGGCATCTTGAGCCGCCAGATGCTGGTCTTGTATGGAGAGATGCTCCTGGATCTGGTTGGCCTCATGGAAGGTCGCCTCCGCGTCCTTATAGGTGTCCTCGGCTCGCTTGTCCGAAGCTTGCCCAAGGATGTTCTGTCCGACCATGATGACCGACAGCATCACCAACTGGATGAACGTTTGGCTGATCCACTGGATGATGGGCAGCAGGCCGCCTCGAAGCGCCTGGGGTAGCGCGATAAGTGCCAGCACGCCGAATGCGTATGCACACCACATGGTCCCGACACCGTTGGTCAGGATGATCGCTACTCTGCCGTTGAAACCTGGCCCGTGCTGATCCTCGACCTTTACGGGGGCTTCATGTGCGTGGTTGGCGATATGCGGATGCAGCTTGTGAACAAATGCAAATCGTGATGCGGGCGGCGCTCCGGTTGCCATGCGGTCCTCCTCCGAAGTTCTCGCGCGATGATAACTGGCAAACCTCGACGGCTACTCGGCTTGGAGAATCTCCGTCAGCGTAAAGATGGCTTGGAACGCGAGACCGGCGGCCGATATCCTCTGGGCCGCGCCCTCTTCCCGGTCGACCAAACTGATTACCTTCTCGACCTGGACCCCTTCAGACCGCAGGGCGGAAACGGCCTGGAGGGCTGAAGAACCAGTTGTCGACGTGTCCTCCAGCACGACGCAGGTCTGTCCCGACTCCCACGGACCCTCGAGGAGCCGGCCGGTTCCATGCTGCTTGCTGGCCTTGCGGACCAGGACGCCATCAATCGTCGGTGGGATGGAATCGCTGGCGACTGCGACGGCGGCGACAATCGGGTCGGCGCCGAGGCTCATGCCGGCCACGAGATCTGGCCGAGGCATTCCCAGCGAAGCCAGAACCACTTCGCCCACGAGGCTTGCTCCTCGACCCGATAGCGTGACGCGTCGGGCATCGAGGTACGTGGTGGAAGGCTTGCCGGAGGCAAGCACAAACTCGCCGTGCAAAACAGCATTCGTATGAAGGAGCTGGAGCAGCTCTTTGCGACTGCCCTCGACCCCTTCCTGCCCCCAAACCACTTGCCGGACGAGCGGTTGGTCGATATCATGATCGAAGCCACGTCGGGAGCCGGAGGATCTACCAGACATGAACAAACTCAGCCCCAAGCAAGGGTACAGGCTGCTCGCCGCATTGAGCATCGTCGCCGTCGTGGGCCTGGGCGCGGGAAATCGAGCGAGCTTCGCCCACACGATCCATTCCGCACCGAAGTTCACGATCCGCAATCTCGGCACGCTTCACGGCGGCTTCGACGCCGAAGCCTTTGCCATCAACAATGCCGGCGAGGTGACGGGCCAAAGCAGCGTTGTGGTACGAAGCGGACATTCCAACACCGTGACCACGCATGCCTTCCTCTATCACAGCGGCCGGATGACAGACCTCGGATCGCCGCCTGGAGCCTTGGCCTCGTATGCCCACGGGATCAATGCTTCGGGTCTGATGGTGGGGGCCGTCCGCACCCGAAGCCGCGGTGAAAAGGCCTACGTCGCCCGCTCTACGAATGGCCATGTGGAGTGGGAGCCGCTTCCGGGCATCGATGGACGTCCGGCCAACGGAATGGCGGCGGCCGTCAACGACTCGGGAGCCATTGCCGGCACCACGAGTGGGCGCGCCCCGGCCAAGTGGAATCGAGGCAAAGGTCGATACCACCTCCATAAATTGAAGGCTTCCCGTAGCGGCCAGGCGTTTGCTGTGAATTCCCGCGGCGACGTGGCCGGGTCTACCACTTCGAAGACCGTCCAGGCGGAAGTCTGGCTTGGGTCGGGGAAAGTCGTTCGGCTTCCCGGCCTCGGAGGCAGACACAGCGAAGCAACCGCGATCGTGGATCCGAGCGACTCGCTGATCCGGGTCGCGGGGAGCTCCTTCGATCAGTCTGGTCGGAATCACGCGGTCGTCTGGACCCTCAACCGGCACGGGAACCGATGGATCGCCGGACGCCCAAAACTGCTGGGCACTTTGAGCGGATATCGCCACTCGGAGGCCTACGGCATCAATCGAGCCGGCTGGGTCGTCGGAATCGCCTTCAACAAAACCGCCTTCACCGCCTTCCTCTGGCGGAGCGGCAAGATGACCAGACTCAGGTCGCTGGTTCATGCCTCCGGATGGCAGCTCACGTGGGCGTCCGGCATCAACGACCACAATCAGGTCATCGGTTGGGGCAGCTTCCACGGACGAGAGCGACCCTTCGTGCTGACGCCTCGCTAGACAAGCCAACCGCTGCTTACAGGTTGTAGACGCGAAGCAGCCGCTTTTCCGTTTCGCTCTCGATGCTTGCCTCCACCTCGACATAGGAAGCCAAGCTCGAGCTCTGAATTTTTGGCTTGAGTAGCTCGTCCAGCTGAAAGAGGCCGGCCGAGTTGTTCATCAACACCTCAACGCAGATTGGCTTCTGCCGGCCGGGCCCGATCTTCACCCGGTCGATGGCAGCCGCGGAAAGCGAATGGATGTTTACCTCGCCCTGCTCGAAAGGGATGCGGGATCGACCCTGGGTCATGTCAAGGGCATCGGCCACCTTCACGACGCCGGCTTCCAACGTGTACGTCGTCTCGTCCGACCGATGCGCCACCACCGCGTGGAGCGTCTCGCTAACCATGATGGTCAGTTCGGGCTCGGAGTATATCGAGCGCAGAAGCTCTCGGGCGATGGGCGCGCCCAAGACCAAGCTATACAGCTCATGCTCGTGCCGGTGGATCGACATTCCGATGTCATGCAGTGCCACCCCGAGGAGGATGACGACCTCGGCGTCTTGATACGTGAGCCCGTAGTTGAGAACGGCGTTGAACTGAAGGTCCGCGCTCTGAAGCAGGCGCGCGAGCTTGAGAGCAATGTTGGCAACAATGCGAATGTGCACGGGACCGTGGTCGCTCATACCTGAACGATCGACCGCGTTGACGTTGGCAGAGCGCCAAAGTTGATGCAGCCGCTCGTCCGTATGGATCTCGTCCAGCAGCTGGGCGAGACGGGGATTCCGGCGCGTGGGAACTGCAAGTAGTCGCCGCGGCTGGAGGGCTTGGTCAACGCCGTCCTCCTGGTAGCTGACCTCGCTCCCACGGGTGGTGAGCGTGTCTTCGGCAACGTTCAAGACGACACCTCGACGAATTGGGAGGCGAAGTAGTCGGTCCTGAGAGGCTCGTCCGTTACCAGCTCGAGCGTCTCGTTCCAGGGATGCTTGGCGCCCAACGCGAACAATCGCTTACGAAGGAGGCCGCCGGTTGCAGGCTGAAGGAACCAGGAATCGCCATCCTGATGACTGCTGAGCGTGTGTTGAATCTGACTCGCCGTCAGTTCCCCGAGCAAGTAGTTGTGGTAGTAAACCGGGTACAGGGCGAGGTGAATCTTGGCTGCCCAATCGGGCGTCTCGCCATGCCGGCGACCTTCAGGAATGGTCAGCATCTGAAACCGCCCCACGAGCTCCCACCAAAGGCCATTCAGGTCGGGGCGGCGGGGCTCTTGGTAGAGCGCCCGTTCAAAGTGGGTCATGACCAAGACCCACCGAACAAACGTGAGCATCTGAAACGCCAGATCCCGGTTGGCCGCCTCGGTTAGGGATGCGACATCGTCCGCTCCGGCAACCGCCGAAAGCCATCCGGGATGGTGCGTCAGCCGGCCCATAAGCATGGCGATCGCCTCCGTTGAACTGGTATGGGCCGGCCCCCGGAGAAGATATGGAAGCTCCGGATCCAGGTACTTGTCATACACGCCGTGCCCGAGCTCGTGAAGCATGGTGGTAGTCCAAAACTCGTCCGACCGCAAATTGCAGAGCACTCTCACGTCATCGCTGAGGGCATCGATGTGGATGCAGAAGGCGTGCTGGTTCTTGCCCGGCCGCTCATAGAGGTCGCTCCGCTCTATGATGTCGCGGACCTCCATGCCCATCCGATCGAAGGCGTCGACTGCGAGCATGGCGACATCCTTGCCTTCAAAGACGGGATCCAAGGAAACTCCGCTCAGTGGAGGCGGCTCCTGAAAGAACGGATTGGCATAATGCCACGGCCGAAGCGCCCCCACTGACACGCCGAATCTCTGGGCGAGACCCTGATCCAGCTCTGCCTTGAGCTGCGCAAACGGCCCGCGCGTTTGGACCTCCAAGTCCTCGAAGAGGTCGAATAGATGTGCTTCTTCGATCTCCTGAAGGTGCAGGCTCTGCGCGTAGTAGTCTCGATACCCGAGATCTTGCGCCGCTTCATTGCGAAGCTCTGCGAGCCGCACGATGCGTTCGGCGACCACAGGCCCGATGCTCTTAGAAGACTCCCACGCCGCTCTGACGGTCGCGCTGTCGGTCTCCTCACGAAGGATTGCGTTAAGGTCGTTGTCATTCACCTCACGCCCTTCGAACGAGGCGCGAAAGCTGGTGAAATCGCCTTGGACATCCGCGGCAAGCCGGGCGAGGGTCGCGACGCGATCGGGACGGTCCTGGTTGGCGGCGAAGTTGTAGTACAAGCGCTCGATCTGTCGTCTCAGGTCTCCGTCGACAATCGCATCACGGTCGTAGTAGTAGTCGCGGATAGTCTGCCAATCTTCGGATCGCTGAAAGATTTGATGGAAATCGATCTCCAGCTGAACCATTCGCTCCTTGGCTGTCTCGGCGCTCGTTGTTTCCATATCCCATACCGCCGCCTCCAGCTCCGATCCGATCCGGTGCATCTCCTCGGAATAGCGCTCAACAAACGCCATTCTGGCCTTGTCAGTCATCTCGGCTCCGCCGCTTTATCCATCACACCTGGCCGAATTCTCCCACGCACATGCACTCGTAAAGCCAAGCGACGGTGGGGCTGCAGGTGCTTGTCCGACTGCGACGTCAGGCATCGGCGAGCGAACGCCTCGAGACTCGGAGGAGCACGACGGCCGGGGGAGCACAACTCGGCCATGGTGCGAAGGGCCAGGAATATCGTAGGATGAGAGAGTGTGTGAGGGAGGGTCCCGGTTCGGGCGTACTGCGTCCGCACCCGAGAGGCTCTAAGCGTGTCACACATGGAACCAATGAGATGCATTAAATCGACCGGCAGCAGCAAGGTCCGGCGGCCTTCCCGAGCCGGCAGGTTTCCAGTCCGACTGGCCATCACCATTCTTGGCGGGTTTGGGCTCTACCTCCTGGGCGCCGCCTACCTGCCGTCCCTTACTCTGGCCAAGCCACAAGGGCCCCACAGCCGCCTCGTGGCCATACCCCATGCCCGCCGGAACAGCTCCGCACTCTGCATCGGCGGCGCCTCATGTCCCATCAAGCATGTGGTCTTCATCGTCAAGGAGAACCACACGTTCGACAACATGTTCGCCCACTTCCCGGGCGCAGACGGGACCCAGTACGCACGGATCGGTAAGCACCGGGAGCTGCTAAACGTCACTCCCGACCATCTTCCCTTCGACATCAGCCACAGTGGCGAAGCCGCCTCCTATGCCGTCAACGGCGGCCGTATGAACCGGTTCCGCAAGCTGGGGGGCGCCGTCCAGTTTGGAAAGGACTATGCCGACTCCGCCTACCGGGCGAACGAGATTCCGGCCTATTGGGCCTATGCCCAGCGCTACGCGCTGGCCGACCATTTCTTCTCGACCATCATGGGCGAGAGCTTCTCCAACCACCTGGTTCTCATCGGCAACCAGTCCGCCGGCACTATCGACAACCCCCGAGGAGGCGACGGATCTCGCTCCTGGGGCTGCGACGCGTCCACCGGGTCGCTGGTGGCCGTCCGCTCTACCACGGGGCAGGTCAGTCAGGTACGTCCCTGTTTCGACTTCACGACCCTGGGCGACGAGGCGGGTCAAGCCGGAGTCTCATGGCGCTACTACGCGGCTCAACCGGGCCAGTGGGGCTATGTGTGGGCCGCCTATGACGCCATCAATCATGTCCGTTATGGTCCGGCCTGGAAACAGGCCGATGTGCCGTATACGCAGTTCAGCTCGGACGTCAAAGGCGGGCACCTGCCGGCGCTGAGCTGGCTGATGAGCGACTTTGCTCAGAGCGAACATCCACCGGCGAGCATGTGCCAGGGTGAGAACTGGGACGTCAAGCAGATCAACACCATCATGAAGAGCAAATACTGGCGGTCAACCGCCATTGTTCTGGTGTGGGATGATTTCGGCGGTTTTTACGACCACGTCAGGCCACCCGTCATTAACAACATCGGATTTGGGCCTCGAGTACCGGCTATCGTGATCTCGCCGTATGCCCGCGCCCGGTATGTGGCTCACACCACCTACGACTTCAGCTCCATGGTCCGGTTCGCCGAGGATGTGTTCGGGTTGCCTTATCTTCCCGGCTACGACCCCAGTGTCCCGAGCATCGCAGGCATGTTTAACTTCCATCGCAGTCCCGCATCACCGCTTATCATGCGCCAGCAGAACTGCCCGGCGTATTCGCCCGGCTTGACCACGGAGGGGACCCTATCGTCGTTTGGGTCTCAGGGATCCACATCAGCCCTGGGCATCCAGCTCGATGGTGGAGTTCAAGCCACAGCCTTCGCGAAGTCGTCGGTGAAGGCGACGGCGGTCGGCGGCCGCAAGTTGAGCTCCCTACGACAGATGACCGTCGGAGACCGCGTCCAGGTCCAAATGGTTCCCGACCCCACTCAGGCCGGCTATTACCAGCTGAACTCTATCCAGGACTTGAACATTTCGCCCGGACATGCTGAGGGGACGGTCGCTTCCATAGACAACACTCACGACCGCATTGCCATGAACGAGCTGGATGGCTCAACGGTACCGGTGCAGCTGAGTCCGGGAACCCAGATCAAGAACGTCGATGGCTCTAGCGGAAACCTCAGTTCGCTCTCTCCCGGCACTCCGGCCGACGCCACCGGGCTGCTGAATTCTCGAACCAACCATCTCTTCGCCGTCAGCACCGTCAAGGTCATGCTCCAGCCCAATCTCTACTGGGCGGCGCCCGATCCCATCACCTACGGCACCGCCCTCGACTCCACCCAGCTCGACGCCACCGCCGATGTGCCCGGCACCTTCTCCTACAGCCCAGGGAGCGGCTCCACGCCTGGTGCAGGTAGCCAACCGCTCACTGCCACGTTCGCGCCGGCAGACGCGACCAAGTACATTCCCGCAAAGGTCGAGACCACCCTCACCGTCAATCAGGCGACGCCCAATCTCTCCTGGTCCACTCCCGATCCCATCACCTACGGCACGGCTCTCGACTCCACCCAGCTCGACGCCACCGCCGATGTGCCCGGCACCTTCTCATACAGTCCCGATGTCGGTAGCGTGCTCGGCGCCGGCTCGCAGACCCTCACCGCCACCTTTACCCCCACCGATACCACCGACTATGTCAGCGGCGGCCAGGTCCAGACCACCCTCACCGTCAATCAGGCGACGCCCAATCTCTCCTGGTCCACTCCCGATCCCATCACCTATGGCACCGCGCTCGACTCCACCCAGCTCGACGCCACCGCCGATGTGCCCGGCACCTTCTCATACAGTCCCGATGTCGGTAGCGTGCTCGGCGCCGGCTCGCAGACCCTCACCGCCACCTTTACCCCCACCGATACCACCGACTATGTCAGCGGCGGCCAGGTCCAGACCACCCTCACCGTCAATCAGGCGACGCCCAATCTCTCCTGGTCCACTCCCGATCCCATCACCTACGGCACCGCCCTCGACTCCACCCAGCTCGACGCCACCGCCGACGTGCCCGGCACCTTCTCATACAGTCCCGATGTCGGTAGCGTGCTCGGCGCCGGCTCGCAGACCCTCACCGCCACCTTTACCCCCACCGATACCACCGACTATGTCAGCGGCGGCCAGGTCCAGACCACCCTCACCGTCAATCAGGCGACGCCCAATCTCTCCTGGTCCACTCCCGATCCCATCACCTACGGCACCGCCCTCGACTCCACCCAGCTCGACGCCACCGCCGATGTGCCCGGCACCTTCTCATACAGTCCCGATGTCGGTAGCGTGCTCGGCGCCGGCTCGCAGACCCTCACTGCCACCTTTACCCCCACCGATACCACCGACTATGTCAGCGGCGGCCAGGTCCAGACCACCCTCACCGTCAATCAGGCGACGCCCAATCTCTCCTGGTCCACTCCCGATCCCATCACCTACGGCACGGCTCTCGACTCCACCCAGCTCGACGCCACCGCCGATGTGCCCGGCACCTTCTCATACGATCCCGGGGCCGGAACGGTGCCCGATCAGGGCCAGGACACACTTACCGCGACCTTTACGCCCAGTGATGCCACGGATTACGTCAGTGGCGGCCAGATACAGACCACCCTGACGGTGAATCCGCCCTCGGGCGGCGCCCGTCCGCGTCGACTCGCGGTTCACTCGGCTGCTGCCGGCAATGGTGGGGAGCGGCTTCTGGGTGTTCTGGGCCTCCGCCCCTGGTGGTCGCATGGCTCGGCCATTCGGAGCTGGCCCGGCACACGGGGTTCGCACTTGACTCGGACCAGCCACTTCATCCGGACAAGGCGAGGAACGCCGGATGGATCAGCCCTCAATGCGCGGGCCTACCGCGTAGAGCTGGCCATGCTCTTTATCAACGGCGCCTTCTCGACAGGTTAGCCGCCGTCCCGACGGAGCTGCTTGCGCCCCGGGCCTGCGACTGAAGTGGTTTCCCCCTACCTGAGGGTGAGTGCCTGCTCCAACTGTGCCTGCCGCAGAGACATGGTCAGATCGCCTCGGGTTCGTTCCAGCACGCCACGCACCAGGTCGGTCGTGCGGCGGAGCCCTCCGGTGAGGGCGTCCGGGAAATCGACGGTGATGAGGGCCGTATAGATGTCGTCCATGATCGCGAGGGCCCGCTCCCCATCGGCGTGTCTCTCGGCGCCGCCGTGGCGAATGACATCGAGGACATAGCGGCGCATCTCGCTCGCCGCCTCTCCAAGTCCATTGAGATAGGGACCTAGCTCTACGTTGAGCTCATCGGGAGCGGGTGGTGGTCGACCCGCAATCAGAGCCGACACCAGCGACGCTTCGGCATACTCCTTCTGGGCATCCTGAACGTACCCCGACCAATAGAGGTCCGGATATGAACAAAGGTCCTCCCGAATCTGACGCACGATCTCCGAGCCGTGCTCGAGAAGCTGTCCCGCCTCCTCGGCATCTCCCCTATGCAATGCGCGAATAGCGAGGGCAGCTTGCCGGATCAGCTTTCGTGTATCGAGGAGGGCCTTGTCGCGAGCGGCATTCTTGCGCTCCAGCTCGTCGGCCAAATGGCCCACGATTTCGTGGATTCGAGAGACCATGCCATCATGTTATATGAGTCGATCCGGCGCCCCGCGGCGGCTTCGGGCCGCCATGCTGGGCGCCGCAACCGCCCTGCTGACCATTCTCCTCATTGGGTGGGGGCCCGAGCTGCGCGAACCCGGCATGGGATGGCAGCTCACCTCGACGCAGGCGGGAAGGCTCTCGCTCGACACGGTACCCTCGATACCTGCACCCATCGTGCAGCTGACGGACGGCGCCAGCGGACGGGTGCTCGCCGCGCGATCACCGTCGACCCGTCACGCGATCGGCAGCATCACCAAGCTGATGACCGCCATGCTCGCGGTGAACCGGCTGAAGCTGAACCGAGTGGTGACGGTCAGCTCTAAGGCGGCGTCAGAACCAGGATCAACAATGTGGCTCGTTGCCGGAGACCGGCTCTCGGTTCGCGCGCTCCTATACGGGATGCTCATCCCTTCTGGAAATGACGCCGCCGAAGAGCTCGCGCAGACGATGATGGGAACCGATTCTCGCTTTGCCGCCCTCATGAACCGCCAAGCAAAGGCTTATCGTCTGCGCTGCTCCCATTACGTGACCGCCTTTGGATTGGACGCGCCTCATCAGTACTCCTGTGCTCGAGATGTCACTACGATGGCTCGCTTTGTGTTGGGCAATCGTCTGCTGGCACGTATCGTGGGCACTCGACACGCGGTTGTTCATGGAGCCCAAAAGGGCCGAACCTTCGATCTCGTAACCACCAACCTGCTGCTGAACTGGTATCGGGGCGCCATCGGGGTAAAGACGGGAACAACGGATCAGGCGGGTGGGTGCGTGGTCGCAGCGGCGCGTCGAGGTGGTCATGTCATCCTTGCGGTGGTGCTGGGAGCGGGCGACTATGACCGCTTTCAGGATGCCGCCAGATTGCTTGACTTTGCATTTCATGACTACGTCTGGCCTGGTTCGGACTGGAACCGGTGGTCAACGGCCTCGCTCATCCGTCGCATCCGGGTGCGGCCCGGACCCATTCCCGGCTGGGAAGCCCCGTGGCTAACGATCGGGCGGCGCGGTCTCGTTTCGGCTCCCTTCGACCCCCGCTGAGGAATGGCCGAGCGCCTTCAGAAACTCCTCTCCCGAGCCGGAGTCAGTAGCCGCCGCCAGGCCGAGGAGCTGATCCGGGCGGGGCGAGTTACTGTGAACGGCGAGCCGGCCAGCATCGGTCAGATTGTCGACTCGACCGGAGCCGGCGTGATCGTGGACGGAAGACCACTGCGGCTCGAGCAACGCCGATACCTAGCGCTCAACAAGCCGAGAGGTGTGGTTACGACGACGACGTCAACTCGTGGTGAAGACACAGTCGTCGGGCTCATTTCGGCACGCGAGCGGCTGTACCCTGTGGGACGGCTGGATAAAGACACAGCGGGACTTCTCTTGCTGACCAACGACGGAGAGTGGGCGAACCTCATCATGCACCCGCGAAACGAGATCGAGAAGGAGTACCGAGTCCTTGTGCGGGGTGGCGTCACGACCCGAGACATGGCCTGTCTGAGGGCCGGGACTGTGGTGGAAGGCAGACTCTCGATTCCCAAGTCGGTCGTACCGGTGGGAAACGAGGGCGGGAATACGTGGTTGACAGTTGTGCTCACGCAGGGCAGAAAGCGAGAGATCCGGCTGCTCTGCGCTGCCTGTGGGCATCCGGTGGTATACCTTGAAAGAGTGCGCATCGGCCACGTCGAGCTGGGGACGCTCGCCCCGGGGCGCTTTCGTGACCTGAGCAAGAGGGAAGTGGAGCGCTTTCGTGCAGGCCCCGCAACCGATGAACGTGCGCGAGCGGGCTCAGGAGCTGCGGATTCAGGTGGCAGTCGACGGCCCGGCAGGGGCCGGCAAGTCGACCATCGGAGAAGCGATCGCCCGCCAGTTGGACATCCCCGTTCTCGACACGGGATTGATGTACAGGGAAGTCACCCGAGCCGTCCTCGAAGACGGCCTGGATCTGGCTGACGGCGACATTCTCGCCGGCCGTGCACGCCAGGTAGAGTTCGACCTGAAGGAGAAGAGCCATCTCTTCGCCGATGGCCGGATTCTCGCCGCCGCCGGGCTCCATCACACGGAAATCGACCGCAGGGTTTCGCAGGTGGCCGCGCATCCATCCGTCCGGCGGGTGCTCGTGGAGGCGCAGCGCCGTATCGCCGGTGCAGGTCCTATCGTCATGCTTGGTCGCGACATCGGCACGGTTGTACTTCCCAGCGCGGACGTGAAGCTCTTCGTGACCGCGACACCGGAAGCGCGAGCGGAGCGCCGACGGCGACAGCGCCAGCTCGAAGCATCCCCTGAGCCGGCACAGGCTGACTTCCTCGTCGATATTCAGGCTCGTGACGCCGAGGACAGCAATCGGCTGGCATCTCCGCTCAAACAGGCCACGGATGCCATCATCATCGTCACCACCGACCGGTCGGTGGAGGAGAGCGTTGAAGCGGCGTACGGCGCAGTAATCGACCGACTCGCGAAGGGCTGATACTCCACCATGGCCAAGCCACTCGTGGCCCTCGTGGGCAGGCCCAATGTGGGCAAGTCCCGCCTGTTCAACCGCCTCATCGGTGAACGGGCCGCCATCGTCGAGGATGTCCCGGGCACCACGCGGGATCGCATATACGGCGACTATGACTGGAACGGGCGAGACGTGGCGCTTGTCGACACGGGAGGACTGACAACCGGGGCCGCTGAGGATATCGCTGCGATGGCCATGGCGCAGGCACGGGTGGCGATCGAACAGGCCGACGTGATTGTCATGGTTGTGGATGTGCGCGACGGAGTCATACCCCTCGACCAGGACATTGCGCAGATCCTGCGGCAGAGCGGAAAGGCCGTGATTCTGGCTGCCAACAAGGCCGATAATCGGCAGCTCATGGAGGGCGGGATGGCGTTCTACGAACTGGGCCTTGGAGACCCGGTTCCGGTGAGCGCCGAGCGCGGTCTCGGGACGGGCGACCTCCTCGACCGGATTGACGCAGCTCTACCGGCCGTCACCAGCGCCGCCGAAGACGTCGAGGCCGTCCGCATCGCCTTCGTCGGACGGCCGAACGTTGGCAAGTCGTCGCTGGTCAACACGCTGGTGGGATCCGAGAGGACCATCGTTGCGCCAACCCCCGGCACGACCCGCGATGCCGTCGATACGGAGCTGCGCTTCAAGAAGCAGACCGTTGTTCTCGTGGACACGGCAGGGATTCGCCGCCGGGGCCGAATTGAACCCGGCATCGAGAAGTACAGTGTTCTACGCTCTCACCGAGCCATCGATCGAGCGGATGTAGCCGTACTCGCTCTGGATGCAACCGGCCCACCGGCCGCTCAGGACGCCCACATCGCCGGGTTCGTTGAGCGCGAGGGCAAGGGATTGGTCATCGCCGTGAATAAGTGGGACCTGGTGGAGAAGGGCGACCGCACCATGAGATTCCGCGAGGCCGAGCTGGCAGAGGCCTTCAAGTTTGTGGACTATGCGCCCGTGGTGTTCGTGTCCGCCTTGACCAAGCAGCGAGTCCCTCACATCTTGGACCTGGCCCTCAGCGTCGCCGGGGAACGGGCCAAGCGGGTGCCCACAGGCCGGCTCAACGATGTGGTGCAGCGCGCGCTGCTCGACTTTCAACCGCCTGCTCGGCAGGGCCGACGGCTTCAGTTCCGCTATGCCACCCAGGTGGCCGTCTGTCCTCCGGCGTTCGTTTGCTTCGTCAATGACGCCTCTCTGGTCCACTTCTCCTACGAGCGATTCCTGGTAAACCGCCTGCGGGACCAGTTCGGATTCATGGGGTCTCCCATTCGACTCCACTTCCGGTCGCGGACCGACCGTCACGATTCGCCCCGTTGATTGCATAGAATACACGCATGGGATGGGCCTGCCCGAGCTGCGGAGACCTGAATCGGGGAGAGGCGGCTCAGTGTGCTGAGTGCCGCACCGCCCGTGGCGCCCGCATCGCGTTTCGGCTGGAACCGCAGCCCATGAATCCCAACCTGATCTGGCTCGCCACTCTATTCGGGGGCACCCTTGCCGGTTACACAATCGCCCTCTGGAACCTGCGTCTGCTCAAGCCCCGACAGTTCGCACTTGCAGCCGTCATCTATGGGCTCATCGCTATAGGGGGCTGGCTACTCTCGGTTTACCTGTTGGCAGTTCTGACCGGTGACTATATCGGTCCGCTACTGCCCGCCTTCGGCCTGCTCTTCGCGCTCGCAGTAAGCTTTCTCTTGGTGAGTATTCCTTACAACCGCGACACCCTGGCCGTCCTCCAGTGGACCTGGTCGCATCCGCTTAAGAAGCTGGTCATCAAGGTCGGCAGGCGGCAGGGAGACGAATCCTCGCCCTCTCTTTCTCTCACCCCGATTCGGGTCGGCTACACAGCATTCGCGAAGGCCGAGGGTCAGCTCTTCGCCGAGGAGAATCGGGACCGACCGTTGACGGCCATTCCCATCATTCCGCCCCTGGTGCTGATCCTCAGCGCTGCCATCGGCTATCTGACACTCCTCCTCGCCAACCACTTCGTGTAGGAGGCCTCCAGGCCTCAGACCAGCTCATCGCCCTCGGACTTGAGGCGATCGACGACTGCCTTGACCTCCTGCGCCCGACCCGCAGGGCAGATCAACAGTGCGTCGTCGGTGTCGACGACGATGAAATCATTGAGCCCGATGGTCACGATCGTCTTGTCCGGGCGACCGTAGATCAACGTGTTGTGGGTGTCGATCTCCACGTGGTTGCCCCGAACCGCGTTCTCCCCCGAACTCGCCGTGAGCTCATCTCGCAGCACATCCCAAGCTCCGATGTCACTCCATCCCAACTCCAGGGGCATGACGGCGAATTCGGCCCCGCCCATCTTCTGAAAGAGACCGTAGTCAACGGATAGCCGCTCGATCCGGGGAAACTCGCGGCGAATGACCTCGTCAGCGCCAGGCCGGCCAAGGCTGCGTCCGATGACGTGGAGGCGCTCCGACGTTTCGGGAGCATGGCGCTCATACAGCTCGAGGATCTTGGCGGTCGTCCAGACGATGTAGCCGGTGTTCCAGAGGAAGCGGCCACTGCCGACGAACTGCTCGGCCGTTTCGAGATCCGGTTTCTCGATCTGGCGGACAAAGCCATATACATTGAAGCCGTCCACACGATCCAGCCGGTCGCCGATCTCGATATACCCGAGACCAGTGTTGGGATAGGTCGGCGGAACGTCGAGCTTGACCACCCATCCTCTTCCCACAGCCAGTTTGGCAGCCGCCCGAAGACCCTCGATAAACACTGACTCCTGACGAATGACGTGATCCGCCCCCCAGAGCGTGGCCACGGGTGTTCCGGGAAAACGGTGATCCAGCACCGTGACGGCGTAGCCGACTGCGGCGAGTGTGTCGCGCATCTCCGGCTCGGCAATGATGTTCTCCCGGGGGAGATCAGGCGCCTGCTCCAGCACCAGGCTTCCATACTGCTCCCCGGTCGATACGAAGACGCTCTCGATGCCGAAGCCATCGGCGAGGCGGCGGACCATGAGCTGAAACAGCGAATCCTCGCCGAGGAGCGGCTGGAACTGCTTCGGACGACTGCGGCGGCTCATGGGCCACAGCCGCGTGCCCGAGCCTCCACAGAACAACAGCAGCTTGAGATCAGAGACGTTGGTCATGCCCCATGGACCTCCCGACATGCGACGAACCCGGATTGATCCGGCGGCAAAGGAGAGGTGACGGGGGCACGACGAGTAGGTCTCACCGTCCCTCCGCCTCCTTCAGATCACTCTGAGCAGATCGGCTAGGTGCCGGACTGCCAGGATCTCATATACTCCTTCTGCTGCTCGGTCAGCGAATCGATCTTCAGACCCATGGATGCCAGCTTCAGGCGGGCCACATCCTTGTCGATCGCCTCGGGAACCCGGTACACCTGAGGCTCAAGCTTCGCGTGATTCTGGACCAGATACTCGACACAGAGGGACTGATCTGCAAAACTCATGTCCATCACGGCAGCGGGGTGGCCCTCGGCGGCGGACAGATTCAACAGGCGCCCATCGGCGAGCAGGTAGACCCGCTTGCCGTCCACCACAAACTCCTCCACAAACTCTCGCACCCTGCGACTGGTCTCTGACATGGAGCGCAGCGCCGCGATGTCGATCTCATCGTTGAAATGACCCGAATTCGCCACAATGGCGCCGTCCTTCAGAGATCGCAGGGTTTCGGCGTCCAGGACGTTGACATTGCCTGTAACGGTGATCAGGATGTCCGCGATCCGAGCAGCCTCCAGCATCGGCATGACCTCGAACCCATCCATGACCGCCTCGATAGCCCGGGTCGGATCAATTTCGGTCACGATGACGTGCGCGCCCAGACCCCGCGCACGAGTGGCGACGCCGCGTCCACACCATCCATAGCCGGCCACCACCATCCGCTTACCCGCGACGAGGACGTTGGTGGCTCGAATCAGACCGTCGATCGTGCTCTGGCCGGTGCCGTAGCGGTTGTCGAACAGATGCTTGGTATCCGCTTCATTGACCGCGATAACCGGGTAACGAAGCGCCTTGTCGAGCTCCATGCTGCGTAGCCGGATGACGCCCGTGGTGGTCTCTTCCGTGCCTCCGATGATGTTGGGGAGGAGATCGGGCCGGTCCTTGTGAAGCATGCTGACCAGATCGCATCCGTCATCCATGGTGATGTTGGGCTTGTGATCGAGGACGGCTGAGATATGCCGGTAATACGTCGCGTTGTCCTCGCCTTTGATGGCGTAGGTGGGGATGTCATACTCAGTGCTCAATGCCGCCGCCACGTCGTCCTGAGTGCTCAATGGGTTGGAGGCACAGAGATACACGTCCGCACCTCCAGCCTTTAGCGTCCGGGCAAGGTTGGCGGTCTCGGTGGTCACATGGAGGCAGGCACCGATCGTGAACCCCTCTAACGGCCGCTCGCGCTCGAAGCGCTCCCGGATGGCGGACAGCACCGGCATGGAGGTGTCGGCCCACTCAATTCGGAGCTTGCCGCCCTCGGCAAGAACCTCGTCCTTCACGTCTCCTCGAGCCAAAACGTCCTGCACGGCTAGGCTCCTCTCTGAACTGGAATTCGTTGTGACTGCTGCAGTGGCTCGATCGCGGTGATATCTCGGAGCCGCTCGTACCGTTCCTCAATGTGCCGCTCGCTTACCGATGAGAGACCGTCGATGGAAAAGTCTTCCACCGTGAAGCTGGCCATGACCGTACCGTAGGCAAGCGCCCGTCGAAGCACGTCTGCCTTTACCTCCTCTGCCCTGTCGAGATACCCTAGGAATCCGCCGGCGAAGCTGTCGCCGGCACCGGTGGTGTCCTTCACCTGTTCGCTCGGGAATGCCGGGATCGCCACATAGCCTCCGTCCGTGAACATCACCGATCCGTACTCTCCCCGCTTGATGACCACAGAGTGGGGACCCAATTCCCGGATGTAGCGGGCCGCCTCGTGGATGGGGTACACACCGGCGTACTCCCGCGCTTCCTCCTCATTCACGAGCACCACGTCAACATGCCTGATGACATCCGTAAGCGCTTCCCGCTTTCGGGCGATCCAGAAGTTCATGGTGTCCAGGGCAGTGAGGGTAGGCGCTCCGCACTGTTCAAGGACCATCAGCTGTAGCTCTGGATCGATGTTTCCGAGAAACAACGTTCTCGGTCGACGATAGCTAAGGGGCAGTTCCGGGTGGAAAGACTCGAACACGTTGAGCTGCGTGTCGAGCGTATGCGCCACGTTCATGTTCTGGTCGTAACTCCCCACCCACCGAAACGTTCTCCCCGGTCGCCGTTGGAGGCCGTCCAGATTGCACCCCCTGCCCTGGAGCAGTTCGATGTGCCTCTCGGGAAAGTCCTCCCCAACAACGCCGACCACGTTGACGCTGGTGAAGTTGCAGGCGGCGATCGAAAAGAACACCGCGGTCCCTCCGAGCGCGTCAGTCGCGTTCCCATGGGGCGTCTCCACTGTGTCCAATGCAATGGATCCGACTACCAGAGTACTCACATCAGCCTCAACGAGGTTAACCATCCTCCCGAATCGCGACCTCGACGGTATTGTCGGGATCGCCCTTCACGGGTCTGCCCATACGACCCATGTATTTTGCCAAAAGCGGCTCCAAGTCGGTGAGCGTTTCAGCAGGCACCAGGTCCAGCGGTGTGAGCAACGCCGACGCCAGAGAGTCTTGGCAGTGGCAGACCCCAATACTTGTCACCCTGGCGGAGACATTGGCAACGACGGAATGCGCCGTGTCAATGTTCTCTCGGAGCGTTTGTGCCACCATGTCGGACGTGACGGAATCATGGGTCGGGTGCCACACGTCGTAATCCGTCACCATGGCCAGGGTGGCGTAACAGAGCTCTGCCTCTCGAGCGAGTTTGGCTTCCGGGATCGCCGTCATGCCAATGATGCTGAAGCCGAGCTTCCGGTAAGCCTCCGACTCGGCCACGGTGGAGAATGCCGGTCCTTCAATGACCACGAGCGCGCCTCCCCAATGAACGGTCGCCGCCGTCGCCTGGGCCGAGCTGAAGAGCACTTGTGTGAGCGCCGGGCAGAAGGGGTTCCCGAACGCCACATGAGCCACCAAGCCTCGACCGAAGAAGCTTGCCGACCTGGCTCGTGTGCGGTCAAAAATCTGATCCGGAATGACGATATCTCGGGGCGCATAGTCCTCGCGCAAGCTCCCCACGGCGCTGACACTGAGGAGTTGAGACACTCCAAGCGATTTCAAGGCCCAAATATTCGCCCGGTAAGGGACTTCGGAAGGCAGTAGCGTGTGCCCGATGCCGTGGCGCGCGATGAAGGCCACGGGCACCGCGTCGACGGTGCCGACGGTGATCGGGCTGCTCGGAGCGCCAAAAGGCGTGGACACCTCGACTGTCTCGGCATTGTGCAGCTGCGGCATGGCGTAAAGGCCGCTGCCACCGATGACGCCGAGACGAGGCTCAAGCAACGGAAACCGCCTCGGAAACAAGGCCCGCAATGCTCTCTTCCCATGGTCGGCGGGCAACCCCGTTCTCGGTGATGATGCCGGCGATGAATCGGGCCGGCGTGACGTCGAAAGCAGGATGTCGAGCTTGCGCGCCGGCCGGCGCGACCTGAACTCCAGCGAACATCGTGATCTCCGAGGGGTCTCGCTCCTCTATCGGAATCTCGCTGCCGGCCCGACAGCGGGGATCGATGGTGGAGGTGGGTGCGGCCACGTAGAAGGGGATGTCATGCTCCCTCGCCAACACGGCGAGCGAATACGTTCCGATCTTGTTGGCCACGTCGCCATTCGCAGCAATACGATCTGCGCCCACGACCACGGCGTCGATCTCTCCTTGCTGCATGAGGTGGCCGGCCATTCCGTCGGTGATTATGGTAACGGGAATCCCGAGCACCGAAAGCTCCCAAGCGGTGAGCCGCGCACCCTGCAAGAATGGCCGAGTCTCGTCGGCGAAGACACTCACGCGGGAATCAAGCTCAGCCAGCCGCCGGATCACTCCAATTGCCGTCCCGTACCCTGCGGTCGCCAGTGGCCCGGCGTTGCAATGGGTCAAGATGCGGGTGCGTCCGCCCAACGCCTCGGCTCCCAGTTCGGAGAGACGCCTATCGGCCTCATAAGACTCTCCGTGTATCGCTGCCGCTTCAGCGAGAAGCCGGTCGGCCACGTCGGCGTAACGCGATGCCTCCGCCACAGCTCGCATCCGGTCGAGGGCCCACCGCAAATTGACGGCCGTGGGCCTGGTGCTAAGGAGGAGATCATACGCACCGCTCAGTTCCGAAGCCTCTGACCCAGGGCCGGCGGTCACAGCCGCCAGCGCGTACCCATAGGCAGCGGTCACCCCAATGGCAGGCGCCCCGCGAACAACCATGCTTCGTATCGCGTGGGCAACGTCCTGTACGGTGTCGCAAACGACGGTCTCCTGCGCACTCGGCAGACGGGTCTGGTCGAGGAGTTCGACTCGCCCATTCCGCCAGAGCACCGGCTGCAGAGCGCCATCCAGGGCGCCCGCGCGCTCATCCTCCACAAACAAAAAAAGACTTCTCCCACGAGAAGTTTCTGGCGCCACATGCTACCACGGTGGCTCGACTTCCCTTAGTCCAGACGGTCCTCCGGGCCGCCGTATCGAACGAAGGAGGTGACATCCACACCGTAGCGCTGCAGTCGCTCCCGACCATGGAGAAAATCCAGCTCGATCAGAACCACGACGCCGACCGGGTTTCCACCTAGCTCGCGAACAATGTCCAGTGAGGTGGCGATCGTCCCGCCCGTCGCCAGGACATCGTCGACGAGCAGCACGTTCTGACCGGGTTGGACAGCATCTCGGTGCATCTCGAGCACATTCACGCCGTATTCGAGAGCGTACTCCTTGGATATCGAGAGCGAAGGGAGCTTTCCAGGCTTCCGAATGGGCACGAAGCCGGCGCCCAGGAGATATGCCAAGGGGGCGCCGAAGATGAACCCTCGAGACTCCATGGCGGCAATCACGTCAATGCTTGCCGACCGCCAACGCTCGGCCATCAGGTCAATGGACTGTCGGAAGCCCTCGGCATCCTTTAGGAGCGTGGTGATGTCGTAGAAGAGGATGCCTTCCTGTGGAAAGTCCGCGACCTCTCTGACCCGCTCCCGAAGACTTTCGACGACGTCAATCATATCGCCTCCTGAACCGCGTATTATACTCCCGGCTATGGGGTCGAGAACCCGACCGGAAGCGGCTGCGGCGTGTACCGAGCAGGGCTCGGAGGCCATCGCCGAGTCCCGATTTGTTCTCAAGCAGGGAGCGCTCGGCCACACTCACCTAGAGGAGCGGTTCGTCTGGTGGCTCTGGCAAACACGCCGGTTTGACACTGCCGCAGCCAGGACCGCCGGATACGACATCATCTTTCCCGGATGGTTCAGTACTTCCGCGGGGCCGGATTTTCGGGACGCCATCATTGCCGATCTTCAGGGGAATCTTCGACGTGGGCAGGTGGAAATTCATGTCGTGGACAGCGCGTGGAGACACCATGGCCATGAAATTGACCCGGCCTACGATGGAACGATCCTTCATGTGGTGCTCAGTCGTGACTCGACGCTCCCGACGCTGACGTCGTCCGGATCAGAAGTTCCCATCCTCGAGCTCTCAGGCTTGCTCACCGCACCGCTCGACACACTCCTCGCTTCCTATGACGGTACCGTGCCGCCGTCACTTCCTTGTCCCGCCCAGCTCACCACACCAGAGACGGCCCTCGGGGTGCTGGTCGAACGCGGCGAGCGACGCATCGAGCAGAAGGTGCGCGGGCTCACGGCGGATGTGGAGGCCATTGGCGCGGACGAGGCGCTGTACCGCGCCCTGGCCGAGTCTCTCGGCTTCAGCGCCAACCGCGAGCCATTTCGCAGAATCGCTGAGGCTCTTCCGTTCGCATTGCTCAGCTCGCTCCACGTATATGAAGTGGAGGAGCTACTTCTGGAGGCAGCCGGATTATCCGGGGGGCGGCTGCTCGCCGCCTACCTGGACGGTCCAGTGCTGGCTCCCGGCCAGCTCAAGACCTTCCGGGTACGTCCCAGCAATCATCCGGCCCGCCGGCTGCGCGCCCTGGCCCGACTCGTCGACCTGCATCGACTGGGCCTCTCCCACCTGTTCGACGACGCCGACCCACTCACTTTGTGGGAACGGTTTGCGGTCGAAGGCGACGTTGTTCTGGTGGGTCAATCTCGTGCACGCGACATTGTCATCAACGTCTGTGTTCCGTACCTGGCTGCGTATCGCGGCGAGGATGCCGGAAGGCTGTTGGCGCTTTTACCGGCTCCCGGGGATAATCGCTGGGTTGCGGCCCTTCGGCACAAGCTCCAATCCGCGGGTGTAACCATCCGCCCCTACCGAGCGGTCCATCAGCAGGGGCTTCTCGACCTGTCACTCCGGTTCTGTCGATTCGATCACTGTGAGGCCTGTCCGCTGCACGGGGTTAGCGAGAGTGATTAGGCCTCAGGCCGGTACGGCCGCATCTCCCCCCAATTGGGTCCCACATTGACCTCGACGGCGAGCGGCACGTCCAGTTCGATGGCGCCACCCATTGCTGCCTCCACAAGCTGCGCCATCACTGGTATTTCCATCTTTGGGACCTCGAACACGAGCTCATCGTGCACCTGAAGCAGCATGGTGCTTTCTACCTGCGCGTCCTTCATGGCCTGAAACACCTTGATCATGGCGACCTTCATGATGTCCGCCGCCGTACCCTGCACCGGCATGTTGATTGCCGCCCGCTCGGCCGCCTGGCGAACACCTGGGTGATTGGAGTGGATCTCGGGTATGCTTCGGACCCGGTGCAGCAGCGTGGACACCTGACCGTAGAGCTGTGCCTGTGACCGGATCCCCTCCATGAAGTCAGTTACACCGGCATAGGTTTTCCGGTAGCTGTCGATGAAGGCGGCCGCCTCCTCCCGGCTCAATCCGGTCTCGTAAGCAAGTCGCTGCTCGCCAATGCCATAGGCAATACCGAAGTTGACCACCTTGGCGATCCGCCGTTGATCCGGCGTTACTTGGTGGGGATCAATCCCCCAGACGGCGGCGGCCGTAACGACGTGGATGTCCTGATTGTTCAGAAACGCATCCACCAAGCGTGGATCCTTGGAGAGATGCGCAAGCACGCGCAGCTCGATCTGAGAGTAGTCGGCAGCCAGCAGTATCGAGCCGGGTGCCGTCGGCACGAATGCCTGCCTGATCTTGTGGCCGATCTCCGTCCTGATGGGAATGTTCTGGAGATTGGGGTTGCTGGACGACAGGCGCCCGGTGGAGGCGATTGCCTGATTGAACTCCGTGTGAATCTTGCCGTCTCGGGGACTCAGGAGCTGCGGCAGCGCGTCTACATAGGTGCTCTTCAGCTTGATGAGCTGACGGAATTCGAGGATGTCTTCGACGATAGGATCGGCATCACGGAGCTTCTCGAGAACCTCATTGTCCGTCGAGTAGCCGGTCTTTGTGCGCCGGCTCTTGCGGAGTTTGAGCTCCCCAAACAGAACCTCACCGAGCTGCGGCGGCGAGTTGATGTTGAATCGGTGACCGACCCGGGCGAAGATCCGATCCTCGATGGTGGCCAAGGCCTCACCCAGCTCGTCAGACATGCGCCGGAGCAGGTCACAATCCAGTGAAACTCCATTGGCCTCCATCTCGGCCAATATCGAGACCAGCGGCATCTCTACGTCCTCGAAGAGCTGCAGGAGCTTGCGATGGTGCAGCCGCTCTCGGAGCAGACCGGCGAGGCGCAGGATTACGTCGGCCGCAACTCCTGAAAAGGTCGCGAGGTTCGGGATATCGAGGTCCCGCAACGCCAGCTGCTTCTTTCCGGTTCCCAGCAAGGCGTCTCTGGTCATGATCTCGATGCCCAACCGCTGGGCCGCGAGCGCATCGAGTGCCAGCATCCGAGACGAGGAATTCTCGAGGTAGCTGGCAAGCATGGTATCTGTTTCCAGCCCCCGCAGGTGGATTCCCCGGACATCCAGCAAGATCATCACCTGCTTCAGATCGTGTCCGATCTTGCGGATGGTCTCATCCTCGAGAACCGATCGCAGAGACGTCAGCACGGCATCTTCGTCCAGTTGGGAGCCTGCCCGATGCCCCAGCGGGATGTACCGAGCCTCGCCCTCGACGGTCGCCAGGGTGATGCCGACCATCTGGGCGTCGACCATGTGGCCGCCCTCGGCTTCGATAACCAGGGCACAGAAGCCCGCCTCCACGACCTCCCTGACCAGGGATTCCAGGTCTTGCCTCGTCGCCACGACCGTCACGCGCGTGGGGCTGAGCCGGTCCTCAGTCGGTTCCTCGGCAGCTTCTGGGGATTGTACGTGCTCGGACGTCTCGATCTGTCCAAAGAGAGAGAGCTGCTGCTCGGGTGCGCCGCCTGTCGAGAGGTTGGTCATCGCGCCAAGCTGCTCCTCGGGGCGGATCTGTTGGAGCCGTGGAATCAGAGACCTGAACTCTAACTCTCGGAAAAGAGCGATGAGCCGCGGAAGATCGAAGTCCCGGAGCACGGCCGAATCCAGATCCAGCTGCACGGGAGCGCTGGTAATGATGCGAGCCAGCTCTCTGCTCTCAAACACCTGCTCGCGAACGGGAGCGAGCAGCTCATTCTGCTTTGCCGGAAGCTCATCCAGATGCTCGTAAATGCCTTCGATGGACTCGTACTGAGAGAGCAGCTTGGCTGCTGTCTTTTCACCGATCCCTCGCACCCCCGGTATGTTGTCCGAAGTGTCGCCGATAAGACCTTTGAGGTCCGGAATCTGTCGGGGTGATAGACCGAACCGTCCGTAGACTCCGGGGACGTCATAGAGGATGGTCTCGCTCAGCTGTCGCTTGCTCGTCAGAACGGTGACGAGACCATCCACCAGCTGAAGGGTGTCGAGATCACCCGTGACAATGACCGTCGGCACGCCGGCCTCCTCGGCTTGGAATGCGAGCGTGCCGAGAACGTCGTCAGCTTCATAGCCCGGTTGCTCGATCAGCGGCATGTGAAAGGCACGTGCAACCTGTCTCACCCGATCGAACTGGCCAACAAGCGGTGGCGGTGTCCGTGCGCGTGTCGCCTTGTACCCGGCGTATCGATCGTGCCGGAATGTCGGTACCGCGCAGTCGAAGGCCACCGCCGCATGGGTCGGATGAAGGGTGTCGATGGCCTTGATGACCATCGAGGTCCACCCGAAGACCGCATTGACGAGCTCGCCGGAGGTCGTCGTCAGCTCCGGTAGGGCGTGGAAGGCCCGGTGGACCAGTGCGTGACCGTCGACCAACATCAGCTTCCGGGAACCATCGGCCTCCGCGGCCTGGCCGGCGACCAGCGGCTCAGGGAGCAAGCTCATGCTCAGGACAGATCATGTAGGGCTTCGTGGCCGGAGATCACCCGTCCAGCATGGTCATCGGGGACCTTGGGGGCCAGGACGTATCCCATCACCATTCCCACCACGAGACCGCCGATGTGGGCACGAATGTCAATCTGGGGACTGAACGCATCGAACGCAATGTTCAGGACGATCAGCGCAAGCATGAAGACCGATAGCTGGACGGCGACCGGGCGCGGGACAACTGAATTTCGCTGCACGCCCAGGACGATCACCACTCCGGCGATCCCGAATATGGCTCCGGAGGCGCCGGCGGCAACTTCATGTGGCTGGCCAGAGGCAAGCATGAAGACAAAGCTGGCAAGCGAAGCTAAGATCCCGGAGACGAAGTAGATGGCCGCGTACCGGTAGGGCCCGTAGATTCGCTCTACAAGCGTGCCGATGCTGTAGAGCGCGACGGAGTTGAAGAGGATGTGGATGAAATTGACGTGGACGAACATGGCGCTCAGAAGGAGCCACCACTCACCACGCTCCACAAGAACCGGCTGAAGGGCACCGAAGTGGAGCAACGTGCGGGTGGCGCCGAGTCCGGCGGGATAGAACGCCTCCAAGGCAAACACCGCCCAGATCAATGCGAGCAGCGAGTACGTCACATAGGGAACGTTGCGGCGTAGGGTCGACACGAACCGTTCTCGCTCGCTTGCCACGGAGCGCTGCGCCTGGAGGAGGGATGCCTCGTCAGCCACAGCACCAGCGTCGAGATCCTGCAGGGCCTGCTTGAGTGCCGTCGTCACCCTCGACGGAAACAGCCCTGCAATCCGCGTCCCAAACACGCGGCGATGCGAGATATCGACGGCGTACACTTCGGGCTTCAACTGGGCATAGTACCGGCTGGGGGCTGTTCGGGCGAAACCACGGCCATCACTCGGATTGAGCGAACTGCCGGTGAGGATGACGATCATGCGTATCCCGGCGCCAGTGGGTCCGCGTCGAATCGGGCTAGAGGTTACGATCATCTCCGCGAGGCGGTCGACGCGATGTTTGAGCTCCGTCTCCTCCAGGCCCTCGCCGCGCGCAAAGACGTAGACGGCGGGCTGGACGCCAGGTCCGTCTCCCACGAGCACCTGGTCCCACTCGTTCCAACCGGGCGTCCAGGCGAGGGAATCGGCATTGGCTCGGGGACCCCGGATCAGGCGGACGCCGTCACGCCGGATCAGCTCGAGAGCAGCCAGCTCCAGAAAGCGGTCTATTTCCGTCACGTTTCGGGTCTCAGCCTTTCCATATGCCGGCGTAGCTGTTCAATCGTAGTCCTGGATCGCTCTAGGCGCTGACGCTCGGCATCCACCACGTGCGCCGGCGCACGCTCCACGAAGCTGGGGTTGCCGAGCAGCTGTTCCGCCCGAGCTGCTGCGCCCTCGGCGGCATCGATCTCGCGACTCATTCGAGCAATCTCCTCCCCTACGTCTGTGAGCTGGCTCAGCGGGATACGAACCGTCACATCCCCGGCGATGGCCTCGGCGACGTCCTCCGATGATTCTCCAGGGATCTTGGAGATGGTGAGGTTGGACAGGCCGGCCAAGTCCCTGATGACGCCTGCTGTCTGCGTGAGCCTTGACTCGGAGCTGGAGGTGCTGAGCTCCGCAGTCAATCGTGCTTGAGGCTTGACTCCGTGCTCCGCCCTGAGGTTCCGGATTGCTCTGACCACCTCCATGACCCGACCCATCGAATCTTCGACAGTTTCGTCTCTTGGTCCCTCACCGGGCCAGGGAGCGACCATGATGGACGGCGGAAGCGGTTGGCTCAGCTCTGAAAGCTCGAGGGCGTGCGACGGTGGATCGAGGCGGAGGCGTTGCCAGATCTCTTCGGTGATGAAGGGCATGTAGGGATGCAGCAGGCGCAGGGCACGATCCAGGACCGACCATAGGACGGCTCGTGCCGTCGACACTTCAGCAGGTTGATCGCTTCGGAGCTCAGTCTTGCTGAACTCGACGTACCAGTCCGCGAACTCCGACCAAAAGAAATCGTAGAGTTTGCGCAGGCCGCTTGTTAAGTCGAAGGATTCCATGTCGGCAGTCACCTGGTCCCGGACGATTGAAAGGCGGCTAAGGATCCAGCGGTCGGGCAGGCTCAGGCTCAGCGGCTGCTCGCCGGCTTCGGAGGCCGCGGAGGAGAGGCTTTGGAGCAGAAACCGCGAGACATTCCAGACCTTGTTGGCGAACTTTCTCCCTTCGTCCGCTCGTTCATAGCCGCTGATTCGGATCTCCTGCTGGATGATGCTCCCTGCCGTGAACACACCGAATCTGGCCGCGTCGGCACCATACTGCCCAACAATTTCCAGCGGATCAATGCCGGTGCCCAGTGACTTGCTCATCCGTTGACCCTTCTCATTGAGGATCGTCGGGTTGATGAGCACGACGGGGAAGGGCACTTCGCCCATGAAGTGGATGCCCATCATGATCATGCGAGCAATCCAGAGGTAGAGGATCTGACTCGACGTGTTCATGAATGAGGTGGGGTAGAAGCGGCGCAAGTCGGCCGTCTCGTCGGGCCACCCCAGCGTCGCGAACGGCCAGATGGCCGAGCTGAACCAGGTGTCCAGGACGTCCGGATCCTGCACGATCTCTGTAGATCCGCACTTCGGACAGCTCTTCACCGGCTCGACGGATGCCGTGACGTGATCATCCCGGCAGTAGTAGATGGGGATGCGGTGGCCCCACCAGAGCTGACGTGAGATGTTCCATGGCCGGATGTTCTCCATCCAATCCAGGTAGACGCGAGCCCAGCGGTCCGGAACAAAGCGGACACGCCCGTCACGCACAGCCTTGATGGCCGGACGTGCCAGCTCGTCCATGCGCATGAACCACTGCTCTGACAGCATCGGTTCGATCACGGTGCCTGATCGGTCGCACAGAGGCACACTATGCTCCAGCGGCTCTTGGCGGACCAAGTACCCACCTTGCGTTAACTCGGCAACCGCTTGCTCTCGGGCCTCGGTGGCCGAGAGGCCGGCGTATTCACCCGTGGAAGCGCTCATGGTCGCCCCGGGCGTGATGACGACCGGCATGGGCAGGCCGTGTCGCTCGCCAACTTCGAAGTCGGCATAGTCATGGGCAGGTGTTATCTTGACGGCTCCCGTACCGAAGGTAGGATCCACGAAGCTGTCCGAAATCACCGGGATCTCCTCATTGGTGAGCGGGTGTCGGACCATTTGCCCAACAACGCGCCGGTAGCGCTCATCTTCGGGGTGCACCGCGACTGCGACATCCCCAAACATCGTCTCCGGACGGACCGTTGCGACCTCGATGCCGCCCGACCCGTCGACAAAGGGAAGACGCACCACATAGAGCGGGTCCGTTCGCTGCTCCTGCCGCACCTCAATGTCGGAAACACCGGTCTGGCAATCTGGACACCAGTTGATAACGCGTGATCCGCGATAGATATAGCCCTCATCGTAGAGCTGGACGAACATGGTGAGAACCGACCGGACGTAGGCGGGATCCATGGTGAATCGCTCACGGCTCCAGTCATATCCCTCTCCGAGTGCCCGGAACTGGTGGGAGATGAAGCCCGCGTATCGCTCCTTCCAGGCCCAGGCACGTTCCAGAAACCGTTCTGGACCAATTTCGAAGCGCCGGCGGACTCCTTCACTGGCCAGGAGGGCCTCGACCTTGGCATGAACGGCGATGCTTGCATGGTCGGTTCCCGGAAGAATCAGGGTCGAGAAGCCCGCCATCCGCTTGTAGCGACCGAGGACATCCTCGATCGAGTACGTCAAAGCATGACCGTAATGCAGCTCCCCCGTCACATTGGGCGGTGGAATGGTAATCGAGAAGGGAGCTGCCTCCGGATCTTCCGAGGGCTGGAAGTAGCCGTTCCGTTCCCACATCTCGTAGATTGACGCCTCGACCGCATGTGGATCATAGGTCTTCGGGAGACTTGCCGGGCTTTGTGTGGTCATAATTCCTCCATCAGCGGTGATCCCGCCAGCGAACAAAAAAGCGCGCCCTGATGCTCAGGACGCGCTGACGCGTGGTACCACCTTCATTTGGCCGCCGTTGGAGCGGCCCTCTTCAGCGTACGGAGCTACCGCGTGGGCTCAGGTGCGACTTCGGCCACCGGTGGGTCCTCTCACCAGCCGAACCCATCTCTCGAAAGGAGTGGCCTACTCCTCACCTTCAACGTCCACTCTTATTGCCTCATCTTAATGTATTGAGGCCCAGACCTTCAGACCCCGGCGGCAATGTCCACGCGTGTTCCCATGACCTGTCGGACGCGCTCGACCGACACAGATCCCCGCCGGCGAATCAGTACGGGGGACGTCGTTAGGTCGACCACGGTCGAAGGGACACCGGCCGACGAGTCTCGGGGGACCACGAGATCAACCAGATCGGCCATCACACCCAGATCCTCCTGCTGTTCAGCGGGAGGCGTGCCGCTCAGATTGGCGCTGGTTGAGGCCACCGGTAGAGCCGCCGTCTCGAGGATCTCCAGCAGCCTTTGGTTCTTCGGCACACGCACCCCAACGGTGCCCGTCCCAGCCGTGATCATGGGAGACAGAGATGGATGTGCGGGCAGGACAATCGTCAAGGGCCCAGGCCAAAATTCACCGATGAGGCCCCAGGCCTGCTGCGGCACCTCCCGGCAGACCAGAGGCAGCTCGGCGGCCGAGCCCATCAGAACCGGAAGCGGGTTGCTCGCCGGACGGCCCTTCATTTCGAAGATGCGTCGGATGGCCGGTTCGCAATCGTAGAGACAGATGAGTCCATACACCGTATCCGTAGGAACCGCCAGCACTCCGCCGTCTCGAAGAGCGTTGACGGCCTGCCAGATCTCCTCAGCGGTCCCGATTTGACGGGCTGGCACCACCATCGTCTCCTCCACTGGGAAGGCGTCTTCGATAGCCTGCCCCGTCACGCCTCATCCGGTTGCCGAATGACCAGAATTCGGTCGCATCCGGCGTAGTCCTTCTCGACTTGTGCTCTCGCAGCCGGAAAGGCGTCGCGGGCAGCATCGGACAGCGCTTTGCCCTGGTCATGGCCGATCTCCAGGACGAAGTGCGGCTGCCATCCGCGTCTATGAACTTCATTGAGCAGTCGTCTGATCAGCTCCGTCCCGGTCGGTCCGCCGATGAGCGCCTCCGGGGGCTCGCTGCGAACCTCCGGACCGAGAGACACCCAGTCCGATGATGCGAGGTAGGGCAGGTTCGCCACGATCAGGTCGGGAACGTGTTCCAGAGGTGCTATCAGATCGCCGATGAAGAAGCGGACGGGGGCAGCAGCACGGCCCAGCAGGAGCAGGTTCCTGCGCGCCACGGCAAGGGCGGCCTCCGAGATGTCGCCCGCATCGATCTCGACGCTGCTGAGACGAGAGGCGAGACCCACCGCAATGGCGCCGCAGCCGGTGCCGATGTCCGCGATTCGTTTGGACTTCACTTCGGTCGCCAGCTCGATGGCTCGTTCCACCAGTAGCTCGGTTTCAGGTCGCGGGACCAACACCGAACCGTCAACGTACAGGTGGAATCCAAACCACGACTTTTCACCAAGCACGTACGCAATCGGACGACCGCTCATACGCTCTTTCGTCAGCCGCTTCAACGTGGTCCTCTCTGCGGTAGAGAGTCGCCGGTCAGATTCCGAAAAGAGTCGAGAGCGGGACCAGCCGAGGGCGTGCCCGAGCAGAAGATCCGCTTCCAACTGCGGCTCATGTGCAATGGCGCTGAGGCGTTCTCGAGCCTCAAGTCTGGCTGCCGCGACCGTCGTCATGCAGTCGCCAGCTCTTCGGCAAGTCGTTCTCGTTCCTCGGCCTCGGTGAGCCGCTCAATGACGGGATCGATGTCACCCTCGAGGAGCCCGGGCAGGTTGTGCAGGGTGAGCCCGACGCGGTGATCCGTCAGTCGATCCTGGGGGAAGTTGTAGGTCCGAATCTTCTCGCTGCGATCTCCCGTCTGAACCTGACTCCTCCGCGCGGCTCCTTGCTCAGCTGCACGTCGGTGGCGCTCCGCGTCGTACACGCGTGCCCGCAACACTGCCAGGGCGCTGGCCCGGTTCTGAATTTGGCTGCGCTCATTTTGCGACGTTGCCACGATTCCAGTCGGAAGATGGGTAATGCGAACTGCCGAGTCGGTCGTGTTCACGCTCTGACCACCATGACCCGAGGACCGGAAGACGTCGACGCGGATGTCCTCGTCACGGATATCGACGTCCACCTCCTCGACTTCGGGAAGGACAATCACCGTCACGGTGGACGTGTGGATTCGACCACTTGACTCCGTGACCGGAACCCTCTGGACGCGATGAACCCCGGACTCAAACTTCAACTTGCTATACGCGCCACGACCCTGGATTCGGCACACGACCTCCTTGATTCCCCCCTGTCCGGTTTCGCTGAGGTTGAGAATCTCGATCTTCCAACGCTGTCGGTCGGCATAGCGCGTGTACATCCGAAATAAGTCGCGTGCGAAGAGTGCGGCCTCGTCGCCTCCCGCCGCTCCACGAATCTCGAGAATGACGTCCTTTTCGTCATTCGGGTCCGCGGGGATGAGCGCCACCTGGATCTCCTCTAGCAGGGTCGCTCGGCGCTCTTCCAATTCCGAAAGCTCCTCCCGTGCCAGGTCCTGGAGCTCGGTATCATGGCCGTCGGCGGCCAGTTCTGATGCCTCAGCGATGCCCGTCTCGACATCCCGAAGCCGATTGAGCAGGGTGACAGGACCCTCCAGCTGGGCCCGCTCGCGAGCCAGCTCCAGGAGCTTGATGCGATCCGTCGCCACCTCAGGCTTCGACATCTCCTCGCCCAGGGCCTGGTAACGCTGCTCCAAGGCAGCCAGGCGCTCTTGCATCGGAAGTTAGGGAGCGGCGGGCTCAGGCACCGCCTGGGCGACGGGCTTGGCCGCGACCACACCGTCGGCTGCCAGGACCCGCTCCAGGGCGGCAATCGCCACCTCGACCTGACCATCATCCGGCTCACGGGTCGTGAGGGCCTGGAGCCACAAGCCGGGTGTCATGACCCATCGCACGGGCGCCACCGAGTAGAACCGAGCACCAATCCGAAGAATCTCATAGCTGACGGCGGCGATGAGGGGGACGAGCACCACCCGGGAAGCGAAGCGCCACCAGATGGGCCCATTCCCCAGGATCGAGAAAACGAAGATGGAGACGACCATGACCCACAGCAGGAAGGCCGTTCCACACCGGATATGACGGAGGGAGAAGCGCTGGACGCCCGACGGGGTAAGGATGGCGCCCGCCTCGTGGGCGTTGATGGCCTTGTGCTCTGCGCCGTGATATTGGAAAACGCGCTGCAAGTTGTGCATTCGGCCGAGCAGCACCAGATATCCAACCAGCAAAGCCAGGCGGATGACCCCCTCGACAATGTTTCGGAGGATTGAGTGTCCCCCAATGCCCGGAATCCCCGTCGCGACACGAACGAGCAACAACGGCGCAAAAAAGAACAGAGCGATCGCGAACAGCAGCGATATCCCCATCATGAGAGGAACGAGATAGCCGGGGAGCTCCTCTTCAAGCTGGTCCTCGACCTGCGCATTTGCGGACCAGAGCAACATGCGGGTGCCGAGGATCAGCATCTCCCACAAAACGACGAGCCCGCGCACCAGCGGAAGCTTCGCCACAGCAGACAAATAGAGCCCACGCGGCAGGGGCTCGGAATGGAGAGCGATCTCTCCATTGCTGCGTCGCACTGCCACCGCCGCCTCATGGCGTCCCCGCATCATGACGCCTTCGACAACGGCCTGGCCGCCATAGTAGAACTGTGCCACTCTGGCCTCAGCTTACCGGCAGACCATAGGTTGGAACATGGCCAACCTTGTGGGCCTTGGTCCGGGAGCGGCCGTTCGCCTGACTATTGATCTTTTTTGATGTTGAACCGGCGGTTGAAACGCTCGACCTGCCCGGCTGCATCCACCAGACGGCCCGCACTGCCCGTGTAGAACGGGTGACAGTTGGAGCAAACGTCAACACGGATGTTGCTCTTCGTCGAGCGAGTCGTGAACGTATGGCCGCAGCTGCAGTGGACCGTGGCGTCCACGTACTCGGGATGAATTCCATCTCTCATGTTGTCCTCGTCGCGTCGGCCTTCAAGAAGGCCGGCGTTTCATCTATTTGGTCGGTTTGCCTTTCACGTCATCCGCGAGCATTCGAGCGCTGCGGATGATACCGGGTGCCATGCGCAGAACCGACAGCCCCAGGAGCGCAGTCCCCAAAGAGGTGCGCTGATCCTTTCCCGTCGGCTTCTTACTGAAGTGCTCGACAACCTGAGTCAGGATCGAGATGAGACTTGCGGCAAGAGCCAGCGCGCTGGCAGCCAGGTGGAGATACCGGAGCGGTTTGTTTGCCGCCGTTTCCGCGGTTTTCGGTACGACAACTCGCCCCACATCTCTCTCCGAGACTCACATTCGGGCACGACCCGACTTCGTCAGTCTATCCCGGTTCGCGCTCTTTTGTCAAGAGATGGCTCGGCTCCAATACGTGGCGTGCCGACGTGCAAGACCTCCCCAAATGCCTCTCGAACCGAAACTCAATCGACCCCGCTGGCGGGAGCCGCGACAACTTGTTCCGTCTCATATCTGAGGTCCGCACCCGACGTTGCCGCAAAGCCCCCCATGTTTGGCACAGCCCCTCGAATTCCTGGCCACCAGTTCCAGCGGCCTGCAATGCGCATGGCCGCGGGGACCAACAGCGCCCGTATGACGGTGGCGTCGACGAGGACGCCCACGGCCATGGCGAAACCAAGTTCCTTGATGACCACCAATCGGGCAAACGAGAAGGCGCCGAACACAACCACCATGATCAGCGCCGCACTCGTGATCATCCGTCCGGTGCGTTGCAGGCCGAGTGAAACGCTCGCGGTGTTGTCGCCCGTTTGCCGGTATTCTTCACGGACGCGAGCGAGCAGGAAGACTTCGTAGTCCGTACTGATGCCGAAAAGGACGCAGAAGACAAAGATGGGCACGATGGAGTCCAGAGAACCGGTGACCGTGAAGCCGAAGATCTGCTGGAGGGCCCCATCCTGGAACACGAAAACGGTTGCGCCCCATGCCGCAAGGACTGAGAGGCCATTCATGACCACCGCCTTTATGGGCAGGAGGAGCGACCGGAATGCCAGTGCCAGCACCACGAACACGGAGATGACCACGAACAGGATCGCCCACGGGAACCGGTCATAGAGAAAGGTATCGAAATCAAGCTGAGCTGCCGTTTGGCCCCCGATCAGCACATGGACGTCAGGAGGGGGCGACAAGCCTCGTAGGTAGCGAACAAACGCCTCAGCGGCCGCGCTACTCGGATCCGCCCGAAGATACAGCGCAAAGAGGGCAACCCGGCGTTGCGACAGCGACGCAGCGCGAGCAGCGCCGAAAGCCAGAGCGCGTCTGCAGCCGACAACCTGACGAGCATGGTTGACCACTGGAGCACCGCTCACGCCGGCCACGATGGCTTGCCGGCAGATCCGACCTGCCAGGGCAAGAAGACCCAGCCTCGTCGCGGAGGAACGGAACCCCGTATCGGATCGAAGAGTTACCAGGACCGGAGACTCACTGACGAGGCCGAGATGGCGAGAGAGCAGCTCTGCCCCAACACGCGACGGCGAGTCTTTGGGAAGAATGGAAGGGCCGGGAACTCCCACCCTCAGTGCGTGGGCCGGGCTCGCCATCAGGGCGACAAAGACCAGTACAGCGCCGATCACCGGCCATGGTCGCCGCATCACCAGTGCCGACAGCCGGCTCCAGAACCGACCGGTCGACAGACGGCTCGGAACCACCGCCAGGGCGTTGACTCGCTGTCCCAGCACTCCAAGGAGGGCCGGCAACAGAGTGAGAGCGGCTAGGAGCGATATGCCGACAACCACGCTACCGCCGACGCCCAGTGACGTCAGCATGGTGATCCGGAGGAGGGTCATTCCCAGAAACCCAATCGCGACGGTGATCGCGGACACGGTTATGGCCATGCCCGCCGTTTCCACCGTGCGCACCAGTGCCGCTTCCGTGGTTGGTTGACGCTTCAGCTCCTCTCGAAATCGCTGAACCATGAAGAGGGAGTAGTCGATCGCCACCCCCAGCCCGAGCATCGACGCGGTGTTGAGCACGAATATGGACATGTTCAAGACGTGCCCGAGAAGGAAGATGGATGCCAGGGCAGCCGTTACGGTCAGTGGCCCCATGCTGACTGGCAGTACCGATCCGACCAAAGTCCCGAAGATGATCAGCAGAATGATGAGAGCGATCGGGAATGTCACGATCTCCATTTGGCGCAGATCATCGTCGCTGACCCGTTCCATGTCGTAGAAGACCGCCGAGGGGCCGGTCACGTATCCGGTGAACCCTTTGCCTGAAGGGACGAGTGGGCGCAACCGTCTGGTGAGGGGGATACCGAAGTCCTGACGTGGGCGAGTGTACACACGCACGAACACAATTTGACGATCGCCCGAGAGAATGGCCCCGGATGACTGGAGCCGTCTCCCCAACGCCCGAGAGAGGCGCTTTCGAAACACGATGGCTGCCCGGGCGGCTCTGCCGATGCCGGCTCCGTCTCGGTGGAAGACGACCGTGAAGGCGAGTGCACGGTACCCAAACGTGCGTGTCAGCAGCGAATAAGCTCGGTCCGACTGCGATGTGGGAATGCTGTACCCGCCGCCCTTGAGTACCGAGGTCACACGGGGAGCGACGGCTGCTGTACCCGCGAACAGGACAAGCCATGCCGCAATGATGGGCCAGCGGTGTCGGTAGGCGAGCGCTCCCAGGCGGGCGGCCACAGGACCTCCAGTTCACCGCAATTTTATTGGTGTCCCGCGGAGGTCACGCCCGGCCTGGAAAGGGGCTAGGTCGGCTGGACCTGCGTGCAATCCTCCACGCCGACGACTCCCGGCACCCGGCTGGCCACTCCCTCGGCCAGCTCGGAGTCCGCGGCATCGGACACGGGACCGTGAAGATAGATCACTCCGTCGGCGATACGAACGTCGAGACGCAGATGTGAAGTGGCCGAATCCTCCCGCAGCACTCGCCGGACCTCCTCCACAATCGAGGCATCGCCGGGAGGCGCATCAGGTCGAACCGGGGCGTCTTCCGAAGTCGTCCCGAACCCCGTCGCCACCTCGATTCCCTGGTCGGTCGACGGAAGAACGGGCGGGTCTACGGGGGCGAGGTAGGGCTCCGCCTCGTCCGTCGCGATGTCGGACCGTGTTGTCCAACCCTCCTGACGCTCGGGATCAACCTCCTCGATGTAGTACTCGTCTTCCGGACGGTTGAGATAATCCTCGTCGCCTGCAACCATAGGACCCTCGCTCCATGTGGCGTTATTTCATCCGCGCAAGAACCGGGCCGAATGCCGAGTTATGTCATCGAGAAGTAAAATACACGGACCCGGATCCCGGTTCGCCTTTTACCTCAATAGAAGCCGAGAAAGCAGCTTGCCCAGCCCCATCCCGCACTTCAGAAGCCTCACGCTTGGTCTCCTTATCTGCCTGGGCATCGCCGCCTGCGGACCGGGAAACCCTGGCCCGACGGGCGATTCCTCACCCCCTCCTCGCAACACGCTCACGATCGGCATCCTCGTGCCGATCAATACGTTGAACCCGGTCACCATCACCAGCCCCGACGAGCAGAATTTTGCGAACTTCGTCTGGGCCGGACTCTTGGGTGTGAACCCGTCGGGGCACCTCTTCCCGATGCTTGCACAGTCGGTCCCAACTGCCGCAAATGGCTTGATCAGTCCCGATGGCACCTCCATCACTTTTCTGCTCCGACGAGGGCTCAAGTGGTCTGACGGAGCGCCGATCACCTCCGCGGACGTCAAGTTTGGGTACAACGTCGCGGTACGGCGTTGGGCGGTGCTGTGTCCCGCGGTGTGCTGGGCAGTGCGGAAGGTAACCACCTCCCGCCCAAGAAGCGTGACGTTTCAGCTGACCCGTCCCTACTCGCCCCTCCTGTTCGATCTACCGCCGGTCTTGCCACGTCATCAGATGTGGAAGGGAAACTGGCGTGCGACTTTCCTCGATATCTACAAATCGACCACCAATTTCCTGGCGCCGCACTTCGCGGTGGACGGGCCCTACGTCGCGAGGGCGACGAGCCCCAGACTGGTCACATTCGTGCGCAACCCGCACTGGACCATTCTCAAGCGCCCCGCTTTTGCGCGCGTCATAGTCCAAACGTTTCCCGGCGACAGAAACCTTGTGGAGGCCGTCAGGTCCGGAGCCGTAGAGCTGTCGCAGGGTTATTACGACCTGGACTTCAATCGCAACCGGCAGATTCTTACGCCCGCGGCGATTCGCGGACTACACATGACGCTGGCTCCCTTGACGGGGCTGGAGCACCTGGAGCTCAACATCACGGGGCGCTGGGTGCAGAACCTGCCCGGACGGAGGCCCCGCTATCTCTACGTCAACACCCTCGGTGACCCCCGGGTGCGGCAGGCTCTAGCCCTGGCCATCAACCGTCTGAAAGTCTTTCGTGCAGCCTATGCCCTGAGCCGTGAGCGAGCCAAAAGGCTGCTCGCCGCGACTCCCGAGCAACCAAATCGATTCGACGGTTTCGCTGCGAGCGGTACCTGGGACCCCATCAAGCGTCGATTCGTCCATCACCCGCAGATCCAAGATGCGCGCCTGCTGCTGAAACGAGCCGGATGGTTCGTGCGCAAAGACGGCTATCGCTATCGCAGGGGATGTCGGATTACGGCACCTCGATGCCAGCTCAACATCTTCCTGATCGCTCCAAAGGGTGACTACGCTCGCCTACAGGAGATCCTGACACTGCAGACGATGTGGCAGCGCATCGGCGTGAACCTGACGTATGACGATGCTCACTGGAGCGACGGCAACCTTACCGGAAGCTATCGCGAGAACGGCCCATGTGCCCGAGGGTGGGAGGATATCTGCGTTCTTGCCCAACTCCCAGGACCCGACCCGCAGACGGACTATCAGCTTGAGTTCACTTCGACGCATGTCGCTCGGCTCAAGAGGAACCCTACACCCGCGGACATCAACTACTCGGGCATTCGCAATCCGGCACTCGACCACATCTTTGCCACGGCCGGCGCGGTGTACGATCTCAACCAACGGGCCGCGCTCTACCGTCAATGGCAGCTAATGGTGATGAAGCAAGCATTCTGGATTCCCTTGTTCTATCGACCTCAGATCGCCGTGTCCCGCATACGGTTGGATCATTTCCATCCGACAGCCGCCGGCCAGGAATGGAATCCATGGGCACTCAGGCGAGCCAGGTGAGTTTCACGACCGGCCTTTGCGCCGGTTAGCAGATGAGAAGCCTTTCCTATTGCCGGATGACGCCGATCGACCGGACAGTAAGCCATGGCAAGCATGCCCCATTCACTCGTCCGCACCGTGGTCCATCGGTGGCACGTCGATCCGATCAGCGTCCTGGTGATTCTCGCGGCGCTGATGTCGCTGCTCACCTTCACCGTGGTTCTCCCCTCCGGCCTTCACCTTCCCTGAACCGGGTCGAGTCGGCCTTGATTCTGCCTCGAATGTGAGCTAGATCACGGTCTTTGACTTAAGACTTCGATATTGATACAGTAGGTGAGTCACGGGTCAAGGCTTCTTGTGCTCGTCAATTTCATGGGAAGGGTTCGTGGCCAATGTACGAGACAATTCCGGTTCCCGAGAGGCGGTCGCTCACACACGAGGAGGTTGTGCCCGTGTGTCTCTCCTGTGGAAACCGTAAGCTTTTCTTGAGGGAAGGACCCGAAGGCGTCTCGACGATCACACCCGATGACGTTCTCTCCATGGGAGGACGCAAGGGTATCAAGTGCGGCCGCTGTGGCTGTCGCAACTGTATCGTCCTCGACTACTCCGACTGACCTAGTCACGGCAACCGGTGGAGGCGGCGCTTGGCGCCGCCTCTTTCCTTTTCCAGACATGACCGTACGCCTGGTCCTGCGACCCAAGGCATGAGACTGTCCGACCTCCTCGAGGCCGTTGGGATGCACGGGCGGCTCCACGCCGACCCCAGTGTTGTGGACGTGACAGAAGATTCCCGCGAGGTGCAGCCGGGTTGGCTGTTCGTCGCGATTCCCGGCCATCAGGAGGACGGTGCTCGGTACGCCGAAGAAGCCCTGAAGAGAGGGGCGGTGGGAGTTGTCGCCGAACATCCCCTCCCTCTCGAAGCGACAACGATTCTCGTGAGCGACGCACGCCGGTTCCTGGGGCTGGCGGCCGCAACCATCAACGGACATCCCAGTCGCCGGATCCCGGTCTTCGGGCTAACGGGGACGGATGGCAAGACGACGACCTGCTACCTGCTGAGAGCGGTGCTGGAGGCCGGCGGAACTGCGACCGGCATGATGACGACCGTCGAGACGACCATCGGCAGGAGGTCTGCCAGGTCTGAGGGGCGGATGACGACCCCCAGCGCCTCGCACATTCAACGTTCCCTAAGGCACATGGTCGAGGCCGGAGATCAGGCGGCTGTTATGGAGATCTCGAGTCATGCATTAGCGCAGGAGCGAGTGACTGGTACCACTCTTCAATCGGCCGCCGTTACCAACATTGCGGCCGATCATCTCGACTACCACGGAAGCATCGACGCCTACGCTGATACGAAGGCACGGATCTTCGACCTGGTCGCACACAGCTCAGCCGGCCCAGTCGGAGCAGTGAATGCTGACGATCCCATCTCAGCGCAACGCTTTGGCAAGAGAAAGGATCTTTTGCGCTTCGGCATTGAGCAAGCGGCGGGTGTTCGGGGGACAATCCTCGGAGAGACGGACCACTCCATCCGCTGCAGCTTCCGGTATTGCGACTCCGAAGCTGAGTTCTCGCTGCCGACCGTCGGACAGTTCAACGTGTCAAACGCGCTGGCTGCCGCCTCACTCGGGCTGCTCTTCGGTTATGATCTCGCGACCGTCGCCTCGGGGTTGGAGCAGGCCACGCTCCCGGCAGGGCGTCTACAGAAGATCGAGGCAAAGCAGGGCTTCGAAGTCTTCGTGGACTACGCGCACACGGAGCAGGCCTTCGGGTCGGTCATGAAAGATCTCAAGGCGCGGGCGGATCGGAGGCGGGGCCGCATTATCGCCGTATTCGGTGCGGCCGGCGACCGGGACCGAGCGAAACGCCCTGTCCTCGCGCGCCTCGCCGCAGGTCAGTGCCACTTCTTCGTCATTACGAACGAGGACCCATTCTCGGAGGATCCGTCCTCTATCATGGCGGAGGTAGCGAGCGGGGCCCCCAGAGACCTGGAGGGACGGCAGTGGGTGCTCGAGCCGGACCGTGAAACCGCCATCAGAATGGCGCTGGAGCGGGCTCGACCGGGCGACATTGTGGTGGTAACCGGAAAGGGTCATGAGCAATCGATCGCCACCCGAGCGGGCGCCATCCCGTGGAGTGATGCGGACGTGATCCGCCGTCTTCTCGATCGGACCACCATCCCAGCCGCCGGACAAGAGTGACTGCGCCGGCATCTGAGGAGGCCATAAGGGTGTTGGATCGCCCCCACGCGGTCGTGGTGCACAATCCCGCCGCGGGAAAAGCCTTGAAGCGCTCTCGGCAATTCGAGTCGGCCCTCGCCGTGCTGAGAGGAGCCGGTTGGCTTCTCGACGTCGCGACCACGTCGGGCGAGGGCGATGCGGAACGTCTGGCCCGCGAAGCGGCCAATGGGAACAGCGACGTAGTGGTTGCGGCCGGGGGCGACGGCACCATCAACGAGGTCCTCCAGGGAGTGGCAGGGCGAGGCGTGTGCCTTGCGTCTTTACCGCTCGGGACCGTAAACGTCTGGTCGCGCGAGGTGGGTTTCTCATCTGACCCGGTCAGAGCAGCGACGGAGCTGACTACCGCTCGACGCATTACTGTCGACCTCGGACGCGCAGATGGCCGCTACTTTCTGCTGATGGCCGGCGTGGGGCTCGATGCCGAAGTCGCAGCAACGTTGGGAGCCGGAAAGACGCGCAAACAGCGATTCGGTGTCCTTCCCTACGTGGTTCGTGCTGCCCGGATCCTGCCTAGGTATACCGGCGCCGCCATCGAGATGGAGATGGATGGCAACAGCAGGAGCCATGACGCCCTCATGATCCTTGTCTCCAACACCCGACTCTATGGGGGCATCGCGAGGCCGTCTCCCTCGGCCGTCGCAAATGACGGACTGCTTGACGTTCGAGTGTTCCACGGCAGGAAACCGACGGACGCGCTCAAGAGTCTCAGACCTTTCCTGAGGGGCGCTTCACAAGACGGAGCAACGGACGAAGTGCGAGCGCGTCGAGTGGTGGTCAAGGCCGAACCGCCGCTCGCCGTGCAGGTCGACGGTGACCCCATCGGGCTCACCCCGGTCGTAATCGAAGCGTGTCCGCGGGCACTCGACGTTCTGATACCCGCCCACCACAATTCCTCCTTGTTCGACTAGGGAATGAGCGTACCCAAGCACCGCATCACCGTGCTGGGTCTCGGTCCCGGTGACATCTCGCGGCTCACACTCGAGGCAGTCGAGATCTTGGAGCAGGCCGCCCGTCTGTACGTCCGAACCGCAGAGCACCCGACCGTACAAATGCTGCCCGCGCGTTTCCCGTATCTCGAGCTTCAATCGTTCGACGACGTATACGAAGCCGCCGACACGATTGAAGAAGTCTACGGACGGATCGTCGGCCGTCTGCTGGAGCTGGCTGACGAGGCAGATGTTCTCTACGGAGTGCCGGGTAGCCCCGCAGTGGACGAGACGACGGTTCGACTTCTCCGATCCCTCGCTGCCTCACAGGAACAGGAAGTGAGGATTGTGCAGGGCCTGAGCTACATCGAGCCGGCACTTGCCTTGGTTCAGGACTTTGACGCAGACTGGCTGCAGTTCATCGACGCCGCCACCATTGATCTGCTCGAATCACAGAACGCCCTTGGCGAAGTGCCCGGGAAGCCCGGCCACCAGCCGGTCAGAATTCCTGCGCCGACCGCCCCCCTTCTCATCAGTCAGGTGGAGTCGTCGCACCTGGCCACCTCGGTCAAACTGTGGCTTACTCGTTACTGGCCCGAGGACCACGAGGTGTCGGTGGTCCGACATGCAGCGACTCCGTCTCAAGCGGAGAGCCGCGTAGCCCTGTTTAAGCTCGACCGGATCGAGGTGGATCACCTGACCGCCGTGTACGTGCCTCCGCTCGCCCAGACGCAGGACATCCACACGTTCGCGGGCTTGCTGAACGTAACGCGAACACTGCGAGCTCCCGGTGGGTGTCCCTGGGACCGAGAGCAATCACACGACAGCCTCAAGACCCATCTGATCGAGGAAGCATACGAGGTGCTCCACAGCTTGGACGAGCGCAACTACACGGAGCTGGCGGAGGAGCTGGGAGACCTCCTCTTCCAAATCACCATTCACTCACAGATCGCTGCCGAGCGAGATGAGTTCAGTATCGAGGACGTGATCGGCAGCATTACGAAGAAGCTCATTCGTAGGCATCCGCACGTCTTTTCCGACCTTGACTTACCTACCTCCGCCGCCGTACTGCAACGATGGGAGAGTTTCAAGCAGGCCGAGAAGCCGCAGCGGACGTCGATCCTGTCGAGTATTCCGACCGCCATGCCGGCTCTTCCGTACAGCTATGCCGTGCAGCGACGGGCGGCGAACCAAGGTTTCGAATGGCCGACCATCGATGCGCTGCTCGAGAAGGCACGGGAGGAGTTGGCGGAGCTGGAAGGAGAGGTGATGCCGACCGTGTCACGAGAACGGGCGCTCGAGGAGCTCGGCGACCTCCTCTTTGTGCTGGTCAGTGCGGGACGCCGGCTGAAGATCGACCCCGAGGAAGCTCTCCGATCCGCTAACCGGAAATTCGTGCATCGTTTCCAGCAGGTAGAGGCGCAGGCGCGGGCCGGAGGCCGTGCCTTGAAGGACCTGTCAGCGGAAGAGCTGGATGTGCTTTGGAACGAGGCCAAGGGGTCCCCGATCGGCTCCGAGGCCGCCGATTTTGGCTAGAATCTGGCTGAAATTGGTTTGACGCTCCCCTCGGTGCCCGGTATAGTGGGGAAGCGCTTTTCATTGAATTTTCATTCATCCAGGGGCGAGTCTCATGATCTTCGTCGTTATCGTGCTGGCCATTCTCGTGGCAGCGTCGATACTCGCCGCGACCTGGCTTTGGTTCCGACTGCAGGACTCCCAACGCGCGACCGTGGCCGCGAAAGTGGCCACCGATGGAGGCCTTGCCCAGGCACGAGCCGAAGCTAAGGAAATTGTCCTCGAAGCCAAGGATGAGGCGCTCCGCCTCAAGTCCGCGGCCGAGAACGACATTCGCGAGCAACGGTCCGACCTGCAGCGCGTGGAGCGCCGGCTTCAACAGAAGGAAGAAAATCTCGACCGGAAAGTCGAAACAGTCGAGCGGCGAGAACGTGCCCTCGACGAGCGTGAGCAGGAGATCGAGTCCGTTCGTCGACAGGCGGAGGATCTGGTTGCGGAACGCAGACACGAGCTGGAGCGGGTTTCCGGCATGACGCGTGACGAAGCGAAGGCTGTCCTGTTGGGCGCGATTGAGGACGAGGTTCGGGAAGACGCCAATCAGCTGGTCCGCAGGGTCGAGGCCGAAGCGAAGGAGACCGCCAACGAGCGGGCGCAGAAAATCATCACTACCGCCATTCAGCGGTGGGCCTCCGATCAAGTATCCGAATCTTCCGTCTCGGTCGTGCCGCTCCCCGGCGAGGAGATGAAGGGACGAATCATCGGCCGTGAGGGCCGGAACATTCGAGCCCTGGAGATGGCCACGGGTGTGGACCTCATCATCGACGATACTCCTGAGGCCGTCCTGCTGTCCGGATTCGATCCGGTCAGGCGCGAGGTGGCGAGGATCGCCCTTCAGAAGCTCGTGCTGGACGGGCGGATTCACCCTGCCCGCATTGAGGAGATGGTTGAGCGAGCCAAGGCGGACGTGGACACGATGATCAAGGAGGAAGGGGAGCGGGCCGCCTTCGAAGCCAACGTGCCCGGCCTCAACCCGGACCTCGTCAAGGCGCTCGGCCGTCTACACTTCCGGTACAGCATGGGGCAGAACGTCCTCAAACACTCCGTCGAGGTTGCCCATCTCTGCGGAATGATGGCCTCCGAGCTGGGCGCCGACGTCAATGTGGCCCGTCGTGCCGGCCTGCTCCACGACATCGGCAAGGCCGTCTCGCATGAGGTGGAAGGGCCGCACGCATTGATCAGTGCCGATATTGCCAAACGTCTCGGCCAGTCCCCGAAGGTTGTGCACGCCATCGCCGCGCACCACTTCGACGAGGATCCGCAAACAGTCGAGGCGTTCCTGGTCCAGGCCGCCGACGCGATTTCGGCCACCCGCTCGGGCGCGCGTCGCGACACGCTGGAAATGTACGTCAAGCGCCTCGAAGCACTCGAGAACATTGCCAATTCCTTCGAGGGCGTCGAGAAGAGCTATGCCATTCAGGCAGGCCGTGAGGTACGAATCGTCGTGAAGCCGGACTCGGTGGACGATCTCGGGGCTCACCGCATGGCCCGTGACATCGTCCAGAAGATCGAGGAGATGCTGGAGTACCCCGGCCAGATCAAGGTGATGGTGATCCGGGAGACTCGCGCCGTCGACTACGCCAAGTAGGGCTTCTAGCAGGACGACCCTCCACCGTGTCAACCGCGCAAACGGCAGCTTGGGCTGAAGCGCCGGTTCGCAAGGCTGCGAACGACGATGGTCCGACTCGGTCGACCTCCTTGTCCCCAGGCTCAGAGCAGCCGATTCTTGAGCCGGCGCGGGGGAGGCAGAGCCCTGATTGATAGAATCGACCACACTGCGCTCCGGAGGGCTTATGCTCGACCGCAACATGTTGAAGCAGGTTCAAGATCTTCAGAAGGGCATCCTCAAGGCGCAGGAAGAGCTGGCCGCAGCGGTAGTCGAAGGGACGGCCGGCGGTGGAGTTGTCACGGCCAGACTCAACGGCAGGCAAGAGTTCGAGAGCATCACCATCTCGCCGGAGGTTGTGGACCCGGAGGAAGTAGAGATGCTCCAGGATCTCGTCGCCGCCGCCGTCAATGACGCTGAACGCAAGCTCAAAGAACTTACCGAGCAAAAGATGGGTCCAGTCACCGGGGGAATGCAGATTCCCGGCTTCAGCTAAGCCGTCGCCAAGGGCCGGACAGAGCCGGATCCGCTTCACACGTGAATGAGTCTTCATCGCGCCCGAGGTCTATTGATCGGGCAGTCACCGAGTTGGCGCGTCTTCCCGGAATCGGCCCAAAGACAGCCCAGCGGTTGACCTATCACCTACTGCGTAGCTCCGGTGATCAGGTTCTCGTCCTTGCCGAGGCTCTCCGCAATCTGAAAGAAGGCGTGGTCACCTGTTCCGTCTGCTTCAACATGTCGGACCGAAATCCCTGCCACATCTGCGAAAGTCCGGACCGAGACCACGCGGTGATCTGCGTCGTCGAGAACCTCTTGGACCTCGTCGCCATCGAGCGGACTGCCCGATTCCGCGGTGTCTATCACGTCCTTCACGGCGCGATCTCTCCGATGGACGGCATTGGGCCTGACGAGCTGAGAATCCGCGAGCTCGTGCAGCGGGCAAAGGACACCTCGGCCACGGAGGTGATCCTTGCCACCAATCCCAACTTGGAAGGCGATGCCACGGCGACCTACATCGCGCGCCTCTTCGAGGGTTCCGACATCGCGGTCACCCGGCTGGCTCGGGGGCTGCCGGTCGGTGGTGACCTCGAGTATGCCGACGAAGTGACCCTCGGGAACGCGCTCGCCGGCCGGTCGTCAGCTTGACAGGAAGCCTCTGAGACCTCTAGTCTTGGGCGGACGGACGAGAGGATCTGGCGACAAGCGGTGTCCGCTTGTCGCCTTCAGTTTGTTGACGCCGCCCTGGTTCCTCGATTCCATTGAACGAAACCCATCTCGGATGAAGTGATGGGGCTGGGAGACGTATCGTGCCTGTGAAAATGAGGCTCCATCGCGTCGGGGCCAAGCATCAGCCGTCGTACCGCATCGTCATCACCCCTGCCTTGTCACCACGCGACGGCAGCTATCTCGACCAGATCGGGTATTACAACCCGGTCACGGAGCCGGCAACCATTTCGATCGACAGCGAGAAGGCCATCGCGTGGCTGAAGAAGGGCGTGCAGCCGACAGATCGAGTCGCACGTTTGCTCTCGTCGGTCAGCATCGATCCATCCAGCGTGCGCAAGCCCGAACCCGTTCCAGCTGGGTCTGGAGGCAAGACCCGGCGTACACGGTCGGCGTCCGAGCCCGCGACCGAGAAGCCGGCCGGGGCCGAGCCTCCGAAAGCTCGGCGCCGAGCGAGCGCTTCGGCGGCCGGCGCGGAAGACGCTACGGAGGCAACTGCCTCTGCCGAAACCGACGTCACGGATGAGCCGGAGCCTGCCCCGGCAAAGCGATCCTCTCGAAAGAAGGCCGAGGACTCAGAGTAAGCTAGGCCGGGATACTCATGACATCGCAGGATGATGAGGACGCGGTGGAAGGCAACATCGTAGGCCTGGTCGAGTATCTCGCCAAGTCAGTCGTCGACCATCCCGATGAGGTGCGCGTCGAGTCGACCCAGGATGACGAGTACACCATCTATCAGCTGCACGTCGCCGAAGAAGACGTGGGCAAAATCATTGGGCGGCGCGGCCGCGTGGCCAAGGCGATGAGAACGCTGCTGAAGGTGGCAGCCATCAAGAACCACGAGCACGCGATTCTCGAGATCGAGTAACCCACCATGGCCGGTGGGCCTGACGACTGGATGCTGATCGGACGCGTCTCCGGAGCACACGGTGTCCGTGGAGAAGTGCGAATCGCGCCGCTCACCGACTTTCCAGACCGCTTCAACCTGGTCGAGGTCGTCTACATTGGCGACGAACGGGAGCGCCGGGAGGTCGAGCGGGTCAGATCAGGAGAGCGGATTCTTCTGAAGCTGCGAGGCGTGGACAGTCGCGATTCAGCTGACCGCCTTCACCATCTTGACGTGTGGATACCTCGCTCGGAAGCCATGCCTCTGCCCCCGGGCCAGTTCTATGCAGACGACATCATCGGGCTGCGGGTACAGACGACTGAGGGGGAGTACGTCGGAGTTATCACCGACATTCTGCGCACCGGCTCGAACGACGTGTACCTCCTGCAGGGACCAACCCGTGAACAGCTTATACCAGCGATCGGCGATGTCGTGGAGCAGATTGATCTCGCCTCTAGGACGATGACGATTCGCCTCATGCCGGGACTGCTCGAATGAGCTTTCGCGTCGACGTTGTGACGCTCTTTCCCGAGATGCTCCAGACCTGGCTCGAGCTCGGGGTGGTCTCACGCTGCATTAACCGAAGCGTTGTCGATGTGAACCTCATCGATCTGCGACAATTTGGGCTCGGACGCCACCTTCAGGTTGATGATTACCCGTTCGGGGGAGGGCCGGGGATGGTGTTGCGCCCAGAACCGATCTTCGCGGCGGTGGAATCGATTCCCGACCATACCCATCGTCCCGTTATCCTCATGTCTCCGCGTGGAACCAGATTCTCCCAGGCGCAGGCCGCGGCGCTATCCGTCGCAGGGGGAATGACGCTGATCTGCGGTCATTATGAGGGGGTCGACGAGCGCGTGTCGCAACACCTGGCAACCCAGGAGCTCTCCATCGGGGACTACGTGCTCAGCGGCGGAGAGCTCCCGGCCATGTGCGTGATCGACGCGGTCGTCCGGCTCCTTCCCGGGGCGATCGACGAGCAGAGCACACGAGAGGAGTCGTTCACCGACTCCATCCTCGAATACCCGCAGTACACCCGACCTGCCTCCTTTCGCGGCTGGGAGGTACCCGAAGTGTTGACGTCCGGTCACCACGCTCGAGTCAGCGCCTGGAGACGGGAGCAAGCGAAGGACCGTACCGAGCGCTCCCGGCCCGACCTGATTGTTCCTGAGCCGAATCCATAGCCAGCCGTCAGCGGCTGGCAGCATCCTCGGCATAGATCTTCCAAGCGGCCGCGGCCGCGCCAAGTATGCCGACTTCCTTGCCCAGCTCCGAGATCATCACGCGCGGTCGAGGAACAAAGCCCTCCAGCATGATCTCCATTTCTCGGATCGCCGGAGGGACGATGTCGGGCCGGTGGTCGATCACGCCGCCTCCCAAGACGATCACCCGTGGAGACAGAAACAGCGCGGCGTTCGCAAGCGCTTGGCCGAGATAGTGGGGCACGATCTCGCACCACTCTTCCGCGGGCACGGCTTCAACACTCCCGAAGACACGAACCAAGGAACCGCCCGATATCAACGCCTCCAAACATCCTCGGTGACCCGCAGTGCAACGCCGATCCGAACCGGGCTCCAGGATCTGGTGGCCAAACTCCGGGTCCAATGAGCCGTGAAAGATCGCTCGGTTGACCACGACGCCACTCCCCACTCCGGTTCCGATTCCGTAGTAGACCAGCACGTCCGCATCCCTGCCGGCTCCATATGTTGCTTCGGCCAGTGCTGCGACATCCGCATCGTTTTCCACGACGGTAGGAACGCCCAACATTTCCCCAATGTCTCGCCCGGGAAACTGATTCAGCCACTGAAGATTGGCGGCTCGCATCACTTCCCCGGTGTGGAAGTCCAGGGGGCCCGGCGAGGCGACGGCTGCCGCGACCACGTCGTCACTTCGGCGCTCGACCAGGCCGCGCACGATCTCCAGATCCTTCGGATAGTCACGGGCGGGGCTCCGACGTTCATCCCAGAGAATGCTTCCGTCCCGGCCCACCTCTGCCGCTCGGAGCCAGGTACCACCGAAGTCAAAGCCGATGACCGTTTCTGTCATGGCGAGTCCTCACGAGCCCGTCGCATCAGCATCAGGTTACCAGCGCCGTGGGCTTCCTCTGGAATCGTGATGCGAGAATCTCGTGATGCAGGTCAGGAGATGAAGTCAGCCCGCAGGTACTCCACAGAAGCGCTGGTTATTCGTCAGCTCGATTACGCTGAGGCCGACCGCATCCTCACCATCTACACCCCAGGTCGCGGCAAATTTAGTGTCATCGCCAAGGGAGTCCGCCGGGCGCGAAGCCGGCGAAGCGGCCACCTTGACCTCTTCACGCGGGTTCGGCTTGATCTGGCAGCTGCTCGCAATCTGGATGTGGTGACCCAGGCAGACGCAATCGAGCGTTTCCTCTTTCTGGGTGAGGACGTCACGGCCTTGACCTACGCGCACTACTGCGCGGAGATTCTCGACGCGTTCGTTCCCGAATCGAACCACCCCAGCTCCGAGCTCTATGCGGCAACCCTTGAGACTCTTCGCCGTCTTGGTCGCCGGGAACGGGATATCGCAGTTCGCGCCTTTGAGATGCTGCTTCTCGACCGTTCCGGCTATCGCCCACAACTGCATTCATGCCTTGGATGCGGAAAAGAGATCGTCCCCGAGAAAAACTATTTCAGCCCCGCGTTGGGTGGTGTGATCTGCGGGGACTGCATGTATCAGGACCCGGCATCGGTCGAAATCTCGGTTCCCGCCCTCAAGATCCTCAGAAATCTCCAGACTCGTCCCCAGGAGGTCCTGCGTCTTAATCGCGTGGAGGCAGCACTGCAGGGGGAGATGGAGCGGCGGCTGCACGACTACGTCGTGTATCACCTCGAGCGACGACCCAAGAGCAGCAGGGTCTTGGAATCGCTGCGCACAGCACCGGCCATACCCGCGTAACCCGTCCCGTCGGGCGAGCACTTACCGACCGGTACACTACGAGAAACAGCAGTCCCCCACGAGGTGTTCGATGGCCGTGAGTCCCAAACCCGCCGTACTCGGCGAACCACCGCGCCTCGACTCGATTGCCGCGCTCGCCAAGCGGCGCGGCTTTGTCTATCCGAGCAGTGAGATCTATGGCGGGCTCAACGGCTTCTGGGATTACGGCCCTCTGGGAGTGGCCCTGCGCAACAACCTGAAGCGGGCGTGGTGGTATTCCATGGTCGAATCTCGGGATGACGTCGTCGGACTCGATTCGGCGATCATTCTCAATCCTGCCGTGTGGCAGGCATCCGGACACACCCAGCGCTTCACCGATCCCATGGCCGATTGTCAAGAGTGCCGGAGGCGATGGCGCGCCGACGACCTTCCCAGCCCGGACGTCTGTCCGGCCTGTGGAGGGCAATTGGGCGAGGTGCGGCAATTCAACACCATGTTCAGTACTCACGTCGGGCCCGTCGCGGACGAGTCAGCTCGCGCGTTTCTGCGGCCCGAGACCGCTCAGGGCATCTTCATCAACTTTGCCAATGTTCTGGACAGCTCCCGACAGAAGATCCCGTTCGGAATCGCCCAGATCGGGCGATCGTTCCGGAATGAGATCACCACGGGTAACTTCATATTCCGGGTACGCGAGTTCGAACAGCTGGAGATGGAGTACTTCGTCCGCCCAGGCGACGATGACAGGTGGTGGCAGTATTGGATCGACCAGCGGCTGGGGTGGTGGCACGCCATCGGCATTCGCGAGGACAGCCTCACGGTTCGAAGACACGAGCCGTCCGAACTGTCTCACTACTCAAAGCAAACTGCCGACATCGAGTTCCGTTTCCCGTTTGGGGTCAAAGAGCTCGAGGGGATCGCTGACCGAACGGATTTCGATCTCAAGGCTCACACTGCCGCCTCGGGCAGGGATTTGACCTATTTCGACGAGGAGAGCGGTCAACGGTATACCCCTTGGGTGATCGAACCTGCGGCAGGTCTCGAACGAGCGTTCCTCGCGGTGCTCTGTGACGCCTATGCCGAGGAACAGACCGGGCCCAAACCGAGCGAAATCCGGACCGTCCTCCGCTTCGCTCCGCGAATGGCGCCATACAAGGCTGCCGTCTTCCCGTTGGTGGCCAACAAGCCGGAACTGCACCAACGAGCGAGGTCGATATACGAAACGCTCCGGCCTCAGTTCGCTACCGCCTGGGATCAGCGAGGCAATGTGGGCAAGCGTTATCGATCCCAGGACGAGATTGGCACACCCTGGTGCATTACGGTCGACTATCAGACCCTCGAGGAAGGCACGGTGACCGTGCGCGATCGAGACACCATGCAGCAGGAACGCGTTCACGAGTCAGAGCTTGCCGATCTGTTTCTGTCGCGTTTAAGGGAACCGTCCGGCTGAGATTGGGCTGCTCGGGGCGGCACTCCGGCTATACTGAGCGCCGCTAGCAACGCGCCGACCTAAAAGCCGAATAACCTGTCGATCAGCGGAGCCAGTCGACGTCGGTGCCCGGGTCTACGGTATAATTCTGTGTAGGTAATCTTTGTGGAACTACAGAAATACCGATTGCAATCCAGGCTCGTTTATCACTTTGTCTGGAGCCCGATGCGCTGTAAGGCCTGCCTGTGTGGCCGGGCCGCGGAACGCTTGGCGGAGCTCCTGCAGCAGAAGGCTGACGACCTCGGTATCGAAATTCAGGAGCATCGAGTCTTACCCGATCGCGTTTACCTGTCGGTATCGGCACCACCGACGCTGGCCCCGCACCGCATTGCCTGTCAACTAAAGGCGCACACCTCCCGAGTGATGCGGGCAGAGTTTGTGGAGATGACCCGAATACCGACATTGTGGACGCGAGCCTACCTCGTCTTCGGGGGCGATCACTTGACACCCGAAGACGTGCTCGAAGTATTTGAAGCGATTCAGCCGCCTCGACGGCGCCCGGGCCGGCCAAGAAAGTCGGATGCACCCGTACCGTCATATCGTTCTGAGTTCCACGATCCAGTCCGAGGATCAAGATAGGAATCATCATGCAATGCGAACGCTGTCAATCACGCGAGGCGCAGGTGCGCCTCGAGCAGCTCGTCAATGGACGACGAGAACCTCACTTCTTCTGCTCTCAATGCGCCGACGAGATTATGCGGGGCGCAATCAGGGCAGCGGCCTCATCGGGCCCCAACATCTTTGGCTATGATGCGGCTCCTCGATCCGGTCGCGATACACAAACCGCGACACAGGCGCCACCCGGTAAGACACCCGCGCTGGATCAGTTCGGCCGTGATCTCACCGCCGAGGCAGCGGCCGGCAAGTTGGACCCAACCGCATCGCGCGATCGCGAGATCCGTCGGGTTATCACGGTACTCTGTCGTCGCCAAAAGAACAACCCGGTCCTGATCGGTGAGCCTGGTGTCGGCAAGACCGCCGTCGTCGAAGGCATCGCGGCGCGAATCGTCAAACATGACGTTCCGGCCATGCTGCAAGGGAAGCGGATCGTCGCGCTCAACCTTGGTGGCATGGTGGCCGGAGCCATGTTTCGAGGGCAATTCGAAGAGCGCGTCAAAGCAATTCTGCAGGAAGTTAGGGATAATCCCGATGTCATCCTCTTCATCGACGAGCTCCATACAGTCGTCGGGGCAGGAGCAGCGGAGGGCGCCGTGGGCGCCAGCGACATGCTCAAGCCGGCTCTGGCGCGCGGTGAGCTTCGCTGTATCGGGGCGACAACGCTCGAAGAGTATCGACAGCATGTCGAGAAGGATGCGGCCCTCGAGCGACGCTTCCAGCCGGTTCTGATCGACGAGCCGACAGCCGAAGCCGCCGTCGCAATGCTGCAGGCGGTCAAGGCGCAGTACGAGGAGCATCACGGGGTGACGATCGAGGATGAGGCCATCGGGGCCGCCGTTACGCTCTCCGATCGCTTTGTGAGCGACCGCTATCTGCCCGACAAGGCGATTGATGCCATCGACGAGGCGGCCGCCGGCCTGCGTATCGAAGCAAGCGAGCGGGGCGAGGGTCCCGAGCATCTCGCCGCCTTGGAGGCGAAGCTGCAGGCCATCCAAAACGACAAGGAGGAAGCGGCCCTCCGAGAGGACTATGAGCACGCCGCCGAGCTTCGTCAGCAGGAGCTGCTCGTCCAGGACGAGCTCGACCATGCCCGAGATGAGGCCGGAGATATGCATCAACCTCACGTCGACAGCGCGACCATCGCCCGAGTGATCGAGACCTGGACACAGATTCCTGTCAGCGAGATGGTCGAGTCCGAGAGGCTCAACCTCGTCAACCTGGAGGGAAAGCTTACCGCCCGAGTTGTTGGCCAAGATGAAGCGGTTGAGGCGGTCGCCCGCGCCGTCCGAAGGTCTCGCGCCGGGTTGAAGGATGCGCGCCGCCCAATCGGTTCCTTCTTGTTCCTAGGACCAACCGGGGTGGGCAAGTCGGAGTTGGCGCGCACGCTCGGCCAGACTCTGTTCGGCCGCCCAGACGCCATCATTCGACTCGACATGTCCGAATACATGGAGCCACACACGGTCTCGAGGCTCTTCGGAAGCCCGCCGGGATACGTCGGGTACGAGGATGCGGGTCAGCTCACCGAACAGGTCCGGCGTCATCCCTACAGCATCGTCCTGTTCGATGAAATCGAAAAGGCTCACCCTCAGGTGTTCAACGCCCTCCTACAGGTCCTCGACGAGGGGCGTCTGACGGACGGTCAGGGAAGAACCGTGGACTTCCGAAATACCATCATCATCATGACAAGCAATGTCGGGAACCACGACCTCAAACCGGGCCACGGGATCGGGTTCCTGGCCGGCAGCCTCGATGAGGCCGGTTCCGATGTCGCGTTCCGTCAGATGAGTCAAAAGGTGCTCGAGGCATTGCGGCGCACGTTTCGGCCCGAATTCCTCAACCGCGTCGACCAGATCGTGGTCTTCCGGCACCTCGACCGACCGAATCTCCTTCGCATCCTGGACATCCTTCTCGAGGAGGTGCGCGAGCGACTCGCGCGGAAGCATATCACGGTCTCCTTCTCTGAAGGCGTGAAGGACTTCCTCCTCGACAAGGGGTATGACGAAAAGTATGGAGCACGACCGCTCCGGCGAGCTATTCAATCCCACGTGGAGGATCTCCTTGCCGACGCGATCATCAACGGTGCACTCGAGGCCGGGGACCAAGCCGAAATGGTCGGCGAACCGTCGGGGCTGCGCATCGTGACCGAAGGTGTATCGCAACCCGAAGCAGCCTGAGGCCGCGTCAGAGATGCAGACTGACGGCTCCGGCTTATCGTGCCGGGGCCGTCCCCTCATTTCATTGGGCTGCGGCGGCTGCCGTGATACCATGCCGGAGAGCCTCGGCACCCGAACGACGAGAGAGTAATGGCCAGTACCCGACGACGTAAGCTCCGCAAGTTGCGGATGAAAAAGGCAAATCACGGCAAGAGGCCGAACGCCGGTTAGATCGCATTCCTGCGACTGACTTACCGGCTGGGCGGCTGCCTAATGGGACAGCCACGGCTGGTCCGCGTGCCCTGCTGATCAAGAACGGGCATCTGGTCGACCCCGACAATGGGTTCGACTCACCGGCCAACATCCTGATCGAAGACGGCCGTGTCGTGGACGTGATCTCCCCGCAGGAATGTGACCAGCCGCGGATGGACATGACCATCGATGCCCGCGGTTGTGTCGTGTGCCCCGGCTTGGTCGATATTCACGCCCATCTGCGGTACCCCGGTTTTGTCGAGAAGGAGACGATCGCCAGCGGTACTTCGGCGGCTGTCCGGGGGGGGTTCACCACCGTCTGCGCCATGGCCAATGGCGAGCCGCCGACGGACAGCCCCGCACGTGTCGAACAGCTCAATGCCATGGTCCAGAGTGAGGGCCGCTGCCGCGTGGCCGTTGTCGGCGCCATTACCAGGAATCTGGCCGGGAGTGGGCCGGCCGACTGGTCCGCCCTGAAGCACGAGGGATGTACCGCTCTCTCAGACGACGGTAACCCGGTGATGTCACCCGAGCTTATGGCGGATGCACTGCGGGCGAGCGAAAGATTGGGCGTGCCAGTCATCGCCCACGAGGAGACGCGCGACGGAACGGATGCGGGTGCGCCCAATCCATGTTGGACGTGCGCCGGGGAGGCGGCCATGGTGGAGCGGGATATTGAGCTCGTCCGCCGGTATGGAGGGCGCCTCCACATAGCCCATGTCAGCTGCGATCGGAGTGTGGAGCTTATCGGCGCGGCCCAGGCGGCTGGCCTCGCCGTCACCGCCGAGGCGGCCCCCCATCACCTTGACCTGTCGCTGTGTGAGGATGCGCCTTCCCTGGGTCTGCCACCGGCACACGGGTGCCGCAAGGTGAACCCCCCACTTCGAGCTCGACGAGACGTGGAGGCAGTACGGGCCGGGCTGTCTGACGGGATCATCGACTCGGTAGCCACGGACCACGCACCCCATGCCCTGTCCGAGAAGCTCGGGGGTATGGGCCCGGCGGCATTCGGGTTCACCGGGTTCGAGCTTGCACTGCCGTTGCTGTTGCGCCTAGTCCGGGTCGGCCAGTTGTCCCTCGTCCAAGCCATCGCGCGGCTCACCTGCGGCCCCGCCCGCACCTTGGGGCTCGACGCCGGTTCGCTCGCCGTCGGTAGGCGGGCGGACATCTGTGTCTTCGATCCGCTTTCTGAGTGGACACCGACACGGGACACGCTCGTCAGCAAGAGTAAGAATTCGCCCTTTCACGGCCAAAAGCTGCAGGGACGCGTGCGATTCACGATTCAGGCTGGAGAGGTTCATTCCTTCGCAGGTGACCATGCATTACGAGCGGCACGAGCTTAGCAACGGGCTGAGGGTGCTGGTTGCGCCCATGACCTCCGTCAGGTCGGTGAGCTGTATCCTCTTCGTCGGGGTCGGATCCCGATGGGAGACGGCCGGCAAGGCCGGCGTCGCCCATCTCCTCGAGCACCTGATGTTCAAGGGCACCGTACGCCGGCCTACGGCCCGGGCGATCTCCGAGACGGTGGAGGAGGTCGGCGGAGTCATCAATGCGGCGACCGATAAAGAAACGACGGCATATTGGACGAAGACTGACGCCAGCCATCTGGCTCGAAGCTTTGATCTGATCTCAGACATGATTCTGCAGAGCCGTATGACCTCCCAAAACGTGGCCAAGGAGAAGACCGTCATCCTCGAGGAGCTGGGGCTCAGCATGGACGACCCTCAAGATTGGGTCCATGGCCTCTTGGAGGACGCGCTATGGCCGGATCATCCGCTTGGTCGGGATGTGGCCGGCACGCGCGAAAGCGTCTCGGAGCTGACTCGCGCCGATGTCGTATCCCTCTGGAGACATCATTACGGGCCCAACAACGCGCTCCTCACAGTGGCGGGAGCGATTGACCCGGCGCAGGTGTTGGTTTTGGCGCGCCGCTGCTTTGAAGCTTGGGAACCGGTTCGGCCTCCTTCCTATCTGCCTGCTCCCGTATGGGGACGGCCGAGCCCGCGCCTCGAGCAGCGCTCGACTGAGCAGACCCACATCTGCTTGGGCTTTCCAGGTGTTTCGCGCTTCGACTCGCGCCGGCACGCTGAGGATCTGCTCTTGACGATCCTTGGAGGCAGCACCACCTCCTACCTGTTCCTGGAGCTGCGAGAGCGATTGGCCGTTGCCTACGATGTGCATGCATACGGCTCGAAGGTGGCCGATACCGGTGCGGCCGTCGTCTATGCCGGCGTGGACGCTATCCGGGTCCAACAGGCTACAAAGGCGATTCTGAAACAAATCGAACGCTTGACCAGGCGGGTTGTGCCGGAGACTCTGCTTAGGAGAACCGTGCAATACCTGAGTGGAAGGCTCGCCCTCGGACTCGAGGACACCCACGCCGTCGCCAGTTTCCTGGGAAGCCAAGAACTGCTTTTGGGAAGGATCGATGGGCCGGAGCAGGTCATCGCGTCATTGGAGGCGGTTCGCCCGCAGGAGATTCGCGATCTCGCAAGAGCCACCTTGCGATCCGATCAGGTACGTGTAGCTGCCATTGGACCCAATCCAGAGGAGGCTGTCGCGGCGTTCGACTGAAACCGTTCATCTCTCCCGCCGGTCGCCGGCCACGGAAGGCCTAGGGGGCCGATGTGGGCTTGACTTGGAACGTAGGCGTATAGAATCAGGCGATTTTCGGAGGGGTGTGGACGCTGTCGCAGACGATTGCCCTCGAACAGGCGTACGCCGATATCTCCGAGGCGTTTGCACAGCACGATACACACCGGGCACGAGCGCTGATCGACGGAATCCTGAAACGGTTCCCGAAGGATGCCCGAGCAACCGAGATGCTCGGGAAGGTGGGCGAACGAGACGGCCACGCGGCCGAGGCCATCAGTCGTTATGTCGTTCTGACTCAGGTCCATCCACTCCGGGTTGAGCCCTACGCCGCCCTCGCACGGCTTCTCAGCGCGAGTCACCGTCATGACTTGGCCGGCAGGTACGAGAGTATCGCCGCGGACCATCAATCGGGAGACGGCGGACTGGTCTCCATGATCGCCGGGTGCGAAGTGCGGCCCTCTCGGGTAGCCATCCTGAACGAGCGAAGCGGTTTGGTGCCACAGGCGACCGACGGTCTTCGCGCACAAGTCGAAAAGGACCACACGCGAACGGATCTATACCTATTGTTGGCGCGGTGTCTGTATCGCCTCCGGCTGTGGGACGAGTGTGAGGCGACGACCGCCCTCGTTTTGAACGCATCTCCCGACTGCCTCGAGGCAAACGTGCTCGCGGCAGCGCTATGCTACAGATCCAAGCGAAAGCGGGAGGCGTCGGGATATCTGGCCAAGGCCGTGGCCGTGGACCCAAGCGGACGGGATGTTCGACGCGTGGAAGCTGCTCGGGACCTGCCCGACGACCTCATGAAGATCGAGCAGCCCATACTGGAAGTTTCTTCGCCCGAGCCGGCGCCTGCCGCCGCGACCGCGCCTTCGACTCAGCCGGCCGAGACGGACGCTCCGATCCCTAGCAGTTCCTCGGACGCGCCAGGGGAGGAGGCTTCCTTGGTTTCGTCCGGGAACGAACGACAAAATATTGAGCCGTCAACTCTCCCGGTGATGACCGACGTGCCGGTTGCGCCGGTCGTGCCGCCCGTTGTCGCCGAGCGGACCGAGACGGCACGGAGGGAGCCTGAATCGACTACCTCCGAACCCTCAACCGCCGGCGGCCAACCTGAAGCCCATCCCGTGGGCCCAGGAACCAGGCCTGTGCCCAACGAGACCGGTTCCGAGGAGCCGTCTGTAACACCTCTTGACCGACCGTTCGGACCGCTCCGCCCGCGCGGCCCGACCTCGTTTGTGTGGGATGTTCGGGAGCCATGGCCCGGCAGTCCCACGGACCATGCCACGGAGCACCTGGTTGCGCCACCCTCGCTTCCTGAAGCCTACCGCGGAGAACATGGCTGGCAGGAGCGAAACGGCGAGCCGCAAGCGGCGGATGTTCCGACGCCCCGACAGATCGACTCCCGTGAGACCGCCGGCATGGTCAAGCTGTCCTCGAGCAGTTCGCAGCCAATTGACAGAGAGTCCGAGCCGGCCCAACCAGCCCGCGCAGCCGCTTCCGGCGACGAGGCACACGCTGCCAGAGATACGCCATATGTGCCCGCTTCGGAGATTAATGAGCCCTCTCCTCCCTCAGTCGTGACGGAGGCGCAGACAGCCACCACCAGCGTGGCCGGGAAAGACGACGATGCGCCGGTCGCGCCCGAGGACCATAGTGACGAGGAGAGCCACAGGCAGGAGAAACGCCGATCGTTTCGACGCTGGGCCATGCCTGGTCGTGAGCCGAAGACCGCGCCGCCGTCGCCCAAATCGCCCCTGCCCAATCTCGCGGAGACCGTTGGTCGAGAGCCACTCAACAATGGAGCCCGCTTTGAGCTTGCCAAGGCTCTCACGACCGCGGGCGCGCCTGATCAAGCCGTGAGCCAATATGGCCTGATCATCGAGTCACATGACCCGCGATTGGTGGGGCCGGTTCGCGAGGAGCTCGAGCGCCTGCTGACATCGGGCGTGAAGGTGCACGGACTTCAACGCCTGCTCGGCGACGCATACATGCAGCAGGGCGCATACGAGCGAGCCATTGAGTCCTACAGTCTGGCCTTCGATGAACTTCGCTCGCGCCAAATCACGGAGGGGATCCGCGCGTGACCCTCGGAGAGCAAACGCTTCAGGCGCTCGCCAACCATCTTTCTCAGGTCGAGGGCGTGCGAGCCGGTATCGTGGTCAACCGCGACGGAAGGCCGGTGGCCAACGTGGTCACCGGTGAGGACGAAGACCTGCTGGGCGCCCTCACAGGCGCCATATTCGCCACCGTGAATCGAGCCATGCAGCGTACCGGGCTCGGCGAGCTCGATGATGTCGTCATCTCGGCCACCGGAGGCGCCATTCAGGCCATGGCGGCCGGAGACCTGGTGCTCGTGGTGCTGGCCGATCACCAGTGCAACGTCGGTCTCATCCGTCTCGAGCTGCGGCGCGCCGCGGCCACGATTCGGGCAGGAGCCAATACCGCCGACGCATGCTAGCCCCGATCGTCTCGGTGATCGACATCAATGTGGATCCCGTACTTTTCCACATTGGCGGCTTGGCGATTCACTGGTACGGCGTCATGTATGTGGTGGGAATTTCGGTTGCGCTCTGGGTGACGCTACCCTACGTCGAGCAGCGAGGGCTCCCACGCGACCGGGCCCTCGAGCTGTTCTTTCCTATCGTGATTGCGGGACTGATCGGCGGCCGGCTCTATTACGTCGTGCAGTCGAACCTCGGCTATTTCCTCAGCCATCCGCTCAAGATCCTGGCGACCTGGGAAGGAGGCATGGCCTTCTTTGGTGCCATCTTCGGAGCGGCAGCCATGATGGTGTACCTCGCCTGGCGACGGAAGCTGTCTGTTTGGCTTCTCTTAGACGCGGGCGCCATCTTTGCGCCGCTTGGACAAACCTTTGGAAGGATCGGAAACATCATCAACGGCGACATTGTGGGCTATCCCTCGAACTGCCCGTGGTGCCTGCGATATGTCAATCCACACAGCTTTCCTGCAAGTCATCAGATTGCATACCAGCCCGCCGCGGCATACGAGCTGCTCATCAGTCTGACCATCTTTGCGGTACTGTACTGGCTGCGGTTCTCGATGCCTCGCTCGGGCATGCTGTTTGCGGCATACCTCTTGGCCTACTCCCTCAGCCAGTTCGGCATCTTCTTTGTACGGGCAGAGCCAGTCGTCATGCTGGGCCTCAAGCAGGCCCAGTTGACCGCAATTGCTACCGGCCTCTTTGCCGTGGGCCTGGGCTTCTGGCTGTGGAGGTGGGGCCCGACTGTGCGTCGGGTGACCGCCACAACTGACGCGAACGAAACCTCTGAACCGAGGGGAGGTCAGGCAGAAGCCGGCCAAGCCCTCTAGGATGTCTCGGCCTCGTGAGTAGGCTGGGCGTCTGCATCTTCCTCGCCCGCCATCCCGGCAAGCACCTGAGCTCGGAGAAGATCCCGCAGGTTGACCGTAGAAGCGATCAACGGACGGCCTTGATGAAGCCGGGCGAGGTGCTCTTCCCAGGCGCCCCTTCGGTAGAAGACTGGCTTTTCGAGCATGGTCAGATAGACGATGCCGTCGGATGTCCAGACACTTACATGGCCCGAGCCGACACGAAGCTCAACATGCCAATCCTTGTACACCCGGCAGGTTTCGGATTCTGAGTGCCCTCGGCCTCGGACGACCTCACGGACCTTGTAGTAGACGTCCTCTCCGTTCCCCACAGGCCGGACTCATCACTCCCTAGTCGTCATCCGCATCGTCGTCAAACTCTGCGTCTGGGTTTCCGATGTCGGCATCGTATTCGACGGTGCGACGTTCCGAGATGTAGACTCTCTGCGCGGTCGGACCCGAATCCATCACCCATTGAGGATTGCGACGAAAGGCCCGAATCTCGTAGAGATCTACGCCGTCCTGGCCACCCAGATAGAAGCTGGTCGCCACCTCGGCGTCCAGATGAAAGGCGAGAAGACGGGCCAGGTAGTCCGCCAGCGGCGCCTCCGCGTCTTCCAGCTCGAGCTCCGGATCCATGTAGGTGGAAACGACCCCGAGCGCGTGACCATAGCCGGCGAAGTCCTCGTCCTCCATGTCCCCGGCATTCGCGAAGACCGTGGCTTCGAAGCCAAGCGCGGCTTGACGGAAGTATGCGCCACCGAGTGCAGCGTCATTCTGAGCCTCGGACGCCGGCAATCCGAGCGCGGCGAACGCGGCTCCCGCCACCGTGGCAAGATCCGAGTGGCTCCTTATGTAAACCACGACTTCCATCTGCGTGGACATCCGCCCTGTCACCCCTTGGCCGAGATGGCGCCTAACGCTTCCAGTGTCGCACGCGTAGACTCCCGCCTCGCTCCTTGAGGCAGTGTCAGGATCGGCAGATCGATTCCCGATCTCCGGTGCCGCTGTAGGGCCTGCGCTGCCTCTTCCACCGTACCGGAAATACAGATGCCGTCCAACATGTCGCTCGTCACCAGCTCCGCCGCCCGCACATGAGAGCCGGCCCTCCATGCCTCCCGTATCCGCACCGCCTCCTCCTTCCATCCACTGCGAACGAGCAGGCGGAAGTAGTACGACCCCATTGCCGAGACGTAGAAGGCCACGTGCCGCCTGAGGAGACGTCGGCTCTCCTCTCCACCCAGTAGCGTGGGAATGTAGGCGGCGACCGTAACGTCGGTGCGGTTGCGCCCGCCCGCGGCGAGGCCCTCGCCCAACCAATCGCCGGCTTGCGTGAGAAGGGCGGGATTGGCAAAGATGGGCAGCCACCCGTCCGCGATCTCCCCTGCCAGCCGCACGTTGGCCGGTCCGGTGGCTGCGAGAAATATGGGAATGCCGGACCTGGGAGGGTCGAACCCAAGGCGGAAGTCGTGAAGCGAGAACACCGAGCCGTCATAGCTGACCCGTCGTCCGCTCAGGATGAGGCGTACGACATCCACGTACTCTCGCGTGCGCTCCAAGACCTTCTCAAACTTCAGGCCATGCCAGTCCTCGATCACCCGAGGGCCCGAGGCTCCCAAACCGAGGATGGCTCTCCCGTTTGAGATATCGTCGAGGCTGGCAATGCTCTGAGCGACGATGGCGGGCGTACGGCTAAAGATATTGACGATCCCCGTCGCGAGCTGGATCTTCGTGGTCTTGGCTGCCAGAAGGGCGAGCACGGTAAACGCATCGCGGCCCCACGCCTCGGGTATCCACAAGGACTGGAACCCCTGTCCCTCCGCAAGCAGGGCGAGCTCCTCAACCTCCTTCAGGCGGTTCAGATGTTCGAGGGAAACGCTTACACCGAGCCTCGACCCGGGCCGGGGTGACAGCGTCTCATGCTCTGTCGCGTGATCATGACCGGTCGTCGACATCCGCCCTCACCGTGCAGACTCGAGGCCATCTCGGCCGCTTGATACTATGGCTTCTGGAGAGCCGCCACGGTGGGGCGGCCGGGGACAATTGGAGGGTGACATGGCGGGGCTGTCCCAAGAAGAATTTCAGGCCATGAAGACGGAGCTGGATCAAGAGTGGCAGCGAGCATCAACCCGAGACGAAGGTCTGCAGGTGATCATTCGGTTCGGTCAGCGATACGGTTGGAAGAATGTCATGTCGGCGCTACAGGGGCGGCAGCCGCGACGGTTTACCAGCGGAACGCCGCTCGACCAATGGGTCGAGGAGCAGCGTGGCAGTGAAGGGGACTCGTAACCGCCCGGTTATCCGTCCGCCGGACGATCCGAACAGGTCAGCGAGTGGTGTGGATGGGCATCACGACGTGGGTGTAGTTCTCGGTCCCCTCGGGCCGAATCACGGCTGCTGATGTGGGTCCGGTCAGCTCCAGCCCCACCTGCGATGACTGGATGGCGCCCAAAGCATCGGCGACATAGCGGGAGTTGAAGGCCACGTGGATGCCCTCACCCTCCACCACCGCGTCGACCTGTCCGTGATTCTCGCCCACCTCGGCTGCCGCACCGGTCACCGTTAGCCCTGCCTGAGAACCGTTGCCGTCGGCCGGATTGATGTCGAGCAGGATCATGTTCGAGTTGTCCCGACTGAAGAAGGAAGCAACCCGCGCCGCCTTGAGCAACTCCGAAGTGTTGACGATCACCTTCGTTTGAAACTTATTGGGCACCAGCTGCCTGACGTTGGGGAAGGCACCCTCGATCAGGCGAGAAACGACGTGCAGATCGGTCGCTTGAAAGACGATCTGACTCCGGTTCGGTGTGACCGTCACGGCCACCTTTTCGTCGTCGTTCGGAAGAATCTTGCTCAACTCGCTGAGGGTTCTGGCCGGGATGATAACGCTGAAATCACCGCTTGCCGATTCGTCCAGCACGCCTGTCCGAATGGCCAGCCGAAAGCTATCGGCGGCAGCCATGGTGAGCTCGCTATCCGAGAATGTGCACTGAACACCGGTGAGAACCGGACGCGTGTCGTCCACGGCGGCCGCAAATGCCACCTGCTCGATCATCTCCTTCAGCAAGCCGGCCTCGACGAACGCCGTCGGCTGCTCTTCAGCCACTGGGATGCGGGGGAAATCTTCGGCGTCCATGCCTCGGATATCCGCTTCGAACTTCCCGGCCTGAATGTGACAGGAGGCGCCCTTCTTGACGCCGAGAGACACGGTTTCGTTGGGCAAGGCGTTCACGAACTCCGTCACCAGTCTGGCCGGTAACGTGACCTTTCCCGCCTCCTGGACGATGGCGCCAAGCCAGGTTGTGATGGCGATCTCGAGGTTTGTCGCCGAGAGCTTCAGGCGATCACCGTCCGTTTCCATGAGGATGTTGGAGGTGATGGGAAGTGGGCTTCGTTGAGCGACCGCTCGCCCCACGATCTGCAGCCCTCGAGCAAGATTCTCCTGTTGGCAGGTGAGCTTCACCCAGCTTCCTCCTTCACGCCCACAAGCTCCGGCTGCGACACCCGGTCTTAGCTACTGCGATAGTATACGTACGCGGATCGGGAGCTCGGTTGTCATCCGGCCGTTTCTAGAACGTGGTGACCTGGATTGGTACGCGCGCGGTCGTCTTGGGGGCCTGCCCAAAGACAACCAGAGAAGCCCGGCGAGCATGCTTGAGAAGCCTTCGCGGTATGGCGGCCGAGCCGCTGGGACCAACCACGATGCTGCGTACCTGCGGTTTCGGACCTCGATAGGTGATGAGACGCAGCGACCAATCCATGGGAATAGAGTTGCGTTTCACCGGCATGAACCCGTTCAGCTTCCAGTCGGGATCGCCGATTGACACCGGCATCTTGACGCCATCGACTCGGATGGCGCGTATCGCCAGACTTTGGCCGTTGTACTCGTCATCTGTCACGTATTCGAAGCGCAGGAGGATCCGACGATCCTTGAAGCGCCGCAAGGACGCGTGAAGGTTCAGCCATCCTGCTGTGTTGCCCGAGACCGTCTGACTCTGTCCCGTGATGCCATTGCCCAGATTGTTGCCGTTGGGGTTCTGATTCGAGCTGACGGGCAGTCTCAAGGCGTGCCAGGTCTGTCCGCCATCCTTGGACACCTCGACATATGCATAGTCATAGCCCTTCTCGATCTGATACCAGGCCGAGAAGCGCAAGACGGGATTGTGTGAGCCCCGCAAGTCGATAGCCCGTGTCATGGTCGTGTCACAGTAGTCGCATCGGTTGCTCCACCAGAAGGGCCCAGGCCCGGCGTCGATCAGTGGAATGCGGGGCGCACCGGTGAAGCGAATGCCGTGAATGTGGTTGAGATTCTTCAGTGCCAAGTACCGAGGCTGATATGGGTGAATCAGGTGCCGATATGTGCCGCCGACCGAGGTGAGCTGCGCATCCGGCGCAACGTGCACCGAGCTGTTTCGATATCCGTACTTCGGTACCTGTCGTGGATCGTTGAGAAAGTTGGCCACGACCCAATCACCAAACACCTTCCGAAGGGAGAGATGCACTCGTCGGTGAAGGACATGCGCGGCAAGACTGAGCCCGGAGTACCGCTTGTCCTGGAGCATGCTGTGAATGAAGCCCTGGCCGAACCGCTGGTAGAGATAGTCCATCCACAAAAAGCCAGCGCCATAGTTCGGATCGTTGAAGCCATCGGACCAGGAGTCGAGCTGGACCGGATTCGATGCATATGACTGGTCGAAACCGTCCGACGTGTAGCCGTTAATGACCTGTGCCAGCACCGAGGCGCCCTCGTTATCCCAGGCTTCATCTTGCCTGTGCAGGTGCCAGTGAATCATGTGCTGGAATTCGTGCGCCGCGGTGTCGGCAAAGTCTGACTGCCCCAGACTGCTGTAGTCGGCGCTGACATACATGATCTCGCGTTGATTGCTGTAGGCGTTCACCACGCGGGGGTACTCGTCTGCGCCCGAGAAGTAGCCTGCCAATCCGGCAATGTGACCAAACACCAGGGTGATGTGAGGATCGCCGTCCACACCGGGGCGCCATTCACTACCGAAGGTGCGCCGGTCGGTGGGATAGATATGCCGCTCAAAGTAGAGTGCCGAGCGGCATGCCTTGGCGAGACTCGGATGGATGGAGCGCTGGACGTACAGATATAGGTGCGGCGTCTCGCAGACGATTCGAGCGCGCATGCGCGCATAGCGGTCAGAGTTCGCCTGGAGCACCCAAAAGGTGTCCATCCGCCCCACTGCGTAGTTTGGCGATCGCGGATTGACCACGTGCGGAATGGGGATCGTGCTGTGGAGCTTGACGCGCTGGGTCAATACCCAGAGGTTGGCGGTCGGAACGGGCCGCTTCAGGGCGGTGACCAATCGGGGCGTGGCTTTCGGCGCGCGCTTGGCCGGTCCGTATTCAGAGGCGGAGGCGGCGGTCCCGGCCCCCAAGACCATCACCGCCGGCAGCAACGCCCCAAGCAGGGCACGCATGGTTACTCCCCGTTGATGTGCGCGTGCGGATGGGCCTGGTCGTAGACGGCCCGGAGACGCTCCCTGCTGACATGCGTGTAGATCTGCGTGGTCGAGATGTTCGAATGACCAAGCAGCTCCTGAACCACTCGAAGGTCGGCGTGGTTGTTCAGGAGGTGGGTTGCAAAGGAATGTCGCAGAGTGTGGGGGCTGATGTCCTCGATACCGGCGGCCTTGGCGTGAGCCTTGAGGATGAGCCAAAAGCCCTGCCGGGTCAACCGCTCGCCGTGATGATTGAGATAGAGAGCCGGCTCGTCAATATGCCGGCAGAGATAGGGTCTGCCGTCGTCGAGGTACCGTACGAGCGCCGCTCGGGCGCTGAGGCCGAAGGGAATGACACGCTCCTTGCCGCCCTTACCCAGGCACCGGACGATATCCGTCTGAAGATCGACACTCTTCAAGTCGAGGCTCGCCAGCTCGCTGACTCTCATGCCCGTCGCCCACAGCATGCGGAGCATCGATATGTCCCGCAGCCCGATGGGGCTGTCGCCCTTTGGCATCGCCAGAAGATCCTCGACTTGCGCTTCCGATATTGCATGGGGCAGGTACCGGCCGACGGTGGGTGAGTCGAGATGGGCCGCGAGGTCTCGATCGATGATCCCTTCGCTTCGAAGGAAGTTGAGGAATGATCGCACCGCGGCGATCTTTCGGGCCAAGGTGGTGTCGGCATAGCGGCGATCGAGCAGCCAGATCTGGAACGTCCGTAATACCTCCGGCTCAATCGACCAGTCGTCGACCTCCTGCTCGTGTAGGAACCCGAGAAACTGTTTGAGGTCGTTGCGATAGGCTCCTGCGGTGTTCGGAGAAAAGCCGCGCTCCGACGCGACGTGATCGAGGAAGTTTTGTATCTGCCCCTCCATCCGGGAGTGCGATTCCCGAAGGCCAATCGGAGCCGAAAGCATTAGGCGCGCCCTCCCGGATACTGTCGCAAGGCCTCGCCGAGAATGTCCACGGCTCGTGCCAAGTCCTGCTTGTTGAGGACGTAGGCGAGTCGCGCCTGTTGCCGTCCCATCGAGCGGGTCAGGTAAAAGCCGGCCCCCGGCGCAACCATCACTGTCTCGCCATTCGAATCGAAGTCGGTCAGCAGCCACATAGCGAAGTCGTCACAGTCCTCGACCGGCAGCGTGACCATGATGTAAAAGGCTCCGCTGGGTTTTCGACAGGCAAGGTCTGCGTGAAGCAGATGCTCATACACGGCATTGCGCCGGCCTTCGTACTCGCTTCTCAGCCAGCTTGTGTAGGGCAGCGGGTCCTTCAGCATCGGGACGACCGCCAGTTGTTCCACGGTTGGGGCCGAGAGTCGCGCCTGCGCAAACCGGCCGACCGCATCCATGATTGCCGGATTTCGGCTGACCAGGCATCCAACTCGAGCTCCCGTCGCCGAGAAACGCTTGGAGACGCTGTCGACGATGATCACCCGATCTCGCGCCTCGGAGGAGTCGAACTCCAGCATACTCGTGTGCTCCAACCCGTCGAAGACCAGCTCTCGATAGGTCTCGTCCGAGATGACGAAGAGGTCGTTGCGTACAGCAACCTCGAGAAGCTCCTCGAGCTCCTGACGGTCATACACTGTGCCGGTTGGGTTGTTCGGATTTGAGATGCATATGGCCCGGGTGCGCGCGGTGATTGCGTCCTGGATCCGGGCGGATGCCGGAAGGTGGAACCCATCCTCGGGGTCGAGGGTGATGGCCACAGTCTCGATGGCGGATCCGACGGCGAAACCGAAGTAGTTGGCATATGTCGGCTCAAAGAGAAGGATCTCGTCGCCGGGGTCGGCGACGGCCATGAATGCGAACGCCAGCGCTTCACTGCCACCCGTGGTAACAATCAACTCATCCGTCGGGATGTCGTATCCCACGGCGGCATAGTAGCTGCTCCAGGCAGAGAGCGTCTCCGGCATTCCCCGGGACGGCGCATAGGGAAGGACGGACTCGGAATATGACCGTATAGACGCGAGGATGGGTTCGGGTGTGGCGAGGTCAGGCTGCCCGATGTTGATGTGATAAACGGTGGTTCCCCGAGCCTTCGCCGCCGCCGCCAGGGGCATCAGCTTGCGAACCGGTGAGGGCGGAGCGTCTCTCCCACGCTGTGAGACGCGCGGAGCCTGAGTTACCGCCATGGTGTGCGCTCGCCCCGCCTCGAACTTTCGTTATGTAGACTGCGGGATTCTAGCATGAGGACCCCAGCAACACTCTTGGCGTCAACGATCCTCCCGGTGTGGATGAGAGCCAGAGCCTCCGCCCTCGCCACGCGCATCACCGACAGCTGATCGGTCGCTTCCGTCGGGATCCCGTCTCCAACCAGATCGGTGACCAGATACACGTACATCACCTCGTCGGACATTCCGGGCGACGGATAGAGAGTACAGAGCGGCTCTATGTGTCGCGGCTCGAGTCCCGTCTCCTCAACCATCTCGCGGCGGACCGCGTCCTCCCGAGACTCTCCGGGTTCGATTCCCCCAGCCGGAATCTCGAGTAGGACATCCTCGACCGCTTTCCGATACTGTCGGACAAGCAGCAGATTGCCATCTGCGTCGAGTGCCACCATTGCGACCACGGGCGCATGTTCCACGATCTCCCGGGTGGTCGAGCCCGCCGGTGTCTGCACTGTGTCCACGCGGACCTGGATGATCCGGCCTCGATAGATCGATTCGGAATGAATCGTCTCCTCGGGCACGATCGTCGGCCCCTGCGATTGTCGAGAAGACACGGCGCCTCCCAGTTCGTTGCCATTGCCTGGCGCGCCAGATGGTATCACCGCGACTCGCTACATCTCACGAATGCGGACAAATGTACTATAATGCCATACCAGCGAGGTGGCGGAGAATGATGCGTTCGACTATGCTGACCGCAGGGGAACGAGGAGGTAAGGGCGATATGGCGGTTTCCGACCGGGAGCGCGCACTCGAATCAGCCATGTCCCAAATCGAGCGTCAGTTCGGTAAGGGATCGATCATGCGCCTCGGCGACAACCATGCCATGCAGGTGGAGACGATCCCGACGGGATCTATCGCCCTCGACCTGGCACTCGGCGTTGGAGGTTTGCCTCGCGGGCGGGTCACGGAGATCTTCGGTCCGGAGTCATCCGGCAAGACGACCCTAGCCCTTCACGTCATCGCCGAGGCCCAGCGCACCGGAGGCATGGCCGCGTATATCGACGCCGAGCATGCACTCGATCCCATCTATGCCGCCCGCATCGGCGTAAATGTCAACGACGTGCTCATCGCTCAACCGGACACCGGCGAGCAGGCGCTCGAGATCGCCGAGATGCTGGTTCGCAGTGGCGCCATCGACGTCATTGTGGTCGACTCAGTTGCGGCGTTGGTGCCACGGGCGGAGATCGAAGGAGAGATGGGGGATTCGCATGTGGGCCTTCAGGCCAGGCTGATGTCCCAGGCCCTGCGTAAGGTCACAGCCGCCATCAATCGCTCCAAGACGACCGTCATCTTCATCAACCAGCTCCGTGAGCGAATTGGCGTGATGTACGGCAATCCGGAAACCACCACCGGCGGACGTGCGCTGCGCTTCTACTCCTCCCTGCGGCTGGAAGTACGACGAGTCGAGACGATCAAACAGGGTACCGAAAGCATCGGCATCCGGGTGCGATGCAAGGTCGTCAAGAACAAGGTGGCGCCACCCTTCCGACAGTGTGAATTCGACATGATGCATGAGTCGGGCATCTCCAAAGAGGGCAGCATCCTTGACGTCGGTCAAGAGATGGGCCTTCTCGAGAAGTCGGGAGCGTGGTTCAACTATGGGACCACCCGGCTCGGTCAGGGCCGCGAGAACGCCAAGGAGTTCCTCCGTCAGAACGTCGACATCTCCGACGCCATAGAACGGGAGATTCGGGACAATGTCCTTGCGTTCAGTGCGGACGCTGCTCCTACCCCTCCGCCGGCAGACGCCTAGCCGCAACACCCGCCGGCAGCCGTCCATCTGCCCGCCTGGCACCTTTCAGAGGCCGCCGCGATATACTTGCGGGAACTTCGGCCCCTGAACACGTGATCGGTGGGGTAAGGATGGAGCCGCCCACGCCGCCGGCCCCGCAGGACCCACTTGTGGGGCGGGTCCTCAATGACCGGTACCACCTGCTCAACGTCATTGGCACCGGCGGCATGTCGACGGTGTACCGGGCACGCGATAGCCGGCTCGGTCGCGAAGTCGCCATCAAGATCCTGCACCCCCAGTTCGCCAGGGACAAGGCCTTCATCGAGCGGTTCAGCCAGGAGGCCGAGTTTGCGGCGAGTCTATCGGCTCATCCCAATATTGTGTCGATCTATGACGTGGGTGAGGACGGTGAGTTGTCCTACATCGTCATGGAGCTCGTGGAGGGCCGGAACCTCAAGGATCTGATCCTGTCCGAAGGACCGCTGACCGTCGATCGGGCATTCGGCATCGGTCAATCGATCGCGTCCGCCCTTTCCTTCGCCCACCAACGAGGCCTCGTCCATCGAGACATCAAACCGCAAAATGTTCTCGTGTCACCCGACGGGACGGTGAGGGTGACGGACTTCGGCATTGCTCGGAGCTCGAACGTCGCCGACGCCACCAGAACCGGGGTGGTGCTCGGCACAGCGCACTACCTCTCCCCTGAGCAGGCCCAGGGACACCCGGCAGAGGCGCGATCAGACATCTACGCCCTGGCAGTTGTCCTCTTCGAAATGGTAACGGGCCGACTCCTCTTTGAGGCCGACAATCCCCTGGGCATTGCCATGCGGCACGTGCATGACGCGCCACCGGCGCCGAGCGCCATCAATCCCACGGTTCCGCCCTGGGCCGACGCCGTCATCCTGAGGGGTCTCAACAAAAACCCCGCCGATCGGTACCGCAGCGCCGCAGAGTTCGGCATGGCCATGCAGCGACGGGCTGTTCCCGACGTGGGTCAGACGACCGTGATCTCGCCGGTGGTACCTCCCGTCATGCCACAAGAGACCATGGTCATTCGGAGGGAGCAGCCGGCGCCCCCGACGGTCACGCGAACGCCTCAAGAGATCTCCGCGCCCAACCCCTGGAAGACCACGCTGCTCATCCTGGGAGGCATCGCCTTGGTCGCGGCCGCAGCGGCGGCCAGCTTCCTTGTCTATCGGGCGACGATCAACACGACCACTCGACGTCCGACGGCTACCATACGACCGACGCCGGCACATCATCATCGCGCCACGGCAACGCCCATACCGCGGCGGACCCACATTCCCACTGTCACACCAACGCAACCTCCACCGACACCGACCCCAACACCCACAACCGCGCCGAGCCCGACCCCGACCCCTACGCCGACACCCACCAGCCCGCCGACCCCCACAACTGCGCCGTCGCCATTGCCCTCGCCATCCGGAACCCCCTGATAGCTCCTGCTCCGATCTGGACGGTGAGAACCGGCGCCCGAAGTCTCAGGACTCTCCGGTCAGCTCCGACTTGGATACATTCAATGTGATACGCCCGGCACCGAGGTCGGCGATCCGTTCGCGTGGAATCGCCACATTGGTCTGGAACAGCAGACCGTGCTCGACCACGATCGACTCGATGCGTCTTGTTTGCGGGTCGACGACCACCTCGCTGACCACACCGACCTTGCCGTCGGTTGCCCACACCTCAGACCCGGATTCGATGTCGACGTCGCCTTCCGGGATCTGGGACTCGGTGTCGACGATCGGAGTGAACCCGAGCGGCTCAATGCCCGCCGCGGCCCCCACGGGGACCATGCCCGGAGCCACCAAGGCTCCGCCTGCCCAGGGCGCTCCCGCGTAGGCGCCCGCATCCGGCGGCGTGTAGTGCGTAATGACGAAGTCCTTCAGACGCCCGGCCTGCTCCTTGTCGAGCTCCAAATGGACAACATCTGGATCGGCGGAACGAACCGACTCGACCGGCACAAGCACGTCGCGTCCGAGCAATCCTCCCTCGGTGAGAACAAGCTCGACCACTTCGTCGGTGGCCGGGTCGACGATGACGTGGCCAAGCTTGCCGAGGTCGTTATCATCTCTGTCGTGGATGCGTGCACCGATGTGGAATTCCATGGTCAACGCTCCTCTCGGTCAAATTGGCAGGGTAGCCGGGTCGTCGGCCTCTCGATTCTGGCAAGCAATGTACCATGCTGCCTCTCCGGTCGGCGCCCTGTCCGGCGAATTCTAGGCCTGGAGACGTTCGACCGCGGCCTCGAGCGCTAGCGCCGCGTCCAGGCAGGTCTGCAATTCCCCCTCTGTCATCACTTGCAGCAGCTGTTTGGTCTGGCTCTCTCGAAGGCCTGCAAACTCCTGAACGATCGTTTGGCCGTGCTGGCTGATCTCGACCGTCACGACCCGCCGATCAGTATCCGAACGCGTGCGTCGCACCAGACCTCGCTCTTCCATGCGATCGATGATGGCGCTGGCCGAGGGCGGCGACACCGAAAAGCTGTTCGCCAACTCAGACACGGTCATAGAACCTCGGTCTTGTAGAGTCGCCAGCACCTGCATTTGGGGCAGACTCACGTCTCGCGCGAACGCGCTGCCGCAAAGCCGCTTAAACCTGCGCTTGAGCAAGCCGTCGAAGTGCAAGAGAACTTCAGCCGTCAATGCTTCCCGATCCAGTATGGTCGTCACCTTGCCGCGGCCTCATACACGGGCAGCTCATCCTCCGGGGCCGACGGAACCGATCCGCGGACCGGTGTCGCAGCCCCTCGCAGCGGCACTTCGGCGATGAGAAGGGTGGCCACGAGGGCTGCCACTCCCGACCAAACCGTCAACCAGAAGATTTGGCCGATCGCGACCGAGAAGGCGTCGTGAATGGCCGTCACGATCTTGGGTATGAACTGCGCCATGCCGGGCGGGAGCTGGCGATGAAGCTGCGCGGCCAGGCCAACGCCGGTAAGGCTCTGCTGTCCGCCTGAGCCGGTCCCATGCGTGGCGAACCGGGCGTACATGGCGCGCGGGAGCCCTTGCGCAGCAAACTCCTGCGGCACTTTGGTGGCAAACGTCTGACCGAACAGGGTGCCGGAAATGGCCAGCCCTACCGATCCCCCGATCTGTCGAAGGAACGTGAGGGTGCTCGTCGCAACTCCCATCTCCTGAGCCGACACGCAGTTCTGCACCACGACCGTGAATCCCGACATCGAGGGTCCAATGCCGAGACCAATGAGTAGCATCCCCAGCCAGAGATGGGCATCGCTGGAGGTCGCATTCAACGAGGTCATGACGAACGCGCCGATGACGAAAATGCACATCGATCCGAGCAGGATCAGCTTGTACTTTCCAATCCGGCTGATGACGATGCCGGACACGATACTTGAGCCGATTAGTCCCACCAGCAGCGGCCAGATGAGGTAGCCGGAGTCCGTGGCGCTGTACCCCCGCACGGCTTGGTAGTAGCGAGGCAGGAAGATGATGGACGCGAACATGCCGAATGCGACCAAAAAGACGGCTGTGTTCGTCGCCGATATCGTCTTGCTGCGGAACAGGCTCAACGGAATGATGGGCTGCTTCGCTCGAGACTCGATGAAGAGAAAGACGCCGACGAGCGCCAGGCCCAGGACGATTAGGCCCCCAACCGACGGGTCCGTCCAGGCGTTGAGCTTTCCACTCGAAGTCACCTTGTTGGTCAAGCCGAGCAGGATGGGCACAACGGCGGCCGTAAACACCAGGATTCCGAGATAGTCGAGGTCGCGAGCACTGGTTCGAATATCCGGGTGGAAGTTGGGCAATATGCCGACGATGACTGCCAGCGCCGCAAGGCCGATGGGCAGATTCACGTAGAAGACCCAGTGCCAGCTGATGTTGTCGGTGATCCAACCGCCCACAAACGGTCCGATGATGAAGCTCAGCCCAAACACACCACCGAAGACACCTTGGTAGCGCCCCCGCTCCCGGGGAGTGAACAGGTCGCCGATCACGGCAAGGGCGATCGGGAAGAGAGCCCCGGCTCCGACGCCTTGCAGTCCTCGGAAGGCGATCAGCTGGGTCATGTCCTGAGACAGGCCGGACAGGGCCGACCCTGCCAGGAAGATCACGATGCCGGCCAGCAGCATGATCTTCCGCCCGTACACGTCTGACAGTTTTCCGTAGATCGGGACGCTAATCGTGCTCGACAGGAGGTAAGAGGTGACCACCCAGGTGTAGAGATTGTTTCCGTGAAGGTCGGTCACGATGCGTGGGAGCGCTGTGCCGACCACGGTCTGGTCCAGGGCGGCCAGAAAGAGACCCAGCAGGACAGCGCCGAGAACGGCGTTTCGCCTTCCCGGCGACAGCTGAATGTGGGGCTTGTCCGAAGCCGCTGCCGAAACTGCTTGCGCCATCCCTGACCTCCTGAATCCCTACTTCCTTAGTCTATGCAGCATTATTAGCCCTCGCCAAATAATTAGCGTGATCGACATCACATTTTAGGGGCGTCACAAGACGCGTAGGGGGAAGGGAATCGGAGCCGGCACATCCCTCCTCGGCCGGGTGCCTCGCAAATTTCAGGGTTCTCGCCGCTTCGTTCATGGGCTCCGAGGTGACCGGCGCCCTGCGTCTCTCGGTCTTGTGCGTGTCTCGGTTTGCTGAGGTTTCTCCCGCCCTCGGTCGCCGGCTTGTGTCCAATGCCGCTGCGGCGTGATCCACAGCATCGAACCCATCGTCATGTCTCTCTGCAGCCTTTGACACCAGTCGCCCCGACGCCATACGCTTCGATAGAGGTCGAGTGAGGGTGGGCGATTCGAGATCCTCGCTCAGCGCCCCGAGAGCGGCAGTCGTGTCCCTATAGCTCAGTTGGATAGAGCGCTGGCCTCCGGAGCCAGGTGCGTCGGTTCGAGTCCGGCTAGGGACGCCACCTTCTTGTGTTGCGTGGAGAGGTTGCGGGCAAAGCAGAGGCTTTGACACACTCCGAGACCGGGACCATGCCTGCTTAGGTCTGCGGCGTGCCCTCGACCGTTCGAATCGGCCAGACCTTCGTCGCCCGGCGGAGCAGCCCTTCCATCTCAATCTCTCATCCGGACCACAAGCCGGTGGCGCACTTCAGCGAATCGCCGGCGGCTCTCAGTGCCCCGGAGCGGAATCCGTCTGAATGAGCGCTCCGGACTTGCCCACGGCGTAGCAACGAGCAACCGTCGGGCAGCTGATGCCGGTGAAGCTGTGGCCGGCGACGGGCGAGTTGGGAATCGCCGGTACCCAGATAAGACCGTCTGTCGTTCGAAGGATGTCGCCGGCACTTCCCACCGCATCACAGACTCGCTTGCTTGCGCAGGAGATGCCCGTCAGTGGGCCGGCCGTCCCGATGGTCTGAGACTGCCAGGCGGACCCGTCGTGCGTGGCATACACAACCGCCGTGGGACTGGTCGCGGTCGCGGTCGAACCGACCGCATAGCAGCTGTCGGTGGACGGACAGGCGAGGCTCGACATGACCCAACCGGGAGTTCCGGTGCCGGGCTCGACCGACCAGCTCCCGCCGGTGGTGGTGCGCAGCACGACTCCGCCGGCAGTAATCGCGTAACAACGATTTCGCTTGGGACAGCTGATGCCGACCAACGACTTCCCGGAAGGGTTCCCCAGCCGCTGGAAGGTCGCCCCATTGGTCGTGCGCAAGATCGAGGAGCCGGCCACGACGTAACAGGTCTTTACGCCGGGACAGGCGATGGCCGTTGCGTTCTTGGCATGGATGTTTCGCGGCACCCAGGACCGTCCGCCGTTTCTGGTGGCCTGAAGCCAGCCCGTCGCCGCAACTGAGTAACAGGTTTGCGGACCGGAACATGAGATGCCCACCAGTCGTGCCGCAGAGGAGGTGTTTCGTGGCTCCGCCCAGCTCCATCCGTCTGGTGAGTTCAAGATGGTGCCGAAGGCGCCCACCGCGTGGCAGCTGAACGAACGTGAACACTGGACTGCGTTGAGGTCAAAGGGGGTTCCGGATCCGGGCCGGCAGCTCCAGCTGGTGCGCCCGGGTACGGCCGGAACACTGTCGCCGGCGACCCCACGCGTGAAGGCATACCAATCGATCGATCCCCACCCCGTGACTTCATCCCATCCGAGACCGGCAAGATGACGATTGCTCCCACAGACGACGTCGTGAAAATAGGCATTGTAGTTCGGCGAGTTGGCAAGCCGGTAGATAACAGGATCAAGGAAGCCGATCCGCCGGTGATGGTTCAGCTCCAGGTACCGGTCGGTGACGGCGACAAGCCCCGTGATGATGGGGGCCGACAGACTCGTTCCGCCGAACACCTGGGCCGAGCCGTCGAACCATACTTCCGCCCCACTGAATGGATCTGCATCCGCCGAGACGTCGGGTACCGCTCGGCCCTTACAGGTTGCAGCCCGCACTCCTCGCTGCCACGAGGGCCGCTTCATCATGGCGGCACAGCCGCCACCACTTCCGGAACCATCGAACTGCGTGCTCCAGGCCGTTTCAGCCTGCCAGGTTTTGAACTTCTTGTCCATCTGCAGGTTGGTCCCGCCGACGGCGACCACGTACGGACTGTCGGCGGGGTAGGGCGCCTTCGCACAGTGATGAGACGGATTTAGACAGCCGGAATCGGCGCCGAAATCGCCTGTAGAGAAGAGGAAGGTCGTGCCCACGGCGACGGCGTGTTTAAAGCTGTTGGTTGTCTGCCGAACAAACCGCGCGGGGGGCTTGGGATAGCCCCAGCTGCTCGAGACGAGGTGCACCGAGGAGTCGTTGGCAGCCGCGGCGAGGGCGTCTTCCAATCCGGCATCACTGCCGTCGTCTCCGAGCCAGAACTTGAGGTGGCTATGGACGGCCATGCCGTGCACGTACTCCGCGTCCAGGGCCTGTTCCGAAATGTCGTTGTCATTGTTCTTCCCGTCGAGGAGAAACCACTGAATCTTGTCGGCGCTGTTGCACGACTTGCACGACGAGAGCTTGGGCTCGCCGGTGTCACGAGCGAACCCCGCGAAGTCACTGTTCGGGACTGTCTCGCCGTAGCTGGTGATGCCGATGGTCTGGCCCGTGCCGTCGTAGCCGTAGCCGGCCTCGTCATAGGCGGCACGAAACTGCTTGGGGACGTATCCGGTGTCGGGCGCGTCAAATCGCTTCAGGCCGATGAAGCGCGCATGGCCGAAATCATCCAGGCCGCTGATCGTCTGTATCCCAAGCCATCGGGGCACCGACGGGTTCGACGACGGCGCGAAGAAGTTGTGGGCGCCCAGTCGATACCGGCGAAGCCGGACCTGAAGGGCTGCCTCGACAGCCCTCGCGGGAGCGCGTGTCGTCAGGGTCGTGCCGTCAGGGCTCCGATAGATCAGCGGTAGCCGGGAAGCTGCGAGCCATGACACAACTCGGTGCACCTGCCTCGGCGATGGAGCGTACAGGTGGTCAAATGCCTGCTGCGTCAGGTAGTGCCCAAGCGGTACCTCACGGGCGATGAATCGATCCAGCAGGCGCTCGTTGCGCAGGGGCAGCCCAAATGTCACCAGGATCGGTGTGGAGCCCGCCACTGCCGCGGTTGGCGTTGCTGCTCGGGACCGTACCGCGAGCGGAACTGCTCCGCCGATGGGAGCTCTGTGGGCTAGAGCCGGTCCCGCGACGGCGATCGTAGCGCGACCGGGTAGGAACAGAGAAGTGGCGAGGCAGGCAATGGCCGACACTGCGCTGGCTCGTCTGATTGCGCGGAGCAGGGGTGGTTTCGTCCTTTCGCCTGCCTCGGGCCCCATTCTGGAGCCTTCGGTCAGTCCCGTCTCCGCATGATACTGCCCAGCCGCCGGACCTTCCAACCGCGCCTGTCAACGTCCGCCGGTAGCCGCTCGATCAGTAGTTCGGTGGTGGCGGCGCGCCGGAAGTGGGGCAGCTGCGCGGCTTCAGAACGACTGGGTTCAAGGGCGTCTGAGATGGGTCAACCATGCTGCCGATGCTGTCGACCGATCGGTCATAGTTGGCCAGATGCGGTAACCCGTACTGGTCCTCAACGAACTTGACGATTGAGCTGAAGTCCAGTCGGCCGTGGTAGATCAAGCCCCGCTTTGTGAACGGAGAGATGACCAGCAGCGGCACGCGTATGCCGTACTCATAGGTGGTCACATAGGGGGGCGCAACGTGATCGTAGAACCCTCCGAAGTCATCCCATGTCAGCACAATCACGGTGCTGGACCACAGCGGTGACCGCATGAGCTGGTTGATCCTCTCGACCGTCCAGTTCTCGCCCCTGCACATGCTTTCGGGCGGGTGATCGCTCACCTTGAGATCGGGAATCAGCCAGGAGATGGCGGGCAGCGAGCCGCTGCGGACGTCCTTGTCGAACCGCGAATCAGGCACTACGTTCGTGGCCCACTGTTGGGAGTCGCGAATGTGCTTGATACTGTCGAAGCTCGACCAGTAATACCCGAAATGACCCTTGCTCGGCGCGTAGTACCGCCAGGAAACACCGGCGGCGTCGGCCTCGTCGGCCAGCGTCTCGGCGTTGAAACACGGGAACACGTACGACGACACTCCGGACTTGAAGAGCTGTACACGTGTCCTCTTCCCGGCATCGCATCCCCATGAACGCAGCTTGCCGTGCCGTACGGGCTCGTCCACCGAATGCAGGGTCTGGCCGGTGATGGTCACCAGGTGGTTCGGGAAACTGCCACCCTGGCTCGTCGAAAAGAAGTGGTCGGCGAGTGAGAAGTCCTTCGCGTACTTCCAGTAGTTGGGGATCTGTTTCCGTTCAAACTGGGAGTCGGCCATGTCCTTCCCGTTCTGGATGGCGCGGTCCACCTTGAAGAACTGGTTCATCCGTCCTTTGTTGGTGGCGCGAACCGAAGCCCACTGGCCATGCCCCAGATCTTCCTTCAGTCGGTCAGGGGTGACATTGAGGCGGACTCGGCGCTTTCCAACCTCGGCGTAGCGGGTGCCGTCCGCCCCCGGAAACCGACCATAGATGTTGTCGAAGCTGTGGTTCTCCTTGACGAGGATGATGATATGGCGGATGGGACCGCACACATCGGAGCATGCACTCGTGCGCGAGCCATTATCCAAGCCCGCGCCCCCTGCTGCTGCCGTCAGGCTAGCCCCCAATGCAAGGAGCAGGGCGGCTAACACGGCGATTGGGATCGATGGTCTTGCGACCGCCGGGCGCATCCGTCCTCCGGCTCGAAACTCCATTCCTTCTCAGACTAAGACACAAGCTCGAGAGCCTCGAGGCATGGAACGAGGCGTGATCTCCTCATAGACCTCGATGAGCATTTGTCGGCTGGTCCAGCCAGCTAGGCGCGCTCTTACGCCGGCGATACCTGCGCCTGCAGCCAGTCCAGATATGGGCCCGAACCGGCCACTACCGGCATCGCAATAGCTTCCGGTAGATCGTAGTCATGCAGAGCGGTTATCCCTGCGACCACTTGCTCGAAGCGCGCCCGCGTGGTCTTGATCAGACAGAGCCACTCCGCGTCCTCGTGCACCGAGCCCTCCCACCGATAGGTACTTGAGACCGGCCCGACCACCTGAACGCAGGCGGCCAATCGGGACTCCACGAGCGAGCGGGCAATGTCACCGGCCATCTCTCGGGAGCCGGTCGTCACGCTCACCTGAATCGCCTCGGCGGGCATTGCCAGGGCTACGCCGAAGCGGTTAGCGGCTCGGACACCGCCGATTGCACGAGCGGATGCGACCGGTCAAACTCCAGAGTGTCCAGCTCCATGGGCGCCCCCGTGGCGTGGCTCTTCACCTCCCGGCTTCCGGCCTTGAAGACGCCCTCGGCGAGGGCGTCCCTCAGCAAGGATTTGAGCTGAGCGCGCGAGAGCGAGGGGAGGGTGCTGCTGCTGCGCAGGTTGGCCACGATGTAGGGCATACGAAGGTACTTGGACTTCGATTCCAGTGTGGCGATGGAACGCAGAAAATTGCGCAGATCGTCGGGATCCAGGTCTGTGAGACGGACTGAGGTGGTCGCGTCCTCTTCAGGTTGAGCCTGCGACGCTTCTTCCTGACGCTCGATGGCTTCCCAGTCCTCCGGCAGGTACGCCCAGTCCTGCATGCCCTCGGTCACGATCTTGATCACCCCTTGGTTCTGGGCCTCCTGCATGAACTGCTTGAAACCCGAGAAGCCCAGTCGTCGAGGACTGAAGTCGTAGCGGTGGCGTAGGTCATGAGCTATGACCGAGAACAGGGCCCCCTGACCTCCTCGTGATTCCCGCTTCACGGCGGTTACGAGATTGGAGAACATTCGCTGCAGATCCCGCTGTTCCTGGACTCCCTTTCGAGGAGCCGACGTCTGCTTGTTCGGCTCGGGATCGAGATCGACGTCGTACAGTAGGAATTCGTCTACGCTTTCCGTGAGGAGTGTGGAGCTGGCGCCCGACACTCCGATCGCCACGACATACTTACCCTGCATGCGGAGGTAGGTGGCGAGGTGTACCAGGTCGGCGTCGCCGGACACGATCAGGAAAATCGGCACGTGTGGCGATTGATGGGCGTAGTCGATGGTATCGACAGCGAGCTTGACGTCCGCACTGTTCTTGAGGAGCTTCGAGTCTCCTCCGACTCGAGAGGGGATGTACACCGGCGATATCCCGGCCCGATACAGGTTGGGGGGATCGAGGTGATGCCCTCCCTGCTGCCAATCGGCATAGGCCCGAGCCGCCACCACCCGCCCCCGCTCACGGGCCGCATCCAATATGGAGGAGATGTTGGGCACCCGCCCGATGTCCCTCAAGCTCCACTTGAGGTTCTCCCAATCGATGAACAGGGCCGCGTCTCGCGTCTCTCGATCAGTAGATTCAGATGAGTCCGCGCGGCCGTTTACCGAGTTCTCATCGACGGTCTTTCGAGCTGAGGCGCGTGGCATTCTTGACAAGCTTTCTCCGTTTGATACTACTAGGGCGTCTCCCCGAGGTCCTGAATGACGGGTAACGGGAGGGAGGACAATGGCTGACCCGCCAAGCATCGTGATGACGGTTTACGTCGGCGTCGGAGGCGTGGGCGCGTTGGTCGCCTGGCTACTCGTGGGCTTGCTGGCCGGGTGGCTGGCGGGGCTCGTCACCAGGGGACAGGGGTATGGCTGCTGCGGCGACATCCTGCTGGGTTGGGTTGGGGCGATCGTGGGCGGTTTCGTGATGGCCGAACTGTTCGGCCTGCGGGCTGCCGGTTTCATCGCCAGCATTGCCTTTGCTTTCATCGGCGCCCTGCTTGTCTTGCTGGCCGTTCGTCTACTCTCTCGCATCTGAAGCAAGCAGGACGCGAACGAGACCCCACCGCCGTGACGGCGACCATGCTACGAACGGATGCTCCTAATTTCGAGTCCCAGCAGCGGATGATGGGCCGCAGTCCTGGGCGAGACCTGCGCCCAGTCGGTCCCCCACGCTAGATTCGGAGCTCCGAGGGTAAGATCCGCATCTGGTACCGGTACTTGGCCACGGTCCTTCGTGCCACCGTGTAGCCACGCTCCTTGAGCCGCTCGGATATCTCACGATCGGTCAGGTGGCGTCCTCCCTCGGCCTCGATGATCTCGCGCATCACGTCCTGCACCGGCAGTGCCGCCTTGAAAAAGTCCGAGAGCGGGACAACCTTCCCACTGGGCATGAGAACAAACTTCTCCGCTGCCGCCCGGCTCACCGTGGATTCATGGACACCCACGGCCACGGCCGCCTCGGCACGAGTCAGCGGCTTGAGATGCCGGACACCATCCTTGAGGAAGCCGCTTTGACGCTCAAGTAGGAAGTCAGCCAGCAGCTGCATGGTTCTGCGTCGCTGTTGGATGCTGTTGATGAACTGCCGGGCACGTTGCACGTAGGCTCGCACGTGTTCTCGTTCTTCCTCGCTCATCGCGTCGCCCGCGGCGCGAATCTGCCGAAGGACGCTCTCGTATGGACGGCTCACTCTCAGCTGATACCGTTTGGACTCGATGACCTCGGATCGGAGGTTGCCCTTTTCGTCGATCGTGACGACGATGTCCGGCGTCACCGCCTGACCTCGGTCCGTCCGCACCGACTTGGATCCGAGGGCACGCTCCTCGAACATGTAGGCCGGGTACGGACTGAGCTGCTCCTTTATGAATTCCCAGCCGGCTTCGACCTCGTCAATCGGCTTTCGCAGCTGATGGGCCACAACCGCGAACCGGTGCTTGCCGATATCTTCCAGATGGTCCTCGATGAGCACCCGTGCGAGAGGATGGACACGAACTCCCGACTCGGCCAGGCGATCGAGCTGGATCAGCATGCACTCGCGGATGTCTCGCGCCCCCACGCCGGGCGGGTCAAGGGCCTGAAGCGCCTTGAGAACCCTTTCGACTTCCTCGTAGTCGACCTGAAGCTGCCAGGCTACCTCGTCGAGGGTCGTGCGCAGATAGCCAGTTTCATCAAGCGCGCCCACCAGGTATTCGGCAATCGCCATGTCGCCGCCCGGAAGGCTTGCGCCCAGGTCCTGGAGGAGACGCTCCTGGAGCGAGACCTCCGACGCGACCACCGTGAGCGGGTCGAACTCTTCCTCCTCGGCTTGGGGAGTTGTTCGGTTCGCTTCCTCTTCCAGAAACTGCTCGGTGGGGTCCCGTTCTGCCGTTCCTTCTCCACAGGTAATGCAGACGGAGCCCTCCAGCTTGTCTCCACATCGCGGACAAACACTGATCTCCTCGACCTCGAGGGCCGGGTTGTCCTGCGCTTCCCGGCTGATCGCCTGCTGGAGGTCAAGTGACGACATGGCGAGAATCGAGCTCGCCTGCACCATCCGAGGCGACACCGTTTGTCGCATCTCGTGGGCTTCCTGTTGCAACAGGTCCATCGACATGGGCGTGTCCCGGGATCGAGATAGAGAGGGGGTACGACTCAGGCTAACAACTGACAGGATTCGGGCTCGTGTCGTTGCAGCTATCCGAGAGCCGGATAGGATAGAGACAGCGTGACTCCGAAGTTCGCGACGATTGAGTGCCGGGGAGCAACCAGAGTCTGATCACATCCGAAGCGGCCCCGGCGGCGTTGGCAATCGAGACGCATGGCTTGACCAAGCAGTATCGGGCGGTTCTCGCCGTCGATCAGGTGGACCTGGAGGTCCACCGCGGGGAGATCTTCGGATTTCTGGGTCCCAACGGGGCTGGCAAGACAACGACGATGCGCATCCTGCTAGGGCTCATCCGTCCAACCAGCGGCTCGGCCAGGATGTTGGGGATGGACATTCGCAGCCACCTCACGGCTATCCTCGACCGCACGGGATCAATCGTGGAGAACCCGACTTTCTATCCGTACCTGTCGGGACGCGATAACCTCCGGGTCGTCGCCCGGTTGACTGGTGCCCGGGAACAGGAAATCGGCCGGGTGCTCGACCTCGTGGACCTCGCGCGTGATGCCGGCAGGAAGTACCGCCACTACTCCTTGGGGATGAAGCAGCGGCTGGCGGTCGCGGGCGCACTTCTGCACGACCCCGACGTGCTGATTCTCGATGAGCCGGCCAACGGCTTGGATCCGGCGGGCACCGTCGACATGCGCAACCTGATGCGCCGGCTGAAGGAACAAGGTAAGACCGTTTTCATTTCCAGCCATGTGCTCCACGAGATCGAGCAGATCTGCGATCGAATCGCCATTTTGAACCAGGGAAGGGTGCTTGTCCAGGGAAGTGTCGACGACCTGCTGTCCGGCTCAGACGCGGTAGAGATCAAGATCGGCGACGCAGCCGCGGCGCTGCGGGTTCTGCAGGGGCTCGATTGGGTTGGCGACCCGAGGCAGGAGGGCGAATATATCGTGGTCAAGGTGGAACAGAGCCGTGCCGCCGACGTCAATCGCATACTGGCGGAACAGCAACTCTACGCCTCGGAGATTCGTCCCAAGGAACGTAGCCTCGAGCAGTACTTCCTGGGGCTTACCGAGCGGCCGAGCAGATGAGACACCTCCTCGCAGCCGACTGGCTCAAGATGCGGCATCGGTGGATGCCTCGAATTCTGATTCTGGTTCTCGTCGTTCTTTTGGTGCTCGTCTTGTGGGGATTGGCCTCCGACTCCTCGAGACCTAACATTTTTCCAGTTCGGGGTCTGCTCGCCGCCTTGCTTCTCAGCTCGCTGATCGGGGCGGTTCTGTGGCCCATCATGGCGGGGGCCTGGGCTGGAAACGAGTACTCCTGGGGAACAGTTCGTCTGACGCTGGGTCGCCGGCCCAATCGAGTCGAGTACGTGCTTTCCGCCATCGTGACCCTTATGGCCTGGGTGACCGTGTCGCTCTTGCTGGCCATGCTCGTGGGCCTACTGGCGGGAGGTATCGCCGCCACAGCCACGGGGCACCAATTCGTGGTGACCTCGGGTGTTCCGGCGGACATTCTCCTGACCCTCGTCAAGACGTTCCTATCCGTGCTTTTCGTCGGCCTGTTCTTCGTGTCACTGGCCTACGCGGCGGGAACCATATTTCAATCGCCGGCGGCCGGTATCGGATTGGGCATCGGCCTGGCCATCGCCGAGCAGATCCTCGACGGCATCTTCATGCATTTGGGAGGGGCCTGGCAGGTTGTCGCAAATCATCTGCCCGCCGCTTACATCCAGGCGCTTCCCAGTCGAGTCATGTCGCCGGCCATGACCGGCAGCTTCGTCACCAAGTCAGGCCCCGGGGTGGGCGAGTGTTTACTCGGTCTCGGGCTCTATATCGCCGGGCTTGTGGCGATTACCCTGCTGGTCTTCCAGTCGCGGGACGTAACCGGCTAGCACCGCTCAGGATCTCGTACCCCTCCCCGCGATCGATGAGCCCTAGCTGGTGGTCACGCCTCTCGGCTCGACGCTCCCTCGTAGACTGGTTGTCGACGATGAGGTCCCCGTCCGACGATTCCGCGAAAAGGACCCCATAGTCTCGATTGGCGGACTCCATCGATACCTTTCCCTGGACAACGTCTTTGAGGACAAGCGCGGGGTCCCGCTGGTACGGGTCACCCCAACCGCCGCCGCCAGTGGTCTCCAGGCGAATCACATCACCGGCTTGAAGGGGTTGATTGTCGACCATTCCGGGTAGCCGCACCTCATTCGAACCGCCCGGATTCACGATTGCCCGGTATGGGGCGCCGGCGCGACCGCCTGCCACCCCATAGCAGCCAAGGATCGAACGGTCGGCGGTGGAGATGAAGTCCACGTCCTGCAGCACTCGGATATCCTTCTGATATCCGAGGCCTCCTCTGTGAGCGCCCGGCCCCCCCGAATCCTGAGCAAGTCCAAGCCGTTCAACCACGATCGGGAATCGAGTCTCGGCGAACTCGACCGGAAGATTCTTCGAGTCCGGCACGATATGGATGCAATCACTCCCGTCGGCGTAATACCTGCCTCCGGATCCGCCTCCCAGCACCTCCCGCAGCAGGAAGAAGGTGTCGTCTCGAGAATCGAAGCCATGCAGCCCCCAGTAGCGGATGGTCTCCTGATCAGCCGGCACCTTGCCGTTGACCGCCTGGGCAAGAACCCCGAGAAACACACCGATCAAGCGCAGAATCGTGAACGATCGAGCGTTTGTTGGAGCCGGGAATCGGGGCGACACAATGGTCGGTTCTTCCGGAAAGACGATCTCCAAGACATCACAGATGCCCTCGTTGATGTCCAGCTCCGCCATTCGCTCGGGCGCGCCGGCGAGATTGCGGAGGGCAACCGCGATCCATTTCTTCAGGAACCGGCCCTCACAGTAGTTTCCAGGCCAGTTGATCGGACCCTTCGACTGGGGCGCACACCCGCGTAGGTCGAGGGTGATCCCGTCGACTCGCTTCTCCATTCGAATGCGAAGTGGGTGCAGTTCCGCGCCCGCCACGCCATGCTGTTCGATGTAGTCTTCCCAGACGTATTCGCCGTCTGGAATCCGGGGAAGTATCTCCCGGCGAAAGTTATCGGCACAGGTGCGCAGAGTCGCCTCGAAGCAGGAGTAGATCGCCTCTCGACCGTACCGAGCAAACAGCTCACTGATGCGGTCCGCGCCCATTCGACAGGCGGCGATCTCACCGTCTATGTCTCCCTGAAGACTGTGCGGGAGCCGGCTGTTTCGGAAGATGATGGCGTACGCCGCCTCGTTCCGCACCCCCGCATCGTACAACCGGATCGGCGGAATCATTAGGCCTTCCTGGAAGATGCTGGTCGCATTTGCCGGCATGCTTCCCGGCACCATTCCGCCGATGTCGTCGTGATGGCCGAATGCCTGCACGAATGCCACGACCTCGCTCTCAAAGAACACCGGCACGGTCGAGCACAGATCGGGGAGATGACCGATCCCGCCCTCAGATAGGTACACGTCGTTGTGGAGAAAGACGTCTCCGCGATGCATCTGGTCCACAGGGAAATCACGGATGATGGGGCTCACCATGGCACTGTAGGACCGTCCGGTCAGCTTCCTGCCGTCCCGATCGTGGATTCCAGCCCGGAAGTCGTGTTGGTCACGAATCATGGGCGATCGCGCCGTGCGCTCGATCGCGGACTCGACCTCCGTCTCAATTGATGCCAGGGCGCCGTCGACAATCTGCAACAGCACGGGATCGGGTTGGCTGGGTGCGGCCTTCACTGAACCGCCCCGGACGGACGCAGGATCATATTTCTCCAGGAGTCGACCCGACCGGTCCATCCAGTGGGGACGACGGTGGTCGAGCCATACTCCGCCACGATTGCCGGTCCCGCCAGCTGGTAGCCTGGCGCCATCTGGCCACGAGACAGAATGGTCATTGATAGGCTGTCTTCGCTGTCGATTCCGGGTATTTGTACGGACGCAGTCGCCGTCGATCCTGATTCACTGATGGCGGCCCGCAACGAGGGTCGATCAACGAGCCCGATCGCTTCCACACGCAGATTGACCAGCTCGCATTTCTGCTCGGCCTTGTACGAGTACCCATAAAGTCGCTCGTGCTCTCGGTGAAATGCCTCGGTAATCTCTCGCACTCCGAGATGGTCGATCTCACCTGTTGGGGCTGGAATTCGAACCTCGTATGCCTCGCCGAAGTAGCGAACGTCCAGGCTGCGCGTCAACCGCCGTCGCTCCACCGGAATGCCCTCGGCCTCGAGACCCCTGTTCGCCTCTCCGGATAGGCGTTCGAACTCACGGTTGATCGCAGGTAGATCAATCTCGTCTTCTCGACACACGTTCGTCAACACGTGGTCTGTCTTCAGATCCACGCAAAGCAGCCCCAGCGCTGAGACGTTGCCGGGGGCCCATGGTATGAGAACTGTCTTGATGCCGAGCAGCTCGGCCACTCTAGCCGCTTGGAGCGGGCCCGAGCCTCCGAACGCTACCAGCACATACTCTCTGGGATCCAGGCCCTTCTTCACCGTCAGCTGGCGAATCGCATTCACCTGGTTCCAGTTGGCAATCTCGAGAATACCGTGACACAGTGCGCGCAGGGGCAGATCGAAGTCGGCCGCCAAACGTTGCAGCCCTTCCTGAGCTGTTCCAACGGCGAGCGGCATTTCCCCTCCGAGCAGCTGTGCCGGAAGGCGCCCCAGCACGAGGTTGGCATCGGTGAGCGTCGGCTGGTCGCCGCCATGCCCGTAGCACATCGGGCCGGGTATAGCCCCAGCGCTGCGTGGACCAACCCGAATCCTCCCTGAAGCGTCCCGCCATGCAATCGAACCACCTCCGGTTCCAATCGTGGTGATGTCCACCATCGGCAGCCGTATGGGAAAACGCCCAACCGAACCACTCGTGCTGATGTGTGGCTTCCCTTCCTCGACGAGGCAGATGTCCGTGGAAGTCCCGCCCGCATCCACGGTTAGGATCTTCGAGTAGCCGGCGAGGCCGGCAACGAAACCGGCCCCCAGCGCGCCTGCCGCCGGGCCCGACAGCAAGGTCGAAATTGGTCGTCGGGCGACCTCGGGACCAGAGAGCACTCCACCATTGGATTGCATGATGAGGAAGGGAGTGGATCGTGGAAGCTGCTCCGCCGCCTTCCCGATGTAGCCCTGCATGACCGGCTTCACATACGCGTCGATGCAGGTCGTCATGGTTCGTTCATACTCCCGGTACTCGGGAAGCACCTCGGACGAAAGCGAGACGGCCAGGTCGGGAATGTGCTCCAGAAGCAGCTCCTTGACTCGCCTCTCATGCGCCGAGTCCGCATAGGCGTGAATCAGGCTGACGGCTGCTGCCCGGATGCCACGCCGCTGCATGCCACGTGCTACCGCTCTGACACCCTCCTCATCCAGCGGCCGGAGTACTTCCCCACGGAAGTTGAGCCGCTCGTCGACCTCGAAGACCCGCTCGAGAGGGATGATACGATCGGGCTTCACCCAGAAGTAGGAGTTACCGTATCCGGAGGGCACGCTCTGGCGGGCGATCTCCAGGATGTGGCGGAATCCCGCCGTGGTGATAAGCGCAACCGAATCGATGCGCTCTTCCAGTAGCGCATTTGTGGCCACGGTCGTTCCGTGAATAATTGCCTCGAGATTCTGTGAGGGCCGGCCCAGAACTTGCCGGATCTTGTCCAGCGCGGCGGCTAACGCCTGAGACGGGTCGCCGGGGCTGCTGGGAGTCTTCGAGGAAACCATCTCGCCGGTATCCGAGTCGATCGCAACGACATCGGTGAACGTGCCTCCCGTATCGATTCCGACCCGGATTCCTGCCAATTACCCAGGCTGACTCCCAATGACGTCGGTGCCCAAACGAATCAGATCTCGGATGTCGCTCGGGCTCAGGGGCATCTGATTGACCCGTACGTCGTACTCTGACAGCGCGTCCTCCAGGGCGGATGCCATAACAGCAGCCACCGGGATGACGCCCGCCTCGCCTGCCCCCTTGATGCCGAGAGGATTCAATGTAGAAGGCGTCTCGACATGAACGGTCTCGATGTCGGGCACCTCCATCGAGGTGGGGATCAGATAATCCATGAACGTGCTCGAGAGAGGTTGGGCTTCCTCGTCGAAGACCAGGCGCTCGTAGAACGATCCGCCGATTCCCTGGGCCACCCCTCCGTGAATCTGACCTTCCACGATGGTTGGATTGATGACCCGTCCGCAGTCGTGGACGGCGACGTAGCGCAGGATCACTGGAGAGCCGGTGTCCGCATCTACTTCCACAATTGCTCCATGAGCACCGCTCGCCCAGGTGGCCCGGTCAGGGGCGAAGTACTCACGTGCCTCCAAACCGGGAGCCTCACCGCTCTCGAGGGCCGCCCCATCGCGAGTTTTCATCAACTGCATCGCCTCAGATGCCTGGTCACCGTAGGCATAGCGGATGGGGTTGGCTACGACGGCAACGTCCCAGAGGGACAGACTGTGCTGTGGCGAGCCCTTCACACCGACCCGACCCCACTCAAGCTCGATGTCGTCAGGGCTCGCTTCGAATAGCCCCGAGGCCACCGACTGGGCCTTCTGGCGTACCACCCGGGCCGCGGCACCGATGGCATTCCCAGTCACGACCGCCGACCGACTGGCATACGTGCCTGAGCCCCAGTTCATGGCGCGGCTGTCCCCGGTGGTAATCCGGACCTCGCTCGGCTCCACGCCCAGTTCGTCCGCAACAATCTGCGCGAATGCGGTCTCGTGACCCTGACCCTGTGTGCCCACGCAGGTGCTCACCACCACGCGCTTCGCCGTTCCATCGATGCGCACGTGTGCGCCCTCATACGGCCCGATGCCTGTCCCCTCGACATAGGCGGCGATCCCGATACCCAGTCGACGGCCGGCGAGCCGGGCCTCAGCTTGCTCCCGCCGGAAACCCTCATAGTCAAGGGCTTCCAGCAGGCGATCCAGGCCCTCGGGATAATTGCCACTGTCGTAGCGCGTCGGCCGGCCATCTTGAAAGGTGAGACCAACGTCCCACGGAAACTCGTGAGGTTGAATGAAGTTGCGTCGCCGTATCTCCACCCGGTCGATGTCGAGGCGATCTGCCAGCCGGTCCATGAGCCGCTCCATGACGAAGCAGGCATGCGGTCTGCCAGCGCCGCGGTACGGCGTCACCGGGACCTTGTTCGTATAGACCACGGTGGCATCGCTGTGGTAGTTCGGTACCCGATACGGCCCGGGCAGCTGCGTTGCTGTGATGATGGGGACGATGATGCCGTACGGCGTGTAGGCTCCCGTGTCGTGGAGAAACCGATCGCTGACACCGAGAATGACCCCTTCATTCGTTGCCGCCAGCGACGCCCAATGAATCTGGCCCCGTTCATGGTTGGACGCAATGAGATGTTCCCGCCGATCCTCCGTCCATTTCACGGGCCGCCCGAGACGCACAGCGGCCAGCGGAACCAGCACCTCCTCCGCGTAGAACATCATGATCTTGACCCCGAAACCGCCACCAACATCCGGCGCGACCACCCGAACTTGGTTCTCGGAAAGCCCCAAGAGCACAGCTAGGCCGTTGCGGATCGAGAGTGGCGCCTGGGTCGTGTCGTAGACCGTCAGAACCTCTTCCACCGGATCAAAGAGCGCGGTGACGGCCCGGCACTCCATGGGCTGTCCAGCACCCCGCTCCAGAACCAGACGCTCCTCAATGACATGGTCGGCCCGACGGAAGGCCTCCTCCACGTTGCCTACGGACTGGACGAGGTGAGCGGCAACGTTCTCGGGCACATCAGGATGAACGAGTGGTGCATCCGGCGCCACCGCCGCTTCCAGGTCGACCACCGCGGGCAGCGCCTCATACTCGACCTCGATCAGGTCGCAGGCGTCCTCAGCCACATACCGATCTGCCGCCACCACGAAGGCGATGGGCTGACCGACGTACTCCACCGAATCAGTCGCCAACGGATACTGCGTGCGGCCATGTGTCAGCGAGTCGTGGGGCACGACCAAGGGAGACGGGCGGAGCGCGTCCCCGAGGTCCTCCGCGGTCCAAACTGCTTCGACACCCGGCAGAGCCCGAGCCGCAGCCGTATCAATACGAAGCAGCCGGGCATGACCGACCGGCGAACGAAGAACCGCGGCATGGAGGGCGTTCGACGGGCTGATGTCGTCTACAAATCTGCCCTGCCCGGTCAGTAAGCGCTGATCCTCGTTCCGAGGAACTCGGTCTCCAAACCATCTCGTCGTCACGGGCTATTCCTTGACAGAGCAACGTACGACTGCACTGCGCGGATGATGTTGACGTAGCCGGTGCAACGGCACAGATTACCCGACACAGCCTCCCGTATCTCAGATGCGCTGGGCCGGGGATTCTCTCGCAAGAAGGGAATCAGCGTCATCAAGAAACCTGCTGTGCAGAATCCGCACTGGAGCGCATGTTCTTGCCGAAAAGCCGCTTGCAGCGGGTGCAGGCTGCCCTCTCTCGTCAGACTCTCAACGGTGGTGACCTCGGCTCCGTCGGCTTGAACGGCGAATAGCAAACAGGACCGGACGGCATCCCCGTTGAGAAGGACAGTACAACAGCCGCACACTCCGTGTTCGCAACCCACGTGAGTCCCGGTAAGACCAACGGTGTACCTCAAGAAGTCGGACAGCAGCATCCGGGTGGGAACTTCTGCCGTTTGCGGCTGCTCGTTTATCGCGACCTGTATGCAACGGATTTCTGTCACCCCGCGGCACCGGTTCGAGCCCTGACCACCGCCCGACCGAGCCCGCGGTAAACCATCGTCCTGACCAGCTCTCGACGATATTCCGCTGTCCCATGGATATCCGTAACCGGCTCGCAGTCGTGAGAGGCGGCGAGTGCGGCCTCGACGAAGAGCTCATTCGTGGGCTCCTCGTCCACGAGCCTCTCTTCGGCTCTGGTCGCGCGGAGCGGAGTCGGCCCAACGCCTCCGAGCGCAACACGTGCTCGACGGATTCGCCCGGCTTCGATGGTGACGACTACTGCGATGGCCGCGACAGCGAAGTCTCCATGCCGGCGAGCGACCTCGAGAAATGCCGATCCGGAGCCGGGCGGAACCGGAGGCAGAGACGCTTCGGTTGCTATTTCCTCCGGGTCAAGAGCAGTGGTCATGATGTGGACGAAGAAATCCCCGGCGGAAACCCGGCGTGACCCACTGGTTCGTCGCAGGTGCAGCTCGCCATCCAATGCCAGAAACACAAGTGGCATCTCTGCGGCCGGATCCGCGTGCGCAAGACTTCCGACAAGCGTGCCTCGATTTCTGATCTGACGGTGCCCGACCCAAGCTATGGCCTCCGTAACGAGGGGAGCGACATCACGGACTGCAGCATCCCGCTCGACCATCGCCTGGCGCGCTAGCGCACCCACCCTTAGGCCGTTGTCCGTCGTAACGAAATCCAGGTCCGGGAGCCGGTTGATGTCGACGATCACATCGGGAGCGGCCAGCCGCATGTTGAGCAGGGGCACAAGACTCTGGCCCCCCGCGAGAATCTTGGCTGCATCGCCATGGACAGCCAGCAACCCGAGGGCCTCATCGAGTGTATGAGGATCGTAATAGGTGAACGGAGCCGGCTTCATGCATCAGCCCTGGGGCTTCAAAGTCGGAACAGCGGCGAACCTGGTCGCGAGGCGAGCGATTGTATACCGGCGCCCAGCTTGCCCAATGGCCATGTCTCACTCCGTCCGCGAAGCGGCGGCTTCGGGACGCACCAGTCCTTCTCGGTACTCCTTCAATGGCGCGACGTGAAAGCTCTCCTCCCGTGAATGCCTGGCAATGACATCCGCGAGTGCCGATGCCGTGTCCAGTGACGTACAGCATGGTATCCGATGGCGTTCCGCCGCGGTTCGAATCAAGAAGCCGTCACGAAGACTACCGGTGTCGGGCTTCGCCGCCGTGGCCCCTGAAGCCCTCGAAACCGTATTGACAACCAGGCTGACCAGGCCATCGTCGATGACGTCGAGCACGCTCGGCCGGCTCTGGTTGATTCGGCCGACGACGAGGGCCTCGATACCCTGTGCCGCCAGGAGGGAAGCGGTCCCACTGGTTGCATAAAGCAGGAAGCCGATCTCCTTCAGCCGACGCAGGATGGGCAACGCCTCCTGCTTATCCGCGTCCGCAATGCTGCACAGAGCGCCGCCTCCCGTGGGCACACCACCGAGCGCGGCGAGGAACGCCTTCTCAATGGCCGCATCGAGTCTGGTGTCCGCCCCCATCACTTCACCGGTAGACTTCATCTCCGGTCCGAGCGCCATGTCCATCGGTTGCAGCTTGGACATCGAGAACACCGGCGCCTTGATGGCCACAACCGGACGCGGGGCCTCCAATCCGGACGTCCACCCGAGTGACTTAAGGCTCTCGCCGCAGCTGACCCGCGTCGCAAGCTCGACCATGGGGACCCCGGTAACCTTGCTGATGAAGGGAACGGTTCGAGAGGACCGAGGATTCACTTCGATTACGTGCGAGCGATCGTCGCTCACGACGAACTGCAGGTTGCACAACCCTTTCACGCCCAGGCGCCGGGCAATCAGCGTCGTCTGATCGACGATTCGGCGCCGCACGGCGTCGTCAAGATGCAGTGCAGGGTACACCGCCATGGAGTCACCGCTGTGCACGCCGGCCCGCTCCACGTGCTCCATGAGTCCGGGTATGAGCACAGTCTCTCCATCGGCGACGACATCGACGTCGACTTCGCGACCAAGGAGATACTTGTCGACGAGCACGCTGCCACGCGCCGCTCCCGCTTCACGCGGTAGGGCGGCTAGCGCCCCCGTCATGTAGGACTCAAGCTGGGGCGCGTCGTACACGATCTCCATCCCGCGGCCTCCAAGCACGAAGGACGGGCGGACCAGGACTGGATAGCCGATCCCGTCGGCGATGTCGATGGCCTCCTCAAGAGAGCTGGTGGCCTTGCCCCCGGGCCTCCACACGCCAAGCTCTGCCATCAGCCGGTCAAAGAGGTCGCGGTCCTCGGCCAGCTCGATGCTCTCAATCGAGGTTCCCAGGATCGTGTACCCCCGGCCCTCGAGAGCAGCTGCCAGATTGATCGCCGTCTGACCGCCAAATTGGACGAGCGCTCCCGACACACTATCCGGATGCTGTCCGGATTCGACTTCCAAGACCGAGGAAACAGCTTCGACGTCGAGGGGTTCGAAATACAGGCGGGTGCTGCAGTCGAAGTCAGTGCTGACCGTCTCTGGATTGCTGTTGATCATAACCGCGGAGTGTCCACTCTTGCGCAAGGCGCCGGCCGCCTGGACGCTGCAGTAATCGAACTCGATCCCTTGACCGATTCGAATTGGCCCGCTGCCCAGCACTACGACACTTCCATCCGCCTCCGGCGTCTCGGACTCGGACTCGAAGCAGGAATAGTAGTACGGCGTCACCGCCTCGAATTCCGCCGCACACGTGTCGACCGACTTGTAGGTGGGTCGGATATTGGCACGGCTGCGGTAGGTCCAAGTTGTGTTTGGCGGAAGTGACAGTATGCGGTCGATCGCCTCATCGGCGAGCCCACAGCGCTTTGCCCGGCGCACGACCTCCGGCTGCAGGCCATTGATCTGAAGGTGCTCTTCGGCTCGAACCACCCGCTGCAGACGGTGCAAGAACCAGGCACCAATGTCACTCTCTTCGGCCATAGCCTCGGGACTCTCCCCACGTCTCAGACCCGCCGTGAGCGCTTCCAGTCTCCGGTCGTTCGCCACACGGACCAACACGGGTGCATCCGAGGCACTCGCGTCTTCAGCCGGCTTCTCCAACGATCGGTGAGCCTTCATCACGGCCGCCTCGAAGGTCCGCTCGATGGCCATTGCCTCGCCCGTGGACTTCATCTGCGTCCCCAAACGGCGGTCGGCAGCGCCAAACTTATCGAACGGCCATCGGGGAATCTTGACCACGCAGTAGTCCAAGGCCGGTTCAAATGCGGCGGTGGTCTTGCCGGTAATGGAGTTCGGTATCTCCTCGAGCCTGCGCCCGAGAGCGACCTTGGCCGCCACACGCGCGATGGGATATCCCGTAGCCTTGCTGGCCAGCGCGGAGGAGCGGGACACTCGCGGGTTGACCTCAATGACGAAATACTCGTGTGATGCCGGAGCCAACGCGAATTGCACGTTGCAGCCGCCCTCGATACGCAAGCTCTCGATGATCCGAAGCGCGGCCGTCCGCAACTGCTGGTGCTCACGGTCGGTGAGCGTCTGACTCGGGGCCACGACGATTGAATCCCCGGTGTGAACACCCATGGGATCGACGTTCTCCATGTTGCAGATGGTCACCGCCGTGCCGGCGCCATCACGGACGACTTCGTACTCGATCTCGCGCCAACCGGCGAGTGATCGTTCAACGAGGACCTGGTTGATTGGCGATGCCGCCAGCCCGGACGCCACAACCTCCAGAAACCGCTCGAGGGTTTCGCAGAGCCCCCCGCCCGTTCCGCCCAATGTGAAGGCAGGACGGACCACCAAGGGCAGTCCCGTGACATCGGCGAACTCGCGCGCCTCAATCAGAGAGCTCACTGATCGCGACTCGGGCACCGGTTCGCCAATGGAGCGCAGCAGGGTCTTGAATCGCTCTCGGTCTTCTGCCGTGCGAATGGCATCCAGCGAGGTGCTCAGCACGCGCACGCCATACCGATCAAGGATGCCCAGCTCGTCGAGTGAAACCGCCAGATTGAGCCCCGTCTGTCCACCGAGCGTTGCCAGGAGCCCCTCCGGCCGCTCCCTCGAAATCACCCGCTCCAGGACCTGGGGTGTCAACGGCTCGATGTATACCGCGTCAGCCGATGCGTCGTCGGTCATGATGGTGGCCGGATTGCTGTTGACCAACACGACCCGAACGCCTTCCTCGCGCAGTGCCCGACATGCTTGAGTGCCGGCATAGTCGAACTCGGCTGCCTGCCCAATGACAATCGGCCCGCTGCCCAACATGAGTACCGACCGCGGGGCATGGCTCCCGCTTCTCGTCGAAGGCGGGAGCAACCTGACCTCCGTCGACGAGGCCGCGGGTCTCCCGTTTCCCTCTACGGACGGCATAGATTCTTCCGCTCTCCCGGGCAACCGCCCGGCACTGCGGCGACATAGGACGAGAAACTCGTCAAAGACCGAGGAGCGGTCCTGAGGACCGGGTGCGCCTTCGGGATGATATTGAACGGTCAGCGCGGGCAGGGTGGCATGGCGGAGTCCTTCGACACTGCCGTCGTTGAGGTTTCTCTCGCTGACGTACCAGCCGGTTGATAGAGGAACCGACGCTTCGTCGACCTGAAACTCGTGGTTCTGTGCCGTGATCCATACGCGGCCGGTGCGCTCTTCTCTGACGGAGTGGTTGGCCCCATGATGACCAAAGGGCAGCCGGGAGGTCGTTGCTCCAATTGCTCGAGCGATAACCTGATGCCCCAGGCAGATGCCCAGGAGGGGAATCGCGCGCTCAAGAACCCCCCGGGCCAGATTGGCCTGCTGCTCGAGCTGAGCCGGATCACCGGGGCCGTTGGAGATGACGATGCCGTCGGGCCGGCGGTCGAGGATCTCTTGAAGCGAGGCATTGTGTCGCACCGTGATCACTTCGACGCCCCGGCTGGCCAGCGCTCTCAGCTGGTTTCGTTTGATTCCCAGGTCGAGACACACCACCCGAAGCCGTCCCTTGCACCGTTGGGTACCGTCCAGCCCTTCCTCCCGACTGGCCAGCTCGGAGGGCAACGGCTGAACCCACCGGTTCCAGAGGTCGCGCTGAGACACCTGAGCGACCAGGTCTTGTTCGGATAGTCCCGGCAGCTGCCGGCAGAGCTCAACCTGCGCAGCCTCAGAGATGACCTCGGAACTGGCGAGAACGGCACGAACGGATCCCGTGCTCCGGATCTGGCGCGTGATTGACCGAGTGTCCACATCGGTAAGGCCGGGCACTCCGTGATGCCGCAGCTCGGCGTCCAGGGTCCTCTCGGCCAGCGGATGACCAGCGACGTCCGACAGGTCCCGAACGACAAACGCCCGACAGTGAATCCGGTCCGACTCCATATACGAGGCACGACACCCGTAGTTGCCGATCATCGGGTAGGTCATGACCACGATCTGACCCGCGTATGACGGGTCGGTCATAACCTCCTGATAGCCGGTCATACAGGTGTTGAAGACCACCTCGCCCCAGGCGTGACGGCCATCCAATGGAGCGCCGAAGAGGAGGCCCTCGAATGAGGCTCCCGTTTCAAAGCAGAGCCGACCGGCTAGAGCCATCCTCCCCCAGAGCAGCGTCCTCTGGCAATTCTAGGTGCCATTGCGAGGCCCGTCGAGCGGGCGAAACGTCCCGCGGGCCGGCGGTTCGGTATTTGCTGGATTGCGGCGGCTATCCAGTCGTGCCGGCGCTCGCCATTTCTGCCAACGCCTCGAACGCCTGCTCAAAAGGTTCGATTGGTACCCGGACGATGCCGGCTCCAATCTGCCCAATGCCGGCCTTCTTGTGGGCGATTCCCGTATCGAGCACTGGCGCAATCCCGGTACGGCAAACCAGTGCGGCATCGATGCCTACCGGGACGCCGACGAAACCGAGGGCCGGGATCTGGTACGTCGGGTGGCGGGCGAGGGTAAGCTCCGCCATCTCCTCCGTGGTCCGGCGACCGAGATCGACCGAGCCTCCGACGAACTCGACGATAGCCGGAGCAGCCGCCAGCGCGAATGCTCCCAAACCGGCTGTTTCCGTGATGGCGCTGTCGCCAAGGTCCGGGTTGGCATCCTCGGGCCCATAACCCGGAAAAAAGAGCCCCTCGACCGCAGGCGCCGGTGCGGTGAACCAACTACGAGAGAGGCCGGAGAGCCAGATCCCGAACTCAGTGCCGTTACGTGCCATGGCCGTGACCAGCGACGAACCGGGGATACCGGCAGCCGCATCCATACATGCTTTACACGCGGCCATAGCGAGATTCAGAAAGAAGACGTCGGTGGCCGCCAGATATTGAAACAGCGCCGCAGCCTCGTCTGCATCTCTGCCCAGCGTCTCTGTCGCCTGACAAACGTCGCCTGCAATCTGACGTGTGAAGAGTGATGTTGCCGCCTTGTTGCGGTTGTGCAGCTCGTCGCCCATGTGCAGGGCCTGAGCAATGATGGCCGTGAGATCGATCCCTTCCGCGTGCCGGAGCGCCTCCCCCAATAAGGGGGCCGCGGCTTCGCACAACCAGCGCAGGTGAGCGAGGACCGAATCATCATTGGCCCCGTACCGAAGCACCTTGCCCAGGCCCTCGTTTAGGGTGCTGTAACTTCGGTTGCCGAAGGTCACGTTCTCGACCACCATGACCGGCATCGATGGGGAAATGATGCCCGCCATTGGGCCTACAGCGTCACGCTCGTGACACGGAGCCAGCTCTATCTCGCCTCGGGCAAGCATCCTGGCGGCCCCATCCCGATCCAATGCCCAGCCTTCAAGCATCACGGCCCCAATCAACGCTCCCTGCAGCGGCCCGGAGGCTGACATCCAGTCGATTGGAGGACCAGCGTGGAGCAGTGTGCCCCGTTCAAGGCCCGGCACGACGTCGCCCGCCGAGCGAACATCGATTACTCGGCAACGAGAGCGCACAACCCGATCAATGGCCTGCTGATTGGCCGCCACGCGATGTGCTTCCAGGCCAGGAGTCATGCGGAACGCCTTGAGGGCGTCCAGTGCTCGAGGTGGCCGCCAATCGACCTCGATACAGGTCACGCCCTGATCCTGCAGGGGAGTGGCCATCTCCTCAGGACCGACGACGGCGATCGGCTCAACAGCCGGGTTCACGAGGCCATTGACTGGATCGCGGCGAGCGCCGCTTGTGCGTTGCTCGAGAATACCTCAGCTCCAGCGTCTTCCAGCTGTGCTCGCTGATCGCTGAGCTCCTGGGGATCCTGATCAGTGCCGATGAGGGCCACGAACGCCTTGAGCTGGGTGCGTCTCGACGCCGCTCGATGACTCGCTTCCCGGATTGCTGGGACGAGCGCACCGGCCGGATCCGGATGGGCAAGATACCCCAACACAACGTCACACAACAGAACGTCGTAGGCATCGCCTGCCTGCTCCACCATGGACGACCGGAGCCGCGGGTCAATCATGGGGTGCGCCCGACCGACGGTATATCGATCTTCACCGGCATCGGTCCACTCGGCCGGAACCCCCAGCCTTGCGGCAATGCGGGCCGATTCGGCGCACAAGGATCCTCCACAGTAGATGCCCCTGAGCCGTCCGCGGTAGCGTCCCCCTTCTGGAACCGGCTCTTGTACCGCAAGGCCTTGGAGCAGACGGGCAGCGTCCTCGAGTGTGAATGCCTGAGCAACTCCCTCCTGGGCGATGTCGCTCCCGAGCAGGCACGCAACCGAGGGCTTTCCACATCGAGCGAGGTGCTCCAACACACGACGCGCCGTCGGCTCGTGCGGAGCCTTCGAGACCAAGCCGATCCGCTCCACCTCGGGATCTCGTGCCAACATATCGATGGCCGCCAATGTCATGACTCCGCCGATCGCCTCCGAAAGGTCCCGGCTGCCGGTTCCGACTGCCTCGGACACTCCTCCGCCCAGCTCGTCGACGAGGCAGCTCACCTGCTGAAGACCCGTTCCGGAGCCACCCACCAAGCCCGTGGTTCCCGGGCGAACGCGGTTCGCGAAGCCGAGACCCACGCCATTGAGAATCGCCGTTCCGCAGTCGGGGCCCATGACCAGAAGATCTCTGTCGATGCCAGCTGTCTTCAGGGCAATCTCATCATCGATCGGCACGTTGTCGCTGAACAGAAATGCATGAGCACCCCGATCAAGTGCGTCCCACGCCTCGATCGCCGCATACCGACCCGGAACGGCTACCATGACCAGCCGGGGACTCTCGCGGATCCTGGGGGAGCGGAGTGATGCCGGCTTCGCCTGGCCGTTGTCCTTCGCTGTCTCGGCGGGAGAGAGCAGGTCGTTGAGGGTCGCGCGAGCATCGGGCAACGTCTCAGTTGAAGCCAGCTCCAATGCTACGACCACATCATCCGGCCCGACCTCCGCCGTCTCCCTCGAATCGAAACCCTGCTCGCGCAAGAGGGAGAGATTCATGGGCGTGCCCATCATGACGGCGGCGGACTCAACACCCGGAACTTTCTGCAGCGACTCTGAGATTCGCATCAGTTTTATCGAGTCGTAGTAGCGGCCCTGAATGGTTTCCAGGTGTTTCAAGCGACTGCGGTCTCGAACGGCCGCCGATGGGGGTACGGCGTCTGGCCATTGTGCTTCGCGACCAGCCTTGCCCCGTCGGCGATACCAACACCCATGTCCGCACCAGAGGTGTGCCCGAGAGTGAGCAATGGCTCGAACCCCCGACACTGAGTCGGTCCGGCAAGGTCCTCAACCGCCGCCAGCGCAGTACTGCTCGCTTCGCCCACGCATGCCAATTCAACGACAGTCCGGGCAAAGGAAGTCGTTCGTCTGGTGGCAGCTGTAACCCTGAGAGCGAAAGATACTGTGGAAACGCTCCGCTGGCCTTCTTCGGAACCTGCGGAGAGTCTTCGAAGCGCCAAAGCGAGACCGGCGGCCCAGTCATCTCCCGCCGGCGTCAAACCCGGCCCCAAGCCTAGGGTTCGACCGAATGCCGCCCGGAGCCGAGGAGCATCAAGACAATGAATCGCTTCGAGCACCTGGATACGCCGCGCTCGTAGGCTATCTCCCACGAGACTCTCCAGAGAGAACGCCGATCTTGCCCACGCGGCCCGCATGAGGGCCTCGGCGTTTGCGAGAAGCACTTCGGGCGAGACCTGGGCAGCCGGCGGAGATCGGCGCCCCCAAGGCGAGGCTCTTCGGAGATCGACACGGAGAGTCCTCCGGTCCGGGCTGATTGCCGCACGTTCACTCGAAAAGATGAGCTCCAGTCTCACACCATAGGGGCCGGAACCGACCGTCCTCTCCCGAAAATCCTCGGTCCAGGTCGGGTCATGAGCCTCGCGACGGGCCAGCGTTACGGTGAGCGGTCCCTGCGGACCCTGTTCCGTCAGGGATAGGATCAAGCCCGATGGCAGTGCCGCGTGCAGCCCATGTTCAAAGGCAGCCACGACCGGCCATGGACCGGGCCGTCGCCGCAGACGCCAGTCATACGAGCCGCCGGTCAACACTGATTCGAGTGTATCCTGCCCCGAGGGCAAGACTAGTGGCGAACGATCCTATTGGGCAGGAGAAGATAGACGAAGCCAAGCAGCAGGAACATGCTCGGCCAAGATCCGGTCAGAGAATGCACAGCGAGCCCTTCGGAACCAAATGGTCTGAGAGTGACTATACCAACGATGAAATTGTCCATCAACATGAGCTGCAGACTGGGATCCGGGGATTATGCCTTATGTCGAGCGACGCGGGTGGCGCTGCGAGGCCGCTTCGACAGTGACTCGGCCATTGGGCGCTGCTGTGGGAGTAGATTCTCCACAGTCTTCACAGCCTATCCACGTATTGATACCCAGGTTTGTGCACATGGCGTGCGGGCGAGTCCGAAGGGATCGAGGCGGTGCGAGAATGTGCGGGCTCACCGCGCCCATGGAGAGACTGCGCCTTCGCAGGTGCTGAAGTGAGGAGTCCATGACTCGACTCCTGCGCATCGCCCTCGCCCAGATGAATCCGACGGTCGGTGATCTGGAGGGCAACGCCGACCGGATCATCGAGTGGAGCAAGCGGGCCGCCGACCTTGGCGCCGACGTCGTCGCGTTCCCGGAGCTGACGATCACCGGCTATCCGCCTGAGGACCTGGTCCTAAAACCCAACTTCGTGGCCGCCACCCGAAAGCAGCTGGAGCGAGTCGCGCGAGAGGTGGGTGACACGACGGCCATTGTGGGCTTTGTCGATAGCGACGGCGACATCTACAACGCTGCCGCGGTGCTGCAGCGTGGCGAGGTCGTGGGCGTATACCGCAAATGGTTTCTCCCCAACTACGCCGTTTTCGACGAGCAACGATACTTCAAGTCCGGCGACCAGGCCGGACTTTTCACCATTGCAGGCGTCCGCATTGGAATCACCATCTGCGAGGACATCTGGTACCCCGTTGGCCCGGCCACCGTGGAAACGGCTGCGGGAGCCGAGATGATCGTGAACATCAATGCATCCCCGTTTGCGGTCAACCGCCAAGCCGGTCGCTGCCGCATGATTGCCACCCGAGCGCAGGACGAGATTGCCTTCGTCGCCTATGTGAATCAAGTTGGAGGGCAAGACGAGCTCGTCTTCGAAGGAGCAAGCATGATCTTCGATTGGCGAGGTGAGGTGGTCGTGGAAGCCAAGGCGTTCCAGGAGGACATGGTCGTCGCAGATCTCGATATCGACGCCGTGTTTAGCGCCCGCCTCCATGACACCCGGCGACGCCAAATGTCCAATCTCGAGCCGAACGTCGCCCATCCGGTAACTCCCATCTCAACCCCGTTGGCAGGGCCGATCAAGAAGGCGAGACCTGCACTTCGGGCGCGCGATTCGGGGAGCGCATTGAGCATGGAGGAGGCGGTCTTCGAAGCCATTAAGCTCGGCACGCGAGACTACGTCCGGAAGAATGGCTTCGAAACGGCCGTGGTGGGTCTGTCGGGCGGCATTGACTCGAGTGTCACCGCGGCGATCGCGGTAGAGGCCCTGGGGAACGACCACGTTCAGGGCGTATCCATGCCGTCCCGCTTCTCCACTGATCACAGTCGCTCCGATGCGGAAGAGCTGGCGACCAACCTCGGCATCCCGATGCGCACGATCCCCATCGAGGCTCCCATGGCCTCTGTTCTCGAAGTCCTCGGCCCCTCGTTCGAAGGACTCGAGGAGGACATCACCGAAGAGAATCTGCAGGCGCGCCTTCGTGGGAACGTCCTCATGGCGCTGTCCAACAAGTTTGGTTGGCTGGTGCTAACCACGGGAAACAAGAGCGAGGTCGCGGTGGGATTCAGCACCTTGTACGGGGATACCGCCGGCGGGTTCGCCGTCCTGAAGGACGTCTACAAGACAACCGTCTACCTTTTAGCCCACTGGATCAATTCGCGAGGGAGCCGCCCGGTCATTCCCGAGAGCGTGCTGTGCAAGCCACCGTCGGCTGAACTGCGCGCAGACCAAAGAGACGTCGACCGCCTCCCGCCCTACGAGGTGCTCGATCCGATTCTCGAGGCATATGTCGAACAGGATCGCTCCATCGAGGACATCGTGACCATGGGCTACGATGCGTCAACCGTGCGTCGAATCGTCCGGTTGGTGGACGTCAGCGAATTCAAGCGCCGCCAGCAGCCACCCGGACCTCGTATCAGTGGTCGAGCCTTCGGCAAGGATCGACGCCTCCCGATCACCAACGGATTCCCGGGCTAACCCGGGAGCTGCCGGTCAGCTTTGCTGACGGCTCGGATGAAGTCGACGGATCTCATAGAGAAGGATTCCGGCGGCCACGGCGAGATTGAGTGAGTCCGCCTCACCGTGCGTTGGGATGCGGAGGAGTGCGCGACACGTGGCACGCTCATCGGGCGTCAATCCTTCTCGTTCACTTCCCAGCACGAGCGAAAGAGGCGGCACGACGCTAAGCTCTTCGGGACCCGTCTCACCGCCGGGGTCGCCGCCAACCGGCGTAACGCCGTGGCTCCTACATAGCTGTTGGAAAGACGTCCAGCTGAGACGGAGAACGCTGGTTGTGAAGATCGATCCCATGGACGCGCGGACTGACCGTGGATCGTAAGGATCGGCGGAATCGCCAATCAGGAAGACTGGGCCGGCACGCATCGCGTCCGCGGTCCGAATGATACTTCCCACATTCCCTGGATCCTGGGGACGGATGAGTGCGATCCATACGGAGTCCGCCGCAACATGAATGTCGCTGGGCACTGAGGGAGCCTGCTGAGCGACAACGCAGACGCCGCGCGGGTTCTCTCGCCCAGAAAGCGTTTGGTAGACGTCTCCGCTGACCCTGAGTTGAGCAACGCCTTGCTTCTCTATCAGCTCTTGCAGTCGGATGTTCGTTTCCGACCGAATCAGCTCTGGTGCAATGACCACGGAGTGGACCGGATAGCCGGCATCGAGGGCCTGAAGGGCGAGGCGTGGCCCCTCGGCAACGAACAGCCCTGAGGCATCACGGCCTTTGCGCGAACCCAAGGCCCGGATCCTCTTCACGGCTGAGTTGCTCCGGCTAAGGATGACCTCGCCGGAATCGCGCTGGTTCACAGTGCCACGTGCTCCAGGAGGCTCCCGGAGCGGCTCGACGCGGTTAGTGAACCTAAGCGGGACCTGGCGCTGTCGGCTCGGGGCTCTTGGGCTCGATGTGGACGGCTTCGTTTACTGACGACGTAAGGGTATCCCGAACACCCATCACCTCGGAATGGATGCCGTGTGTCTCATCCTTCACCGAAGCCACATCGTCGCGGAAACTCTTCGTCTCCTCACGGAAACCGCGGATCGCCTTACCCAGACTCTTGCCCGCATCTGGGAGCCGTTTGGGCCCCAGAAATATCACCGCAACGATCAGAACGATGATCAATTCCGGTGCGTGAATAAATCCCATGTGTGTACTCCTAGTGCTGCCCGGTTGTTCTCAGTGTACGCGACTTCCTACGTGACGGCAAGACCGGTACCGCTCGTCTATTCGAATCCGGAATGGCATCGGATCAGCCACTAGGATGCGCCGTCGGCCCGATCCGAAGAAAGCCATACTCACCTCCTAAGGGAGAGCAACACTGCCGCCCAAATCACGACGAACAGCGCCAAAGTGATCAGCGAGGAAAGCTCGCCACGCATCCAGAGCCTGGCGTCGTGGGTTATGGCCATGAAGCGGTTGTGACTGGCCGGGATCGCAAGCAGACGGGCTTGGTGGAAGATGCCCAATCTCCATCAGCTGTCTCATTCATCGGACCCGCAGCGACCGTGCCGCATAGATCAAGTGACAGATTTTTGCAGTGTGGGGCTTGGTGGAGTAAAGTGGTGGTAAGTGGGAACAAGAGAGGAACGGGTGGCTGGGGATTGGGGACAGCTGTTGCGGGTATATCCGCCCGCCAGCCTGGACGACCAGAGCGAGCTCTGCATGCCCGAGCCGGTCGCGCGGCGGCTCGAGGGACCGACGGTTCTTGCGCCAACCCTCGACACGGCCCTCGCCCTCTACTCGCGCAGCGAGTGGGAGCTGCTGCTACAGCGCTTTGAAGATCTCGATCAGGATCTGAGACTTGAAGCCCGCGCTGTCATCTCGAGCATCACTTCCGCGGCCGTTGACTGTCCAATCGAGAATGGCCGTATTACCGTTCCGCCGACCCTTCGGCGGCGAGCCGGCATCGTAAATGAGGTCGTGCTAGCGGCCGGACGCGACCACCTCGAGATTTGGAGCCCCGAGGGGTGGGAAGCATGTCACCGGCCGCGAAGGCCGAAGCTGACCCATCATGACGTCGCATGAGCTCCATCAGCCCGTTCTGCTGGTTGAAGCCCTCCGTCTTCTCGCGCCTGCTCCAAACGGGAGTTTCATCGACGCCACCATCGGTCGGGGTGGACACGCCGAGGAGATCCTCCGGCGGACAGGGCCAAGCGGCCGGCTTCTCGGCATCGACGCCGATCCGGAGGCCATCGAGGGCAGCCGGAGGCATCTCGCCGAATTTGGGGATCGAGTTGTCCTCTGGGAAGGCTACTTCGACCAATTGACCATGGCAGCTCAGACCCACAGGTTCAACGGCGTCGAAGGGATTCTCTTTGACCTGGGCGTCTCATCCCCACAGCTGCGGGAGCCCAAGCGCGGCTTCTCCTTTCAGGCCCCCGGGCCGCTGGATATGCGGATGGGGCCGTCTGCCGGCGCCACTGCAGGCGACCTGGTCAATTCGGCTTCCGAAGCGGAGCTCATTCGCATCTTCTCGGAGTACGGCGAAGAGCACTATGCTCGTCGTATCGCTCGCGCCATCGTACGCGCCCGATCGACGCGCCGCCTGGACTCGACGGAAGAGCTTTCCCGGCTCGTCGCCGAATCGGTGCCCCGATCGTCGCGAATTCATCCGGCTACTCGCGTCTTTCAAGCGCTTCGGATCGCGACCAATGACGAGCTGCGACGCCTGCGCGAGGCACTTCCTCAAGCGCGCGCGCTGCTCGGGAACGGCGGCCGCCTCGTGGTCATATCCTTCCACTCACTCGAAGACCGGCTGGTGAAGCGCTTCCTCCAGACCGAAAGCCGAGGATGCGTATGCCCGCCGGACATTCCAATCTGTGTATGCGGTAAGAACCCGAGTCTTCGAATCCTGACTCGGAAGCCGCTTCGCCCTTCGGATGAAGAACGAAGGGCGAACCCCAGGAGCCGCAGCGCAAAGCTGCGGGCGGCGGAAGTGATTCATCAGCAAGGAGGTGAGTAGTCATGGCGCAGATCATAGCCCGGCACCGGACTCCAAACCTCGGGACGATCACGAGGGCAAGGTCCCGGCAGACGAGACGCTTGCGGCTGGGGGTCGTGCCGAGATTCAATCCCATCGCTTGGGCACTTGGCTATCCGGTTGCGCTGGCCACAGTGCTGATCAGCGTGGCCGCCTTGACCTATCTGCTCCAGGTGAATGAGGCGTCGTGGCTACAGTTTGATCTCAACAATGCCTCCGTGCAGCAAAGTCAGCTCAACGCGACCAATGCCTTGCTGCTCGTCCAGAAGGATCGCTTGCTTGCCGAGCAACGCATCGATACCATCGCCACGACGAAACTCAAGATGCAGCATCCATCGCTCGACACCGCTCTCTGGCTTCAGGTCACGATACGGCAGCGGCCACCTACGGTCCCGCGGGAGCCGGTCGTGAGGACGGGACCACTCGTCTGGATGAGACACGCCGTATCGGTGATCGAGAACAGCCTATGAGTCAGGCGCCTCGGGGAGCGCGACGCCAGAGCCGGCGGTCGCGGCCGCCACGGAAACAACAAGAACCAGGACGGACGACCACTCTTCAGCTCCATCCTTGGCGCCTCACGGTCATCGGCATTATCGTCGCTGCCGTCGCGGCCGCCCTGGGCTTCAGGCTCGCCTTGTATCAGGTGGTGGATCAGCACCGCCTTGTTGCCCTGGCCATGTCGGAACGATCGACCGCCGGCAGCATCCCCCCGTCCAGGGGACTGATATACGACGATGTGGGTAACCCACTCGCCATCAACGACGAGGTCTACGACGTCTACGCTTCTCCAAACCAGATCACGCAGCCCGTGGCGGAGGCGAGAGCGCTCGCGCCACTCCTGAACACCGCTGCGACCCGCATCCTGGGTCTGCTGCAGAGTCGGCTCGTGTACCCACGCCTGGCCAAGGGGATCTCACAGAACGCTGCGGACAAGATTCAACATCTCGGTCTGCTTGGAATCAGCCTCCAGCCTTCCCCCAACCGGGTGTATCCAGAAGGCAGCCTTGCGTCCCAGGTTCTCGGTTTCGTCGATGCCAATGGCGGCCAGTACGGCCTGGAACAGCAGTACAACCGAATACTGTCCGGAAAGGCCTCTATCGGCGCCGTTCGCCGGCTCGTCCGGGCCGAGGGCGATGTATGGCGCGGAACCGTTGCCGGTTCGCAGCCCCAGGGGCTGCAAGCCGGTGGTACGTTGCACCTTTCTCTGGACACCTACATGCAGGATGTGGCCGAGCAGGATGTCCGACGGTTCGTCCGGTACCACCAAGCAGCGAGCGGTACCGTCATCATCAGCAATCCACGCACGGGTCGGATAGTAGCGATGGCCAACTATCCGTGGTTCAACCCGAACCGCTTCGCGGCATCACCGGCTCGGAATTGGACGAATCCTGCTATCTTCGACACCTACGAGCCGGGCTCGACGTTCAAGATCGTGACCATGGCGGCCGGCCTTAACGAGCATGTCATTACGCCAAAAACCACCATCTTCGATCCGGGCTATGCCGTCTATCCCTGCATCACCGTCCAGAACTGGAACGTTGGAACATCGAACGGACGCGAGACAATGACCCAGGTGCTCCAACACTCGGCCAACGTGGGCGCCGCGTACGTGGCAAACCTGCTCGGCGCCCGACGCTTCTATCCCTACGTTCGCGCCTTTGGGGTAGGCGCGCCGACCGGCATCGACCTGGCGGGAGAGGCATCCGGATCCGTTCCCTTGCCAGGCGTCCCTGGGAGCAACTGGACGTGCCCGAATCTGTATACGAACGCCTACGGGCAATCGGTCACGGTCACCCCATTGCAACTGCTGAACGCCGCCAACGCGGTGGCCAACGGCGGCTGGTTGATGCGCCCCGAAGTCGTGACGCGCATTGACTACGCTGGGACAACCGTGTACCGGCCGCCGCATCGGATCCGCCGGGTCATCTCCTGGGCATCTGCTCGCACGCTGACGCGCATGCTGGTCCAGTCGGCTCTTGGCCCACCCGGACAGTATGGAGAGGCATCCTGCGCCCTCGTGCCCGGATACCAGGTGGCCGCGAAAACGGGAACGGCGAATCTCGTCTCTCCCAAGGGGCGCCAGGGCTATCTCTTGGGCCCCGGATCGACCATCGCCAGCACGGTTGGGTTCGCTCCCGCTTTTCGACCTCGATTCTCGGTACTTGCGGTGATCCGCCAGCCTCGCTACCCGTGGCCGGATGGGCAGTGGGGTTCGGAGGTGGCTGCTCCGCTCGTCCATGATCTGCTGCAGTCACTCTTCCTGCGCTACCACATTCCTCCGGCCGGCCCTCCGGGGCGAGTTCTCGAATCGCAGAAGGCATTCGGAGGATGCACATTTTGAGGATCGCGGATGTGATCCGCGGAGTGCCGGCCCGCGTGCTCACCACGACCGCCCGAGGAGCGACCGAAGGTGTGTTGTCCCCACAGACGCTGGAGCGGCAAGTCCTCGGCTTCACTGTCGACTCTCGGCACGTCTCAGATGACCAGATCTTCGTCGCGCTCCCGGGGCAAACCCACGATGGCCACGAGTTCTTGGGACAAGCCTTCAAAGCCGGGGCCTTGGGAGCCCTGGTATCCAGGATTCCCCAGCAGCCGCTTCCGGCAAATCGTCTTCTCTTCCTGGTTGCGGACACGCTTCAAGCACTTCAGACGCTCGCGTCAGCTTGGCGGGCCTCGCATTCCGTCACGGTGGTGGGGGTGACGGGCAGCGTCGGCAAGACGACCGTCAAGGAAGCGATTGCCCATGCGCTCGGTTCCTTGGGGGAAACCTCGATATTGAAGTCTGAGGCCAATCTGAACACCGAGATCGGCCTGCCCTTGGAGCTACTGCGGCTGGACGGACGGCATCGAGTCGCAGTGCTCGAAATGGGCATGTACCAGCCGGGCGACATCGCCCTCCTGTCTGCGATCGCCAAACCGCAGATTGGGGTCGTCACCAACGTGCAATCGAATCACCTCGAACGCACCGGCTCCATCGAGAGAACCGCCCGAGGCAAGTCTGAGCTTGTTCAGGCACTGCCGCCTGACGGATTGGCTGTTCTCAATGGGGACGACCCTCTTGTGCAACCGATGCGGTACGCCTCCTCGGCCCGAACGACATTCTATGGAACCACTCTGCGTTTCGATTTCGTGGCCCTGGAGACCGTTGGCCGCGGACGCCATGGTTTCGCCACCCGCATCGTCCATGGTGGTAGAGGACTGGCCGTTGACTGTCCAACGCCGGGGACACACAACGCGTTGAACCTGCTTCCGGCCGCCGCGGTCGCTCATCACTTGGGCATTCCTTGGACCGACATCGGCGGGGCGCTCTCGACCTTCCGGATGGAAAGCCGTGCGCGGTTCCTTCCAGGCCCAAAGGGCAGCTCGATCCTCGACGATCGCTACAACGCCTCGCCGGCGTCCATGATCGCCGCACTCCAGCTCTTGTCGGAAGAACCGGGGCGGCATCTGGCGCTGTTGGGAGAAATGCTGGAGCTGGGACAGGCCGAGGAAACCGAGCATCGAAGAGTGGGAAGGGCTGCCGCGGCTACCGACTTACTCATCCTGATTGGTGCCCGCACTCGGTGGATCGCCGACGAAGCTGTTGAGCGGGGATTGCCCCAAGAGCGGGTCTTGGTCGCTCGCGATAATGAGCAGGCCGCTGCCCTTGCCCGCGATTTCCTTGGGCCGGGAGACACCCTGCTGGTGAAGGGCTCCCGCGGCTTGCGTCTGGAAGAGGTCGTTGGTGCTCTGGCAAGTGCTTGATGGAACGGGGGAGATCACATGCACTTCATGACCACCCTCTCGCTCTTCCAACTTGCAGTTCGCGTCGTTCCCCGGCCGAATCCGCGCGTGGCGATTCCTCTGCTCACACCGATCGTTTCGGGTGTCGCGAGCTTCACCATCGCCATGTTCGCGGGACCCTACTTCATCCGCTTCATTCGTTCGCGGAAGTGGGGCAAGCAGATCGCCGAAGAACTTCCGCACCACGTCGCCAAGGCGGGCACGCCCTCCATGGGCGGCTTGCTGTTCACGGGAACGGTGGTGGCGTTGACCGTCGCCTACAATCTCCGCGGTCGCCAATCCATGCTGCTGCCGCTGGTCACCATCGCCCTCTGCTCGGTTCTGGGCTGGATCGACGATCGTCTCACCACGGTCCGGATTGGCGGCGAAGGCATTCGGGCCCGTTTCAAGTTCAGCTGGCTGGTCCTCATTGCCATTGCAATCGTGATCATCCTGCACATTCCCCATCTCACGGCCCCGAGGGCTCAGAACCTCGTCTACGTACCAGTGCGCGGTTTCGTCGCCATCGGTCTGCTGTACTGGCCGCTGGCGGTCCTGGCCATTGTGGGGACCGCCAATGCCGTGAATCTCACCGATGGGCTGGATGGCCTGGCCGCGGGCACCGGAGCTGTGGCGTTCGCGACCTTCGGGGCAATCGCTCTTCTGAGCAGCCCGCCGAAGCCGTTTCTCGCGACCTTCTGCTTCACCATGGTGGGAGCGTTGCTGGCCTTTCTCTGGTTCAATGTCTTTCCTGCCCGCATCATCATGGGCGACACCGGCTCACTTGCCTTGGGTGCCACCCTCGCCACGGTGGCCCTCATGTTGAACCAGGCCCTCGTGCTGCCCATCGTGGGGTTCGTCTTTGTCATCGAGACCGTCTCCGTCATCGTCCAGGTGTCGTACTACCGGCTCACCGGTGGCAAACGCATCCTGCGAGGTTCCCCGCTTCACATCCACCTCGAGCTGATCGGCTGGCATGAGAACGAGGTGACACAGCGTTTCTGGATCGTCAGCATGCTTGCCGGGATGGCGGGGTTCGTCCTTGCCTTCAGCTAGCGTGATGTCGGCTCCAACTATGGATACCCGTGACGAGTTCATCCAAGCCCACCCACGTGTGCTGGTGCTTGGGTACGCCCGTGAAGGAGCGTCGGTTGCCCGGTACCTCCAGAGACTCGGGGCGGAAGTGACGGCCGCGGACGCCCGCTTCGCGGCTTCCGGTCGTGAACCGACAGAGGGCACGCGACCAGTAGTGCTTTCACCGGAACGAGTCGAGCTGGTACGAAATGCCGACGTCCTGGTCGTGAGCCCCGGCATCCCGGACTCGAACCCGCTCCTCACCCAGGCCTTCAACCAAGGGGTGCCTGTTACGAACGCCACCCAGCTGTTTTTCGATCGGTGTCCCTGTCCGATCGTGGGCATCACGGGGACAAGCGGAAAGTCGACGACGACTTCGCTCATTACCGCGATGCTCCAGGCCGATGGTCGTGATGCTCGGGCGGGAGGGAACATCGGTCTGCCCATGATCGACCTGCTCGACGAACTGACTCCCAATTCGGTCGCCGTGCTGGAGCTGAGCAGCTTCCAGCTTCAGCGACTTCATGCCAGCCCCCATGTCGCCGTCGTCACTAACTTGGCGCCGAATCATCTCGACCGGCATGGAACGCTCCAGGCCTACCAAGCAGCCAAAGCAAACATACTGCGCCGTCAAGGCGCCGGCGATATCGCCGTGCTGGGCTGGGAAAGCGAGCATGTCCGAGCAATGGCGTCCGAAACTGCCGCTCGGATCGTGTGGTTTGGGGAAGACGCCCCAACACCGAGCGCCACGGCAGAGGCGGGCTGGATTCTCTTCAGCGACGAAGACGTTGAGCGGATCATGCCGGTGGAGGACCTGCGGCTCCGCGGGCGGCACAATGTGCAGAATGTCCTCGCGGCAGTTGCTGCCGCGCGTGCCCTGCACACCTCGACCTCAGCCATTCAGTCGGCCACTTCGGGGTTCCAGGGGTTGCCGCACCGACTGCAAGCAGTGGGCGAGATTTGTGGAGTTATCTTCATCGACGACTCCATTGCCACATCGCCGGACCGGGCCGCGGTCGCCCTGGACGCGGTCTCCTCACCGATCGTGCTCATCGCGGGCGGTCGCTCAAAGGGCTTGCCGTGGACTCCGCTCTCGATGAACTTGCGAACCAAGGCCAAAGCCGTCGTGCTGATTGGCGAGGCGGCGGACGAGATCCAGCGATGGCTACTGGAGGATAAGGCGCTTGGAGAACTGCATGTCCAGCGAGCCGATTCCATGCCGGCGGCAGTCCGCTCCGCGTTTGGCCTGGCCGAGCCGGGAGATACGGTTCTCTTGGCGCCCGCCTGTACCAGCTACGATATGTACTCGAATTTCGAGGAACGTGGAGACGCGTTCCGGGCAGCAGTGGAGGGAATGATCGATGGCGACTGAAACACGAGTGCTTACGCCGGCCCATGCGCTCCGACCACGGTTCGACGCGTGGCTGCTCGTGTCCGTGCTGGCTCTGGCGGGCATCGGCGTGATCATGGTGTACTCCTCCAGCATTTCCGACGCCTTCCAGTACTACGGCAGCCCAACGTTCTTCCTGAAGCGGGAGCTGGTCTGGATGATTGCGGGACTGGGTGCGCTGGCCTTCGGAGCATGGCTCCCATACCGAAACTGGCTCAAATTCTCCGGAGTGTTTGCGGGAGTCAGCGTCCTGCTCCTCGGGGCGGTTCTGATTCCCCACATCGGCTCGTCTTCACACGGTGCTCAGCGATGGTTTCAGCTCGGCAGCTCCCTCTCCGTCGAACCCAGTGAGCTTGCAAAGATTGCTCTGATCCTCTACATGGCTCACTGGCTCAGCCGCAAGGGCGAGAAGATCCGCGACTTCTCGCGCTGCTCCATGCCCTTCGGAATCATGGTCGGCATCGTCTGTCTACTCATCCTCAAGCAGCCGGACATGGGAACTGCGATCGTCATCGTGCTGTCGATGCTGATCGTCTATTTCGTGGCCGGCGCCCGCCTCGATCATCTCTTCCTGGGGGCATCGGCAGCCTTTCTTCTCGCGCTGGTCGCTCTGAAGTTCGAAGCATACCGGGGCGCGCGGCTGGCCGCTTGGCTGGACCCGTGGAAGTACTCCCATGGCGCCGGATATCACACCGTCCAGGCGCTCCTCGCCCTGGGCCTGGGTGGACTCACCGGTGTAGGCCTCGGGAACAGCCAGCAGAAATACTACCTTCCGGCACCCTATACCGACAGCATCTTTGCCGTGAGCGCGGAGGAGCTGGGTTTCCTCGGAGCAATAGCCATCATCGGGCTCTTCGTTCTGTTCGCCTATCGCGGCTTCCGCGTGGCTCGATACGCGCCAGACGACTTCTCCCGGCTTCTCGCCGTCGGCATTACGGCGACGATCGTCATTCAAGCATTCATCAACGTGGCGGTCATCACTGCATCGCTTCCCTTCACCGGTGTTCCCCTTCCTTTCATAAGCTTTGGGGGAAGCTCGCTGGTCATCTCGATGCTGGCAGTTGGGATTCTGCTCAACATTTCCAGCCATGATCCCCAGCGGCGCCTCGCGGCCACCGAATCCGACACGGAAGCAGCCCCAGAGCATGAAGCTGGTAATAACGGGCGGCAAGACGGGAGGGCACGTCGTTCCCGCTCTCGCGGTCATTGAATCGCTCTGCCACGATCGGCAGCCGCCGCGATCGATTCCGCTTGTTCCGGATGACCTGCTGTATATCGGAGTGCGTGGGGGCATAGAGACCAGACTGGTGCCTCCGACCGGCGTACGTCTGGTTCAGATGCGCATCAGAACCCCGAGCGGGCTCTTCGGCACGCCGATCGCCGTGTGCCAAGTCATTGCCGCAACCATGTCTCTCGTTGTCCGCTTTCGTGGTCGCCACCGGCCGGACGCCATCTTTTCAACCGGTGGATTCGTCAGTCTGCCCGGCACGCTGGCTGGCTGGCTTCGGCGGGTCCCCGTGGTGGTCTTTCTTCCCGACGCCAAACCGGGCAAAGCTGTGCGACTGGCCGTCCGATGCGCGAGGATCGTCTGCCTGTCCACTTCCGATGCAGCCAAGTACCTTCCCTCCACCCGTACGAAAGTCACGGGTTACCCGGTCCGGAGGGCCTTTCTGACGCCCAAGAACGAAGAGGCGAACCTTCGACCAACTGACCATGCGGACGAGAGGCAGATTCTGGTCATGGGCGGGAGTCTGGGGTCACGCTCCATCAACGATGCATTGATGGCAGGACTCACCCAGCTCTTACCTGAGGTCCGCGTCCTTCACATTTGCGGCGCTCGACACCTTCAAGATCTGGAGGTGTTTCGCGGCAACCTCCCTCAGGGGCTGGTCGAGCGGTATGAAATCCGCTCCTTCCTGGATGAGAGGGAATTGGCGGCGGCCATGCGGGGGAGCACGCTGGCAGTGACCAGAGCGGGTGCGTCGATTCTCGGGGAGCTCACGGTGACTCGGCTCCCGGCCATCATCATTCCCCTTCCCGCTGTGCATGTGCACCAACAGGCCAACGCCGATGTGCTCCATCGACGCGGCGCCTGCGTCCTCATGGCTGACCAGGACCTATCAGGAGGTGGGCTCGTCACGGGCATTCTGGAGTTGCTGGCGAACGGGGATCGATTGCAGCTGATGCGCTCCCGCCTGGCCGAGCTGGCGCGTCCGGAGGCCGCGGATCTGCTCGCCGACACGGTTCTCGAGGCGGCAGCCTCGGCATGACGGAAGACGACCTGGATCTTGCCAAAGTCTCATCGGTTCATCTGGTGGGGATCGGCGGGATAGGCATGATGGCTCTGGCGCAGTACTTCCACGGCAAGGGCGTTCGCGTCTCCGGCAGTGATGCCCATGCGAGCGCCAACGTTCATCGCCTGGGCCAGCTGGGTATTCCCGTCTCACTCGGTCACTCTAGGGAAAACGGGCGCCAAGCAGACCTCATCGTGATCTCATCCGCAGTCGCAGCATCCAATCCCGAGGTCGAAGCGGCAATTGAACGGGGCCAACGGATCGTCAAGCGCGCACGAGTCTTGGGCGCCATAGCGAGCACCGGACCCACGATCGCCATCTCGGGCACACACGGCAAGACCACGACAACCGCCCTGTGTGCGCATCTCCTGCAGCGCACCGGTACCGATGTATCCCTCCTGGGTGGCGGTGTGGCCCTGACAACGGAGGCAACCGAGGGGCCGGGTCATGCCGGCTCCTCACCCATTACCGTTGTCGAGGCAGATGAGTACGATCGCACCTTCCTTGCGCTGCACCCGACCATCGCTGTGTTGACCAGTCTCGACTACGACCACCCGGATTGCTATCCGACGATCGGCGACCTGGAGGACGCTTTCGCTGTATTTCTCTCCCAGAGCGAGCGGATCCTTGTCGCCGGAGAAAGCGCCCGTGCAACCGAGGTCGCGGCCAGAACATCCTGGTCGGCTTGCCGGACGTACGGGATCGGATCACGCTGGCACTGGAGCGCAACAGATATGAAGTCTACGGCAACTGGAACAACCTTCACGGTAGCGACTCAGGGCCAGGCATTCCCCGTGCACACCCGTCTCTCTGGAGCTCACAACGTACGAAACAGCCTGGCGGCAATCGCGGCCGTCAGCGAGCTGACAGGTCAGGACCCCTCAGCATTCCGTGAGGCGTTCACCTCGTTCCTCGGAGTCGAGCGGCGCTTGCAGCTATGGGGCCAGGTCGGCGGGGTGAAGGTGTTCGACGACTATGCTCACCATCCTGCTGAGATCGACGCCGCTCTGGCCTCGCTCAAGGACGGCAAGCGGGAGGTGATTGTGATCTTCCAGCCGCACACCTTCAGCCGTACCCATTCACTCCTGGATGACTTCGCGCGGGCACTCTCCAAGGCTGATGCCGTGGCGCTTCTCGACGTGTATGGCGCTCGAGAAGTGGGAACCGGAGACGCCATCGTTCAGGAGCTGAGCAACAGGATCGAGCACTCGGGAGGCAGGTCGGAGCTCTTCCCCCAACGAGTGGACGCGGTTCACTTTTCCGTTGAGACCGCCCGTCCAGGAAGCGTTATCGTCACCATGGGGGCGGGAGATGTTGGCGAGCTGGCACCAAAGATCGTCAGCCGGCTCCAGGAAGTGAGGGTCGTTGGCTAAGCCCGCCGTTCTCGAGGAGCTCCGAGCTTCCGGGCTCAAGCGGGTAACCGCCAATGAGCCCATGAGCCGCCATACCACCTGGAGGATTGGCGGGCCGGCCGACTACTTCGGAATCGCCGAAACTGCTGAGTCGCTCGCTCGGGCCGCGACCATGGCGACCCGTCTCAGCATGCCGTGGCTGGTGCTCGGTGGCGGAAGCAACATACTGGTGTCGGATCAGGGTATTGCCGGGCTTGTCATTCTCAATCGCATTAAGACACTTGACGTCACTCCGGAGCCTGGAGGGGCGACCGTGGAGGCGGGCAGCGGTGTTTTCTTTGCTCGCCTCGCGCACTTCACTGCGAAGCGCGGATACGCAGGTTTGGAGTGGGGTGTAGCCATCCCGGGTACGGTGGGAGCCGGTGTCGTGAACAATGCCGGGGCGCATCATGGAGATGTTCAGAAGGCGCTATTGAAGGCGGAGGTCATCAACGCACGGGGAGACACTCAGGTGCTGGAGCCGTCGGCCCTCGGCTTTACCTACCGCAAGAGCGCCCTCAAACACTCTGGAGAACAACCAGTTAGGCAGACGGCATCAGTCGTAACTCGGTGTTGGTTCCGGGTACGGGTGGATACCGAACGATCTGCCTTGAGTGTGATCGAACGGCTCCAAGCTCAGCGGCTGGAAACGCAGCCGATCACCGAGGCATCGGCAGGATCCACGTTCAAGAACCCGGACTCCGACAGCGCCGGCCGCTTGATTGAGGCGGCCGGACTCAAGGGGACGGTTCAAGGCAGGGCCGAAATCTCCGCGAAACATGCCAACTTCATCGTCAATAGGGGCAATGCCAGCGCAGCCGATGTGATTGAGCTGATGCGCCGTGCCCGTGAGGTGGTGCTGGACCGCTTCGGTGTGTGCCTCGAGCCGGAAATACAGCTCGTCGGTCGCTGGGCAGCAGGGCTGGAGACTCTGCTTGGTCAGGCAGCCAACTGTTGATGCAACGACCCGAGGACCGACCAGCCAGCCCTTCACTTCTGCCGAGCTACATATTGTTCGCGACCACCGCAGCCGTGCTCCTGCTGGCATTCCTGGCTCCGGTCTTCTCCGTGGGAGGAGTGGACGTGGTGGGATCAGGCCTGTCGCAAGGCGCCATTGACCGGGCGGCGGGGGTGCAGGGCAAGAACATCTTTACAATCAAAGGCGCAACTGTCCTCGCCAACCTCCGGCGGGTGCCGGAAATACTCGTGACCGGAGTCGATCTGTCCTTGCCAAACAGTGTCACGGTCCGGGCAATCCGGCGCAGGGGTGTTCTTGCCTGGGTGCAACATGGTCAGATCTATCTCGTGGACAAGTTTGGCCGGTTGATCCAACAGGTCCAGAGCTCCTCTCTTCCGGCGGTGGTGAACGCGACGGGCCATCCGGTCCCTCTCGGCGGTTACGCGAACGAGGTGGCGATTGTGGCGGGCCGGTACGTGGAGCGGTCTCTCGGATGGGCACACATCAACCGGCTCACCCTCGACCGCCGTCGCGGGTTGATCCTGCAGTCGCAGCAGGGTTGGAAGGCGGTCATGGGACTGCCCTCCGGCAGGGCATTGGTCACCCGAGTGTCGCTCCTTCGTGGACTCCTGAAGCAAACCCGGACTTCGGCCCGTCATCTCGTATTCGTCAATCTGCGCAGCCGCCCACTGTATGCCTCCTTCTCGCCATGAGACGGCGCTGAAGGCCAAGGAAGGAATCCGCCGTGCCGCGTGAACACGCCGTGGTTGCCCTGGATGTTGGAACCACCAAGGTTTGCACCTTAATCGGCGAGATCGAAGCCGATCGGGCCCTGAACATCGTGGGGGTTGGCACCGCTCCATCCCGCGGAATGCGGAAGGGCGTCGTCATCAACATCGATGAGGTTGCCTCCGGAATCACCGAAGCGGTGGATCAATGCGCACGCCTCTCCGGCTACCGCATCGACTCTGCCTTCGTGGCTGTGACTGGGGCTCACATCCAAGGGCTCAATACGCGCGGGGTGGTAGCGGTCTCCTCGAGTGCAAGCGAGATTGTTGAGTCGGATGTGGACCGAGCAATGGAGGCAGCTCGGGTCCAGGCGATCAGCCAGGACCGCGAAGTCCTCCACGTCCTTCCTCGCGGCTACACCCTGGACGGTCAGGAGGGCGTTCGTGATCCCATCGGCATGTCCGGCCACCGATTGGAGGCCGAGATCCACATCGTCACCGCGGGAACGACCGCCATCCACAATTTGGTGCGTGCGGTCCGGCGAGCCGGCATCGACATCGACGACCTCGTGTTGCAGCCCCTGGCCTCCAGCGAGGCCGTCCTGACCGCCGCAGAGCGTGACGTGGGAGTCGCCCTCGTGGACATTGGCGGCGGTACCACCGATGTCGCCGTCTTCTACGAGCAGGGCGTATGCCACACTTCCACGCTGCCCGTGGGTGGCTTCCATGTCACCAACGATCTGGCCCTGGGGTTGCGCGCCCCCTTCGCCCTTGCTGAAGAGGTGAAGATCCAGTATGGATCGGCCCTCCCCGGGGAAGTTGCTCCAGATGACGTCGTGGACCTCAAGACCTACGACAACGAGGAGGGTGAACCGGTTTCGCGCAAGCTCATCGCGGACATCATCGAAGCTCGAATGCAGGAAATCTTCACCCTCATCAAGCGCGAGATCGATCGGGCCGGGTTCGGACGACTCCTGCCGGCCGGCGTGATTCTGACCGGTGGAACGGCCGAGCTGAAGGGCATCCGTAACCTTGGACGTGACGTGCTCGGGATGCCGGTCCGGGTTGGTCAGCCGAGCGGGATCATCGGCCTGACCGACACGGTCTCCCGGCCTGCGTATGCCACCAGCGTCGGTCTGCTGCTTTGGGCTCGCGGGAGGGAATCGGCGACCATATCTTCCGTGAGCAGCTCAGCAGGCACACGGTGGCGTCCCGATACTGGACGCGTCACCCGTTGGCTCAAGGAGTTCATACCCTAGTCCGCCCTCATGGCATGCCGAACTGGTGGCTTTCACGCGTGGAACGGCACCGACTCACATCCACGTTTCCGGCGAATTTTCGTGGATCCAGCTGCTCTGCAGGTCTGATATATTGCTGCATACACCGAGGGGGAGCGGCGGCAATCCCAGCGCAAGCCTGCCGTCCTGAATACGGAAAGACTGCGGCGTCTCTGACGTCAGGGGGAGGAAGCGGATGGACAACATGAGGCATTTCGGACGGGGTGACGGCGCCGATTCGGGTGTTCCCAGTCCCGCGGTCATAAAGGTGGTCGGCATCGGAGGTGGCGGCAGCAACGCCGTCAATCGCATGGCACGTTCCGGAGTCAGCAACGTAGAGCTGATTGCCGTGAATACGGACGGTCAGGCTCTGATGCAATCGCCGGCCCCGGTCCGCATTCATATTGGGGAGAAAATCACCCGTGGCTTGGGCGCGGGAGGAAATCCCGCCGTCGGCCAGAAGGCGGCTGAGGAGAGCGGCGAAGAGCTCTACGACGCGCTCCGTGGAGCCGACATGATCTTTGTTACCGCGGGCATGGGCGGGGGCACCGGGACTGGTGCCAGCCCCATCGTGGCTCAGATTGCCAAGGAAGTGGGTGCACTGACGGTAGGTGTCATCACGAAACCTTTCTCCTTTGAGGGCAGCCGCCGCCGGCAAACAGCCGAGGAAGGCATCGCCAATCTCAAGGAGCGAGTCGACACGCTCATCACCATTCCCAACGACCGGCTCCTCACGCTTGCCGATCCCAAGCTCTCCATGACCGAGGCCTTTTCGCTTGCCGACGAGGTTCTCCACCAAGGGATCCAGGGCATCTCCGATACCATCACCGAAACGGGTGTCGTCAATGTGGACTTCGCGGATGTGAAGGCCGTCATGTCCCATGCGGGGTCGGCACTCATGGCGATTGGCCGGGCTGCCGGTGAGAACCGAGCTGTCGAGGCGGCCCAAGCCGCTATCTCCAGCCCCCTGCTTGACGTCTCCATCAATGGAGCCAAGGGCGTGCTGCTCAACATCGCCGGCTACGACTTCACGTTGCATGAGGTTGGTGAGGCCGCCCGCATCGTCCAGGAGGCCGCGGATCCCGACGCCAACATCATCTTCGGCGCAGTTTCGGATGAGTCTCTAAAGGACGAGATTCAGGTCACCGTCATTGCCACCGGGTTTGAGCCACGACCGCAGCAGGCGCAACGTGGCAGCTTCCGGAGCGCTTTCGAACGGTCACGCGCGGCCGGAAACGCGACCGAGCCGACGAGAGCCGAGCGGACCACGCAACCTGCGGCACCGGCTCCGGCCCAGCCGACTCCTCCTGAACCGCAGCCGGACCGTCCTGCGGCGCGAACGAAGTCGTCCTATCAGGCTCCCGAGTCAGACGAGGACGACCTCGACATTCCGGCATTCATCCGGCGAAGGTAAGCCGCCTAGCCGATCCCGACAAACCTTCCTACCGGCCGAATTGCCCTGACATCCAGCCGAGGGCGCCTCAAGCCTCGGCTAGAATGACGTGCCGGCCCCAGTCTTCGATTTTTGGCGTCATTCCTAAGGAAACCAGCTATGGGAGCAGTAGCCCCCTCGACAGTAACTGAAGAGCAGGTTCTCGCCGCGCTGCGGGAGATCATAGATCCCGACCTTCACCGCGACATCGTGTCACTTGGCATGATCAAGGACCTGCGCATCGTCGGTGGTGACGTGGCGTTCACGTTTGAGCTGACGACCCCTGCCTGCCCGGTTCGCAACCAGTTTGAAGCCGCAGCTCGTGATGCCGTGGCCGCGGTTCCCGGGGTCGAACACGTGGACGTGAAGATGAGCGCCCAGGTTCGCCAGGCAGGGCGAGGACGAACCGGCAATCAGCTTCAGCTTCCGGGCATTCGCAACATCATCGCCGTCGCCAGCGGGAAGGGCGGAGTGGGAAAGTCGACGGTCGCAGCTAACCTCGCCGCGGCTCTCGCACAGTCTGGAGCAATGGTCGGGCTTCTCGACGCCGACGTGTACGGTCCGAGCGTGCCCCAAGTGATGGGCATCCGAGACGGCATCCGTGCCGAGGAAGGCAGGATGGTTCCGAATGAGGCCCATGGGGTGAAGCTCATATCCCTTGGGTTCATTGCCGGCGACAAGCCGGTCATGTGGCGAGGCCCGATGATCGGCCACGCGCTCAAACAGCTACTTGAAGATGTGAACTGGGGCGAGTTGGACTATCTTGTCGTCGATCTCCCTCCCGGTACCGGTGACGCACAGCTGAGTCTTACGCAGCTCATTCCGATTACCGGCGTCATTGTTGTGTCGACACCGCAAGATCTGGCTCTGGGCATCGCCTCCAAGGCGCTTCAGATGTTCCGTCAGCTCCACGTTCCTATTCTCGGCTTCGTGGAGAATATGAGCACGTTCCGCTGTCCGGACTGCGGCCACGATTCACACATATTCGGCACTGGCGGGGCCCGTGCAGCTGCTGAGTCGCTACACGTCCCGTTCCTGGGTGAACTCCCACTCGATACGGCGATTCGGGAGAGTGGTGACTGTGGAGTGCCGGTGGTTGTAGAGACTCCCGATTCCGCTGCGGGCCAGGCGTTGAAGGGCATCGCGCAGAAGGCTGCCGCACAAGTGAGCATACGGACCGCTCAAACGATACCACTCGTCGTTCGCTAGCGACCGCCGGTCCAGGTGCCGGCACGCAACGAGTATTTATCTGCATCGAATTGCCCGAGTCCCTCCGCAAGTCCATCTTTACCAAGTGTCATCGACTCCTCAAGGCAGAAGATTTGCGGCTTGTCCCAGCAGACAACCTCCATGTCACCCTCCGCTTCCTTGGTGATCTGTCCCCACCGCAGCTGGAGCTCTTGTTCCAGGCGGTCAAGGCGGCCGCGCGGTCCCGACCCTTCTTGCTGCAGCTGGCCGGAATAGGGGCGTTTCCGAATCGTCGAGCGCCCAACATAATCTGGATCGGAATCGCGACCGGCGCTACCGAGCTGCAATCGCTGTGGATGGTTCTGAATCGTTCACTTCTTGAGGCGGGCTTCGAGAAGCCAGATACCCAACACTTCACGGGTCACCTAACCGTGGCGCGCGTGCGGGCACCAAGAAGAACCACGACTCTCGCGCTGCGACAGCTTTTGGCGCCTTCTGCGAACGCGACCCCGGTGTTTGGAGAGTTTGGCGTCAGCCACCTGACCGCCATGAGCAGCCGCCTCACCCCCGGCGGCTCGATCTACACCCCGCTGCTTCGACAACCGCTTTCCGAGCAGTAACCGCGCCGGCGTTCAGCTCCGAGCCCGCTGCACCTCGACGCCGGCCGCTTCGACCACGGCTGGGATGGGTGGATTGAGCTTGCGCAAGCGCACCGTCACCCCTTCAATGGCCAGCTTCTCGAGCAGCGCCTCCGCGATGGAAACCGCCCTGCTCTCCAGGAGAGCAAATGGTCCGGCGCAAAGCGCATTACGCGCAATCTCGTAGACGTGAGCGTAGCTGACCGTGTCGACGACGTCGTCGGAACAGGCCGCGCGGCTGACGTCGACCTCACAGATGATGTCCAGGCGATACCGCTGACCGACCTCTCGTTCAGAAGCCGAAACACCACCATGGGCGTACAGCTCGACGCCCTCGAGGAAGATTTTGTCCATGTTCGGCCGGTAGGCCTACCGCATTCGGAGACGTGGATGTGCCAGGTGGCTCAGGCGTGCGGGTCCCGGTTTGACGTGCGTGTGATGGGAGCTCGAGGCGAAGGTGGCGGCTGCGCCAAATCCTGCGGAAGCCGCCCCGAGCAGGAGAGAAGCGGCGATGGCCACTCGGAGCCTCCGGAGGCGGGGCCGGTAGACTGAGCTCAGCATTCTGGCCACCATCACTGGGTCACCAAACCGACGAGCGGCCTCCAGCCGCGCTTCTTCCGGCGTGTGACCTGCGTACTCCAAGTCTCTGCGGCTGTCTTCGAGATGAGACTCCAGCTCTCGCAGGAGCGCACCGCGGTGTGACCGAGGCACCTTTAACTCAGCAGCGATTTTGCCGATGGGATCATGCGCCACCCGGCCTACGCTCCGGCACCTGACGTTATGAGGTCAACGGCACGCGCAAAGCCGGTCCACTCCGTGAGCCGTTGTGCCAGCACCTGCACCCCATGTTGCGTCAGTGAATAGTAGCGTCGCTCCATGCCGTTCGGCATTCTTTGCCAACGGCCCTGAAGCAGCCCCTGATTCTCCAGCCGATGGAGTATCGGGTAGAGGGTCCCCTCATGGAACCGAAAGAAACCCTCACTGCGGCGGTTGAGCTCCCTGACAGCCTGATAGCCATACATCTCTCCCTGCGCAAGGATGGACAGGACGAGCGTATCGGCGGTGCCCTTGAGAAGCTCTCGAGAATGGCTTTTCATCGCGCCGCGGCAGCTCTGGTTCGCGAGGTCGACGGATCCGTGAAGATGTTGAAATCCTGAGGAGGCCAGTACGAAAGAAGGGCCCGTCCGATAATGTTCTTCCGAGGAACCGGCCCCCAGAGGTGGGAGTCGTCGCTGTTGTTCCGATTGTCGCCCAGGACAAAGTATTCACCCTTAGGCACTACGTCTCCCGACGCGCCCAGGATCGAGTGCATCGAGTAGTCCGGCTCTTGCGCGATGTAGTCCTCGCTGAGCCTGCGACCATTCACGAAGACGGCGTGGTTGTGAATAGCGACACGATCGCCGGGTACGCCGATGATGCGCTTGACAAAGTCTTTGCTGGGGTTCAGCGGGTACCTGAAGACGACGATATCTCCTCGGTGGGGCGAGGTGACATCATAGGAGATTTTGTCGACAAGGATGAACTCGTTGTTGTGGAGCGTCGGGATCATGCTCCTGCCGTCGACCCGGAAGTTGCCCACCGCGACGTGGGCAAGAAGAAAAAGCAAGAATGCCACGATGGCGACCTCGAGGAGCTCACCGAGAAGGCTTTGGCGAAATCGTCGAAAGGACCGCCGGCGGCTCGGAGCGACGTGCTCTGGGTCTGCTGTGGAAGACTCGGTTTGGAGCACAGTACCTAGTAATACCACATAGCCCCTGTTGCCGCCCGGCGCTGTATCTGGGGTCTCTGACCGACGGCGATATAGTGGAACTGTTCACACCCCCGGAGCCCTCCATGGATGACAACACCACTCCGCGAGTAGGCCTCTACACGCTTGGCTGCAAGGTAAACCAGGCAGAGACAGATTGGCTGGGTCGCCGCTTGGCCGAGCTCGGTTGCAAGGTCGTGCCTTTCGATGCCCTTGCCGACGTCTACATCGTGAACACCTGCTCCGTGACGCATGTGGGCGATTCGAAGTCTCGACAGATCCTACGCCGGGCTCGGCGCCGCAACCCCAAGGCTCTGGTGATTGCCACGGGCTGTTATGCGAGCATCGTCCGCGGCGCCATGCCAGTCGACGACGTCGTGGTGGTCCCCAACCGTCAGAAGGATGCGGTTCCAGAGATCGCTCTGCGACATCTGGAGCTGCAACGAGGCCAGAACGTTTGGAAGGGCCGTGCCTCGGAGATGGCCCTAGCGCCCGGCCCGCCCGCGGCCCGAGCACGACCGATGGTCAAGGTTCAGGACGGCTGCGACGGCATCTGCAGCTACTGCATCATTCCAAGGGCTCGTGGCCGCTCACGGAGCACCCCGCCCGATGCGGTGATCAATCAGGTGAAGGCACTGGTTGATGCGGGCCACAAGGAAGTCGTCATCACGGGAGTTGATCTGGGAAGTTATGGAAGCGAGTCGCAGCTGCTTCCCGATCTCGGCGGCCTCGTCAGCCTCATCTTGGAGCGCACCTCGATACATCGAATTCGGATTAGCTCCCTCGAGCCCGGAGACTTCAATTTGAAATGGCTCAGTCTCTGGAAGGACCGGCGGATGTGCCGGCACCTTCACGTGCCGCTCCAAGCAGGGAGCGACGAAGTACTCAGCAGGATGCGTCGTGCGTATGATTGCCACCGGTTCAAACAGGTCGTCCTGGCCGCGCGTGCGGAGATTCGAGGTGTTGCCATCACAACGGACCTCATCGCCGGATTCCCTCAGGAGTCGGAGAGCGAGCACCAGCTGGGGATTCGATTCATCGAGTCCTGCGAGTTGGACGGCCTGCACGTCTTCCCCTACTCGGCGCGTCCCGGCACGGCGGCAGCGCACCTGCCGGGACAGGTACCTGAGAACGTCAAGAAGCAGCGAGCGCAGGAGCTTCGGAATGTCGCCGAGGAACGCCGCCGACTTCACATTGGCCGCAACCTGGGGCAAGAGATCGAAGTGGTTTGGGAATCTACCGCAGACGGAATCTCGGAGGGTATCTCCGACAACAATGTGAGGGTCTATGGCACCTCGAAACTTATGCCTGGAATGGTGGAGACCGGCCTGCTCAGCTCGGCCTACGCCGACGGCGCATGGGTGCAGTCTGCGGCCGGTGCGCCGGAACCCCACCAGAGCGAGAACATCCTCGAGGTGGGGAACACGTTCAAACCTTCAGGCTCCCTTGAGGTCGTTTGACTACTGAACGATTCCTTGGTGGGATTTACTTCCGCTCCTCCCGACGTGTATCGGCCTCACAAGCCAGGATCCGCGACTCCGCCTACGTGACCAGTTTCTCGCCTCCCGCTCCCCTCGTCCCGTGAGGCAAACAATCCGCGACGGTTCCTTGTATGCGTTGCTTCTGGGGGTTACGGCGAAAGCCGGATGCTATGCCCCTCGCAAGAGATCGGGCTGCGTCATGAAGGTTCTCTCGCAGGTTTCGGCATCGCAGGCCAGTCTCACACCGCCATCTCGGTCTGCAGCTACCACTTGAGATAACGGCACGAACAGATTCTTTTCCGCGATCCCGAGCACCCCGCCGTCGGCGACCCTGAGGTACCCGTCAGATGTTTCCAGAAGTTGGGACTGGCCCGAGATGGGGGCCTCAGCGGAGAGGCTCGAGGCGGACTTTTCCAGCAGACCTGCCGACGTCGCTGCCCACACTTCGGCGACTGTCCCAAGCCGCTTGCCGTCGGCCGAGAATACTTCCGCTCCCTTGTCGATGTCCAAGACAGTCGATTCCACTGGGCGCTCCTTTCACACGTGCCGCTTCCTGCTCGGCAGTGCAACATTCAGGCCAGGAGGACGGCCCATGGAGTCTCTGGAATCTCGCCCTTGGCCCGAGGGAAGAGCTTCATGACCGAGTTCGATCAGGGAGCTCGCGTGAATGAGATACGTCACGAGAGCGGGTCGCGGACCGAGCACTTTCGACTCATCCGTGGTGACGGCCGGTTCACGGCAGATCTGCGCATCGCAGGTCTCCTCCATGCGGCATTCGTCCGATCCCCCATCGGGCACGCGCGCCTGGTCGGGGTGTCCACCCAGGAGGCGCATCAGTGTCCAGGTGTTGAAGCCGTATTCACTTCCGGCGAACTTCCAGCCTTGTCGGCCCAATTGCCCTCCCCCTTTGAAATCCCGGGCTTCGATACCCGCCTGCAGAGCGTCCTCGCGAGAGAGGAAGCACGGCATGCCGGTGAAGCCGCGGCCGTAGTGATCGGGACCGGCGCCCAGGAGGCCAGGACCGGTGCCACGCGCCTCGAGCTGGAGCTAATTCCCCTACCGGCGGTGATCGACGTGGAGAAGGCCCTCCTCCCGGATTCGCCCCGGACATACTCGGATGCCGCCGGAAACTTGGCCGGTCGACTCACCAGAGGTTTCGGGGATGTCGATTCGGCTTTCAAGCAGGCACAACGGGTGGTATCACGGCGCTTCTCTGCGGCACGAGCCGCCGGAGCGGCCATGGAGCCCCGTTGCGTGGTCGTCGATCCGAGCGGATCCGATGGGTACGCTCTCACCGTTTACGAAGGAACACAGGCCCCGCACGCCGTCCGTCGGTCCATTGCCAAGGTCTTGGGCTTGGCAGACAAAGACGTACGAGTGGTCGCTCCTGATGTGGGCGGCGGGTTCGGTCCAAAGGGCCGCACGTACCCGGAAACGGTTGCCCTCGCCGCAATAGCTCTGGCGATCGGCCGTCCCTTGCGCTGGGAGGCCAGCCGATCCGAGGACCTGTTGACAACATTCCATGGCCGCGGGTTGGTCGTCCAAGCAGATATCGCGTCGGATGAGCAAGGCCACGTTCTGGGTCTCCGCGCTCGCTTGATACAGGATTGCGGCGCCTACCTTCCAACGGCGGCCGTGGTCCCGCTCAACACGGCGCAGCATCTTCTCGGCCCATACCGGATACCGGCGTGCAGGTTTGATCTGGAGCTCGTCTACACCAACAAGACGCCCATCTCACCCCTGCGGGGTGGCGGCAGGGAGCTCGGCGTCTTTGTCTTGGAGCGCATGCTCGATCACCTGGCCGACGCGCTGGATCTCGACCCCCTCGAGATCCGGGCTCGGAATCTCCTGCAACCCGAGGACTTCCCGTACGACACGGGGTATCCGAGCCGCGCCGGCGGCACGGTGGTGTATGACAGTGGACAGTATCCCGCCTGTCTGGAGACGGCCAAGGCTCTGGTTGGCTATGACGACCTCTGTGCCGCCCAGGAGGTGGACCGCCAGGCCGGCATCTACCGCGGCGTGGGAATCAGCATGTTCCTGGAGTCAACGGGCCTGGAGCGAGAGCGAGCGCGAGCCGAGCTGACTCCTGGCGGCCGCGTACAGCTCATGGTTGGCTCCCCTTCAACGGGTCAGGGCCATGCGACCAGTTTCTCGCAGGTGTTCGCACGTGAAGCGCGCCTTCCCATCAGCCTCATCGACTACCGTTCGGGCGATACCCATCTGGTCGACACGGGAATCGGCACCTTTGCCAGCAGGATGGCCGTCATCGCCGGCAATGCCGCAGCTGCAGCCGGAAAGGCATTCCGAGAGCGACTTCGGGAGGCAGCTTCCGAGGAGTTGGAGGCGGCCGCCTTCGACATTGACCTCGCGGGCTCCGTACTGCAGGTGGCAGGAGCACCGGGACGCGGAATCTCGCTCGAGACACTGGCAGGTCGTCTTGAATCCAGAGGACATCTTGCAAAGGTTGCCGTCGATGAAGAGTTCGCACCGGAGCGCCCAACCTCGTTCGCGGGCGGCGCCCATGCCGCAGTCGTGCGCATCGATCCGGAACTCCGAAGCATCGAGATCGAGCGCTACGTCGTCGTCCATGACTGTGGCACCATCCTGAATCAGGCGATCGTCGATGGGCAAATCCACGGAGGAGTAGCCCACGGACTCGGGAATGCTCTCGGCGAGGCCCTCCTGTACGCCGAGGATGGAAGTTTGATCAGCGACTCCTTTCTCCTGTATCCGATTCCTCGCGCGGCTTGGGTCCCAAAGATCGAGGTGAAACACCTCGCCAGCCCGTCACCCTTCAACCCACTTGGGGTCAAAGGCGCCGGCGAAGGGGGCACAATTGGAGCCCTCGCCACAATCGCCCGAGCCGTCGAGCACGCCCTGGCTCCGTTTGATGTGACCTGTGACGACCTTCCGATTCGCCTTCACGATTCACGGCTCGTGCCTCATGCCGCGAATCGCCAATGACGCCCGCCGATTCCGCAATTGAGGTGCGCCTTCGAGTCAACGGGTTGGACCGCGAGATCGACGTCGACCCATGTCGCCTGCTCGTCGAAGTACTACGGGACGATCTTGGCCTCACGGGCGCTCATGTCGGCTGTGACAGCAGCCAATGTGGGGCCTGCGTTGTGCTCCTCAACGGCTTGGCGGCAAAGGCCTGCACCGTTCTCGCTGCCCAGTGCAATGAATCTGAGGTCACGACCATTGAGGGCCTCAGCTCCGGCAGTGAGTTGCATCGCGTTCAGGCCGCGTTCCAGGAGCACCACGCGCTTCAGTGCGGATTCTGCACGCCTGGAATGATCATGACCACGGTCGACTTGCTCACGACCAATCCATCTCCCACCGAAGCTGAGATCACTGAGGCCCTCCATGGAAATCTCTGCCGATGCACCGGTTATGTAAACATTGTTCGGGCGGTGCTCTCTCTGGCGGCACATTCTTCGAGTGAGGGCGGCGAAGGATGATTCCAACCGGCTGCAGCTACCACCGCCCCCAATCGATCGACCAAGCGGTCGATGCCTTGACGAGCGGCTCTGGAGCGGTAATCCTGGCCGGCGGTCAGAGCCTCATTCCCCTCATGAAGCTGGGCCAATCGAGGCCTGCAGCTCTTGTTGATGTCGCCGGCATCGCGAGCCTGCGGTACCTCAACGTCGAGGGTCGGCGGATCGCAATCGGGGCGCTTACGACGGCTCGGGACCTGGAGCGCTCAACGGATCTCGCAGCTGCCGTACCGGTCTTCGCTCAGGCGGCAAAGCAGATCGCTGACCCAGCCGTTCGAGCGAGGGGAACGTTTGTCGGCGCATTGGCGTTCGGTGACCCCGGCGGCGACTGGCCAGCCATCGGCTTGGCCTTAGAGGCGACGCTTGAGGTCTGCGGTCCCAGCGGTTCGCGCCAGGTCCAGATCGGCGCGAATCTGACGCCGTGGGAGGCCATCAAGCGGAATGAGATCATCGCCTCGGCGACCATAGAAGTGCCCGACGGACGCACAGCCGCGGTCTATGCCAAGGTGCGGCATCCGGCTTCCGGTTACGCGCTGGTTGGGGTCGCGGTGCTGCTCACTCTTGACGCTGCGGGAGTCTGTACGCGCTGTCGAATTGCGGCGACTGGTGCGCTCCGGCGACCGGCACGACTCCCCACGATAGAAGCGTCAATCCTGGGGAGCAATCTTGATGGGTTGGATCTCGAGGAGGTCGCAGCATCTCTGCGAGCGCCACTTGCCGGCATCACGGGCGATGCCTATGCCGGCAGCGCGCAGCGCGCTCAACTTCTACGCGTTCTTATCCATCGGACCCTGCATCAGACCGTGGCCAAACTTACGTCGCATCCATAGCCACGTGGTCGAACGACACGGAGACGTGACGGCAGGCGAATACGAGCCCCTCAACCTGTCCAACGCCCGCCTGTCGGAGAGCGGTGGCACATGCCGCCAGAGTAGCTCCGCTGGTACGGACATCATCGATCAGGAGAACCGATGGCGGTGGGAAGCCGCCCGACCACCGAAAGGCGGTACCCACATTGGTCAGCCGCCGGTCGAGGTCAAGTCCGACTTGGGAAGCTGTCTGTTGGACTCGCCGAAGTCCCGTGGAGTCGATGGGCCAGCCCAGCGACTTCGACATGTGACGCGCCAGGATTTCGGATTGGTTGTATCCCCGCTCTCGACGACGGGAGGAATGAAGTGGGACCGGGATCAGGTGGGGCCGGGCACACACCCGAGCACGTTGAGCCATCAGAGGCGCCATGACGGTGGCTATGTCAAAGTGATTCACATACTTGAGCTCGTGGATAACCTGGCGGGCAATGCCTTCGTATCGAGCCACAGCCCGAAACGGTACAAGGCTGCTGCCCTCTCCTCGGCTGGCTTGACTGCACCCTGGGCAGCTGACTCCACCGCTCGTGGGACGACCACACCCCGCACACTCCTCGGGCCGCAGCCACTGTACGCGTGGCCAGCAGCGCGGACAGATCCAGTTGCCTGGCCGTCGGCATCCGGCGCAGCGTGGCGGGAAGACGAGATCGAGGATGCGCCGGTCGAGCCGACGACGGGCCCGATCCGGAACGAATCGAGGAGTCTTCGTCGATGCACTAAGGGAGCCCGGCGGTGCCTCCACCATTCCCAACTCTGACACGTCAACCTAGCCCAGTCAATCACCAGGACCCGCGGTCGCCCTACTGGAGCTTGGCTAATACCTGATTCACTTCGATTGTGTCTCCCACGGACACCGTGAATGCGAGGATTCTGCCGTCGCGCGGGCTTACGATTTCGTTCTCCATCTTCATCGCCTCGACGACAGCAACCGGCTCGCCCTCCTTGACCTCGTCGCCAACCGACTTCCGAAGCGCCAGCACCGTGCCATGCATGGGGCTGGTAATGACGTTCCCGCTACGAGTCTTTGGACTTTCCCTCCTGCGGGCCGGCCGCGTCGTCGATCTTGGCGCCTTGGACTGGTCATATACCGCGACAGAGAATCGCTTGCCGTTCACCGCAATGTCCATCACCCGAGGGGCGCCTTCCTCGTTCTGCGGCTCAGGTGGCGCTTGCTCCGATCCGACGAGGTCCGAAAGTCGATCGTCCAGCCAGTCCGTGGTGACAGCCCCCGCAACGAACTCCGGAGTCGCCGCGATCCGTCCGATCAATCCGGCGGTTGTGGGCACACCCTCAACTTGGAGCTCAGCGCAGGCGCGAATCAGCCGGGCCACCGCCTCGGTTCGCTTGGCGGAGTGCACGACGATCTTAGCCATCAAAGAGTCGTAATCCGGGGGCACCGCGTACCCCGCGTACACCCCGCTATCGACTCGGACTCCCGGTCCACCCGGCTCGACATACCGGCTGATCTGGCCTGGTCCCGCAGCGAATCCCCGAGCTGGGTCCTCAGCGTTAATCCTCCCCTCGATAGCGTGACCCCGGGGGACCGGAGGCTCGGTCGCCCGCTCTCCGGCGGTCACCAATACTCCCTCACGCACGAGGTCACCACCCGTGACCATCTCGGTTACCGGGTGCTCGACCTGGATCCTTGCGTTCATTTCAAGGAGGAAAACATCATTGGGCCCGGCGTATAGAAACTCCACGGTTCCGAGACCGACGTATTGCGCGGCGCCGGCGAACCGGGTGGCCAGCTCATGAATTCGCCGGCGATCCTCCTCTTCCAGTCCAGGCGCCGGGGTCTCCTCGATAAGCTTCTGTCGGCGCCGTTGGACCGAGCAATCCCGTTCTCCCCAGGCCTCGATCCGACCCCGTTGGTCTCCCACAACCTGCACTTCAATATGGCGAGCTCCCCGGTAAAAGCGCTCGAGATAAACATCGGGGTTCCGGAAGAAGGTCTCGGCCTCCCGAGACGCACGATTCAACGCCTCTTCCAGATCCGCAATCGCCGGAACAAGCCGGATCCCCCGCCCCCCGCCACCTCCACCGGCCTTAACGAGCACCGGCAAGCCGAAACGAGCGACGAACTCGCGGGCTTGGTCAATGGACCGCACCGGTTCGGCCGTGCCGGGAACGACGGGCACATCGGCTGCCTGTGCCCGCCGTCGCGCCTCGATCTTGTCGCCAGTCAGACGCATGGTTGCGGCAGAGGGGCCGATCCACGCAATGCCCTCGGCGTTGACCGCCTCCGCAAAGTCCGGATTCTCCGAGAGAAACCCGTATCCTGGATGAACGGCGTCGGCTCCGGCACGCTTTGCGATGGAGATGATGGCAGGAATGTTGAGGTAACTGTCGGCTGCCGGCGAGGCACCGACCCGGTGAGCCTCGTTTGCCTCGAGGACGAAGCGCCCACGGCGATCCGCATCCGAGTAGATGGCGATTGAGGCGATTCCCATCTCACGGAGAGTGCGAATGATCCGCAGAGCGATCTCGCCTCTGTTGGCGACGAGCACCTTTTTGTACATAAACCGTCCCGTTTTAACAGGCTGCGGGTTCATGGCCGCATCGAGTGAGATGGAGGGCTGATTTCGTAGTATTGGTCGCCATGATGACACGGAGACGGCGGCTGCTTCTGCCTGCCCTGATTGGGCTGTTCGTGTTCTCCTTCTACGTGTTCACGGCACCCAACGACCTCCAGAACAACGGGGACACCTGGCTGCGCTACCAGACCACCCAATCGTTGGTGGATGACGGCCACATCTATGTCACTCAGCCCCGCTGGACTGACAAGCGCATGGTAAATGGTGTGGACAACAAGCTGTACACCATCTACGACCCGGGCCAAATCGTCGCCATGGCTCCTCTGTACGTCGTGGGGAAGTTCCTCGCGCATCACGTCACCGGCGACTACATCTGGACGCCCATATACACCACCCACCTTCTCGACGACATCTTTGGCGCCCTCCTGGCAATCGTCTTCTTCTTGCTCGCCCTTCGGCTCGGCTACTCTCGTCGTGTCGCCACGGTCCTGACCGCAATCTACGCCCTTGCGACGGTCGCCTGGCCCGACGCGGAAAGCATGCTGGAGCACACCCAGGTGACGTTCTTTCTGGCCCTCTCGGTGTTGTGCTCGCTCATCTTTGTCCAGCGAGGACTCCGGCAACGGGTCTGGGTGGCCGCCGCGTCGCTCTCACTGGGCTGCGCCTTTCTGACCCGATACGATACCGGGATCCTCTACCCATTGATTCCGCTCTACCTCGCCGGCGCTCGACTGGCCGTCAGGAAACCGTACATACATGCCGTCTCGCAGGACGAGACGGGTGACAGCCTCAGAACTCTGTGGCATGTAATTCGGCGGCCACGTACCGACCTCAAGCTGCTTCGGGGAGTTGCCCTCGATTGGGCTGTGTACCTGGCCGGCGCGGCGCCGGCCTTCGCTGCGGCCGCCGTCTGGAACTACGCGCGCTTTGGCAGTGTCACGAAGACCGGAATCCCACCCACCTTCGGAGAGCCGATCTTACAGGGGCTTGCCGGCTTGACCCTCAGTCCCGGAAAGGGTCTGCTTTGGTACATGCCCATCCTCTTCCTGTTGCCATTCGCAGTGCGGCAATTCTATGCTCAGCACCGCTTAACTGCGCTCCTCTTCGCCGGCATAGTGGTGGTCGAGCTGCTTCTCTTCAGTAGCGTCATCTACTGGCACGGAGATCCGGCTTGGGGTCCTCGGTACATCTATCCAACGGTCCCGTTCTTAGTTCTGCCGCTCGGGGTTCTGCTGGAACGCTGGGGCACCGTGAAGAGGGGCATGAAGGCGGCTGTGGTTGGGCTGGTCGCCCTCAGCTTGGGGATTCAGGTCATCGGCACCATCACACCCCAGTACCGCTTCTGGTACAAGGAAATCCATGCCCAGCTGGCCGCTCATCAAGGGTTCAATTGGGGGTACAAGCGGGGCCAATTCTGGTACTTCTACTACTGGAACATCGATCGGAGCCCGATCCTTGTGGGTGCGCAGAACCTGTACGAGATCACGGCCCTGCGGCTCTTCGGGCAGAAGCAGTATGAGCTGTCTGCTTCACCCATCCCATCGAACGAGCATCTCGACCTGGCCAATCCTGTCCACAGCTATGAGATCAACAACTACAACCTCTGGTGGCTTGCCACCTATGCACCGTTCGCGGGCACCCATAGGGACGGCATTCTCGCCGCATTCTGGTTCCTGCTGACGGCCGGAAGCCTGGTCCTGGTGGTTCGGGAGGTGACCCGAGCTCCGTCCGAGAGCGAGCGAATCGTGGTCGAGCTGCGCCGAAAACCCGCTTAGCCGGCCGCTGCTTGTTGTGTTCCGGTACGGGTCGCTTCGGAGGCGGTCCGCCCCCCACGCATCATGGTTGCCATGAGCGTCGTCGAGAACAATATAGCCACCGCAACCAGCATCGCGGGCCGCATGCCATTCACGAATGCTCGCCGAAAGACCTCCTGCATGGCGAACGACATCTGGTGTGCCGCTCCTGGCGAGAGATGTGTGAGTCGTACCTTTCCCACCTGTCCCGCGCCAAACCGCTCTGGACGACGCGACATCGCCCGCACGGCCGCAATGAAGTGCGGCTGAAGGCGGTGAGGGAGAGCTGATTGAAACTGGCGCGCTTGCACGAGCGACTGCGCAGCGACGGCATGTCCCAAGATCGCCCCGCCCACCGCGCCTCCCAGCGCCTGTCCGATTTGTCTGGTTGTGTTGATGAAACCGGAGGCCGAACCGGCCATCGATGGGTGCACGTCACGCATCGCCAGCGTCACCATCGGTGCAAACGTGCAGCCCATGCCCAGGCCCGCGATCATCAACGGCACAATGAAGTCCGTCGAGGCGCTGGAGAGCGAGATCGTGTGCACTACCAGGCCGATGCCTAGGGCGAAACAGGCAGTGCCGAACATGAGGACATACTTCCCGTTGATCCGGTCGGAGAGTCTGCCCGCCAGAGGCGCGGTTACCAGCGAAACCGCCGAGAGTGGAATGAACGTTTCGCCCGCGTGCACGGCGCTGAAACCAAGGATCGATTGGAAGTAGATGGTCATGGGCAGAAACACGCCCAAGATCGCGTAGGAGACCCCGCCCGAGACTGCGTTCGCGGTGGAATAGTTGCGGTCCGAGAACAGCGACAGGGGGAGGATCGGCTCGTCGGCACGTCGCTCCAGGAACACGAAAACGGCAAGGATCACCAACGCATACAGCAGCAAGCTGTAGATGCTGATGACACTCCACCGCGTGTGGCCCAGCGAGAACGCGCCGAAGTCGTTGATCGGTCCCCAATCGAATCGTTGTCCCTCGATCAACGCGAAGACCAATAGGAAGAGGCCGCCCGAGGCCAATAGGACGCCACCGAGATCGAGTGAGTGACGGCGATTCGAACGGACCTCCGGCATGAGAAGCAGGGCGGCGACTACCGCGATGATGCCCACGGGCACATTCACGTAGAAGATGGCGCGCCAACTTGCGCTGGTGACCAAGAAGCCGCCCAAAGTTGGCCCCACTACCGCCGCAACGCCCCCGACCGCTCCCCACACCCCAAATGCCGCCCCACGACGCGCCGGGGGAAAGATGCTGGTGATCACGGAAAGGGTCTGCGGTGTCAGTATCGCCCCGCCCACTCCCTGACTGACACGGAAGACGATCAGCTGCTCCGGCGATTGGGCTAGACCGCATGCCGCCGACGAGAGGGTAAAGACGACCAGGCCCGTGATGAAGAGAACCTTGGGGCCAAAGATGTCGCCCATCCTGCCTGCCGTGATGAGCAGCACCGCGTACACCAGGATGTAGGCGTTGAGAATCCAGAGAATCTGATCGAAACTGGCGTTCAGGCCCTTTTCGATGTCCGGAATGGCGATGTTGACAATCGTTGTGTCCAGCAGGATCATGAAAAATCCCATTGTCAAAACAACCAGGACGATCCAGGGATTCGCCACTATCCTGGGGTTGACTATGGAAGTCTGTCCTCTGGAATCCATCGCAGCCAACGCTCTTCCCAAACACCTCCCATGGCCATATTGGTCCGGCTGACCCAGACTGCCACACCCCTGATTCGCGCCCATCCGACCTCGGACAACTCGGAAATCGCACCCCACTCTGCGGCAGAAAAGGCCGGCTGCCGTACGGCCGTCATGGTGGCGCTGTTCCTCGTTTTTGGCAGTCTCGTTGCCTGTACCGCCAACCTCCACAAGGCACAGTGCGGTTGGATGACGTCCATCCCCAAAGACGGCACTTCGCTTTGCAACATGGCCTACAAGACGTTGAGATTTGTCGCGATTGAAGAGGGTCGGGGCGATGCGGCCGCGATCCGGAGGCTTGTTCCCATGCCCGGAATCGCCGCGAAAATCCTACGTGCCGGCAGGCGTTGGCGGCGAGAAGGTCTGCAGTTTCTGAGGATCACCCCAAGCTTGATCCTCACTCCGGAGAGTAGACACCGCCTGTTGGTTTCCCTCTATCTGGTCGGGAAGACCGGTGAAGGCAAGATTGCTGAAACCGAAGTGGTAACGCTCGCGCGGCGGGGCCGCCTATTCAATGTCGTCGGCGACCAAGGCCAGCAGTCATGGTAGCGAATGCGACCTTGACGATTGGATATTTGAAGAAAATTAGTGTACCGTGAGTCAGTTCTCCAAACCCAAGGGGAGAACCACAGATCCACCTTTAGGAGGTTGGGCTTGCACAGGTTGGCGATCGTCATCGGCGTCTCATCGGTCCTACTCGGTGCCCAGGCAGCCTTTGCCGCTGCACCATCGGGTTCGCGGATCCACAGTCAGCACCGCATGCTTGGAGTGGTTCGCGCCCGGAATCACGCCGTGAAGTCCTATTACTACTCGAACAACCTGCTCTACCATGCCGGTGGATCAGTGCAGACGGGAACTCATCACACCTATGCCATTTACTGGGGACCGTCATCGAGCTTTCCCGACTCCGGGTATCAGTCGTTGATCAATCGTTTCTTCGGCGACGTTGCCGCGGATAGCGGCAAGACCTCAAACGTCTATTACAACGACACGCAGTACTACCAAACCATCAACGGGAGCACCACACACATTGCCTACAGCGAGTCATTCGGGGGCAGTTGGTGGGACTCCTCCACGCCCTCCAGCGGCTGCAGCAACACCTCGGGTGGCAGGCTTGCATGTGTGACGGACGGTCAGATCCAACAGGAGGTCGTAAAGGCCATCAATGCCAATGGGTGGCCAACAGGGCCCAGCAACGAGTACTTCGTGTTCCTGGGCAACGGTATCAGCACCTGCTCGGGCAGCAGCTGCTTCGTTTCGACATTCTGCGCCTATCACGGCAGCTTCAGCAGCAGCGGTGCCACTGTGCTGTACGCGAACATGCCCTATACGGGTTACAACCTCTCCGCGTGCGGCTCGGGGCAGTACCCCAATAACGACCCTGCCGCCGACTCGACCATCAACGTGACATCACACGAGGCGAACGAAACCATCACCGACTATCTCGGCAACGCCTGGTTCGATCGACGAGGGTACGAGATCGGCGACAAGTGCGCCTGGAATTTTGGGAACCCTCTCGGCTCCGATGGCTACGGCGAGTACAACCAAGTGATCGCCGGTCACGACTACTATCTGCAGGGTGAGTGGAGCAACCATCACTCCGGTTGCGTCTGGTCCAACACCTAATTCCCGAATCGGTTCTCATTGAGAGCGCCCCCGGTTTCAGCCGGGGGCGCATCTTATTGGCGGGAGATGGGCCTGCTTCTCGCCCTACAATGTGACGACGGTCGTGGCCCCGTCCTTGTGGAGGCCCACGTCGACCATCTCCCAGTCAACGAGGGTCCTCCTATGACCACGCTTCAAACGTCTGCCCGGCATGGCGCGATACCCCACGGCGGCCAGCTCACCCCCTGTCTGCTGGACGCAGCAAGCGCCGACCGGCTTCGGCAAACAGCGGCCGACCTCCCGCAACAAGAGTTGACGGAACGGGAGCTGTCAGACATAGAGATGCTGGGCATCGGCGCCTACAGTCCTCTTCGCGGCTTCATGACGGCTGCAGACTACCGGTCTGTCGTCGATGACATGCGGCTCGCGGATGGAACCGTTTGGTCGATTCCGATCACTCTTTCCCTCCGTGTCGAGACCCACACCGACCGCATCGCATTGACTCAGAACGGGGAACCGCTTGCGATTCTTGACGTCGAAGACGTTTTCGATCGCAATCTGCCGGAAGAAGCGCTCAAGGTCTATCGCACCGACGAACAAGCGCATCCGGGCGTGGCGGCGCTATTCAATGAAGGGCCTCGAGCGATCGGAGGACGACTGACGGTTCTCACCCTGCCCGAGGGACGGGACTTCCTCGAGTACCGACTCACGCCCGCGGAGACGCGCGAGCGGTTTGCTTCAAAGGGCTGGCGAAGAGTGGTTGGGTTCCAAACCCGGAACCCAGTCCATCGAGCGCACGAGTACTTGCAGAAGACTGCCCTCGAGATCGTAGACGGGCTTCTGCTTCACCCTCTCGTGGGGGCCACGAAGAGCGACGATGTTCCAGCGGACATTCGTATGCACTCTTACGAGGCCCTGCTCGCGGACTACTACCCGCGAGATCGAGTTCTCCTCGCGGTGAACCCCGCCGCGATGCGTTACGCCGGCCCGCGCGAAGCCATATTCCATGCCTTGATCCGGAAGAACTACGGCTGCACTCACTTCATCGTCGGGCGCGATCATGCTGGTGTCGGCAGTTATTACGGAACCTACGATGCCCAACACATCTTCGAGGAGTTTCCCAGTGAGGACTTGGGCATCACCCCGCTCTTCTTCGAGCACTCCTTCTACTGCCTCACCTGTGAAGGGATGGCCACCACGAAAACCTGTCCACACGCACACGAGTCGCACGTCGTGCTCAGTGGAACGCAGGTCCGCGAGATGCTGAGCCGGGGAGAGCTTCCACCACCCGAGTTCTCGCGGCCCGAAGTGGCCAAGATTCTAATCGAGGGCATGCGCCAACGAGCCGGCGCGTCGGCTTAGGCCGCCGGCACCGCCGATCCGCGCTGCTCGCAGTACGCCGATGCCTTGTCGGTTTCGACCTGCCACAGGAGCTCCGTCATTGCAGGCCGGAAGCCTAGCTCTTCGTTTATCTTCAACATCGGTGCGTTGGACTGTGCATTGCCGGTACGGACCCGCTCTACACCCGGCCGCTCGCGAGCCAGCTTGTCCAGCATCGCCGCTTTCAACCATCGCCCCAGTCCCCGGTTCTTGTACTCGGAGAGAACCGCTGTGTCTCCTTGCTGGGCGATGGTGGCCTTCGCCGGGTTCCAATACAGCTCCGTATATCCCGCGTACCGACCAGTTGCTCGATCGCGGGCAAACATCGACCAGCGCACCTCTCCCTGAGCCTCGAGCGACTCATCCAGCTGGCGCAGCTGCTCGGGAGTCCACCGGAACTCCTCGACGTTGAGGGAGTCCGTCGGCATGGTGTTGATAGCTTGTTTTACGGCGGCAATTGACTCAAGCTCTTCCGTCGGGTATGACCCTTCCCACAGCACCAACTCGAACCCTGCAGCCCGCTCTGCCGCGCGCTCCTGCCAGCTCCGGACCAGGTCTCGATTGAGATCCGCCATCTCCAGCTGGTTCATGTGGGTCGCCAGGCCCATCTCTCCACCGATTGCGGCCAGAAATGCCTCGCCGGCCGGAATCGTGCTCCGGGTGGTCGCCAGCATCAGTCGGCGGCCTTCCCGACGAGCAACGGGCGTAAGGCTTGCCAGTAGTCGAGTGCCCAAGCCCTGCCGCCGACTCCCCGAGGCGACGGCAACGTTGAACTGAACGAGGTGGTTATTTGTCTCCATGTGGGGCACCGCGACATCTGCCCTGCCCACCGCCCAACCGTCTTCCCAAGCCACCCACATGGATAGCTCCACGATGGACGGAATATTCTGCAGCTCCAGCTTCATCTGCTCGACACTGGTGGGCGGATCATCCGGCAGAGCTTCCAGTCTCACCGAATTGCTGAGCGCGGCAACTGCCTCGTACTCGGTGTCAGAGGCACCCATCCGGTCGAACGGTCGAATCTCGGCAGTCTGCTTGATCACCCGTGAAACCTCCTCGAGGGCGACGTATCGCCTCCACCATCTTCCCATTGACACAATGATGTGATGATTACGGCATCCTCAACAGTGACCTACCACACAAGCCCTTTTGAGATCCGTCGCCGGTGAGCAACAGCCGACGCCGTCGGGGGATCGAACGCGAGGATCTCTACCGCCTGAAGCTGGTTGGCGACGTCGACACCGGTCGCGACGGCACTCGAGTCGCCTACGTAGTGAAAGCCCTCGGTCGCGAACAAGACGACTATGTCGGCAACATTCATGTTGCATGCGACGGACGTACTCTTCAGTTCACTTCTGGTGATAAGGACTCGACACCAAGATGGTCACCGGATTGCAAGGCGCTCGCGTTCCTCTCTGGCCGTGCCGAGAAGTCCCAGATATTCGTCATTCGTACTGACGGAGGAGAGGCGTTCCAGTTGACGAAGCAGCGCCTGGGGGCCGGAGAGCCGGTGTGGTCGCGGGACTCGCGATTGATTGCGTTCGCCGGGCCTACCGAGTTCCCAAAGGCACCCGACACGGCCAGCGAGGAGAAGGAGGAAAAGCGCCCCAAGACCAAGATCATCGACCGGGCCCTCTACAAGCTCGACGGCAGCGGCTTCACGTTTGATCGCCGGTCCCACATCTTCACGGTTGACGTGGAATCTAAAGAGGTGCGGCAGCTGACCGACGGTGACTGCAACGACCGGTCGCCGACATGGTCACCGGATGGACGCCATGTCGCCTTCGCGGCCAACCGAAGTGAGGACTGGGACACCCGACGGGGCTCGGACATTTGGATGGTGTCGGTTGAGGGAGGATCGCCACGACGCATCACCCATGGCCACGGATCCTGGTCCTCCCCCGTTTTCAGCCCCGACGGCTCCAACCTCGCGTTTGTTGGGTTCACAATCGACGATGAGGGAGAGTCGGACAACTACTCCCAGCTCTGGATAACCGACTGGTCCGGCAGCGAGAATCGCAATCTCTTGGCGGATACAGATTTCGCCGTCGGACGATCCCTCGCCAGTGACTGGGTCATTGCAGGCGACCCGGGCCTCGTGTGGAACCACTGCGGACTGTTCTTTCCGGTGAGCGTGAAGGGGGCGTCCGCAATTTTCCGGTGGGATGGAGAGGCGATCACAAGAGTTACCGCAGAGGGGGTCGACGCAGTCTCGTTCGCCGTGGCCGATGACGGGCACATCGCCTATGCGCGGTCAGACGCGACTCATCCAGCCGAGGTCTACCGGCGCCGAGACGGCACCGAGGAACAGGTTTCTCACGAGAATCACGAGCTGCTCTCCGACATACAACTCGAAGAGCCGGAACGCCTCGTCGTGACAGGGGCTGATGGCGAGCCCGTGGAAGGCTGGATCCTGAAACCGCATGGACTGCAGACGGGGCTCCGGTATCCGCTACTGCTGTACATCCACGGCGGTCCCCAGTCGGCCTATGGCCACACCTTTTTTCACGAGCTGCAATGGTGGTCGGCACAAGGTTTTGGCGTTGCCTACTGCAATCCTCACGGCTCGGCCTCGTATGGCCGCGCGTTCCAAAACGCCATCAAACATGATTGGGGCAACCGCGACTATCTTGATGTGATGGCGTTCACCGATGCCATCGCAGAGCTCGGTTGGGTTGACCCGCAACGCATTGCGGCAGCCGGAGGCAGCTACGGCGGTTACATGGTCAACTGGCTGGCCGGACACACGGATAGGTATGCCGCCTTCTGCGCCCAGCGGTCCATATGCAACATGGTGAGTCAGGGCGGCACCAGCGACTTCTCCCCGTTCAGGCAGGATAGGGCAGGCGGTACGCCCGAAGGGAACGCCGAGGTTTTGTGGAACCAGTCCCCGCTGAAATTTGCGGCGAACGTGCGCACACCGACCCTGATACTCCATCAGGAGCTCGATCACCGATGCCCCATCGAGCAGGGAGAGCAATGGTTCGCGGCATTGAAACGAATGGGAGTGCCCAGTCGCTTCATCCGCTTCCCCGAAGAGAGTCATGGGCTGTCTCGGACTGGGAAGCCCTCCCGTCGCTACGACCGTCTGGGCTACATGCTCGATTGGTTTCTTCGCTACGTCTAGCGGTTCCAGGCGACCCCTGAGCGTCGTAACCCACTCCCGGCTCCCGGCACTCCGCGCTCCCACAGTGGTGATGGCGTTCGGGGGCTGGAGTGATGCCGCCGAAGCAGCAACGGCGGCGGTTACCCTGCTCAGTGATCAATGGACGTGCCAACCATTCGCCTACGTCGAGCCCGATGAGTTCTATGACTTCACCCAGGTGCGGCCCCGCGTGCACCTCACGTCAGACATGATCCGAGCCATCGAATGGCCGACCTCCGTGTTTCGGTACCGAAGGCGGCCTCGGTTTGATCATGATGTCATCACCTTCCGGGCCTTCGAGCCACAGCTCCGGTGGAAGCAGTATGTGCAGGGAGTGATGGACTTTCTCGAACGAGTCCACGCGGGCCGCCTGGTGACGCTGGGAGCGCTTCTTGCAGCGGTCCCGCACACGCGACCAGTTCCGATGACCGGCTTTGCCACTGACTCGGGCCTTCAGGACAAGCTTCGTGAGATGGGCATCAGCCTCTCGAGTTACGAAGGGCCCACCGGAATCATCGGCGTTCTCCACGACGCAGCCCGCGAGCGCGGCCTTCCCTCCATGAGCCTATGGGGCGCTGCACCGCATTACATTGCGAACGCCAGCAACCCAAAAGTGTCACTGGCTCTGCTGGAGAGAATCAGCGCAGCGTTCGGCTGGTCACTTGATCTGAGCGCGTTCGCTCGTGAGGTGCGTGAATTTGAGAACGAGGTCGAGGCGATCATTCAAGCGAACCCCGAGGCGTCCGCCTACGTCGCGCGACTCGAGGAAGCAGCGGACCAGGAGCAGCAGGACGAAGCCGCTACTCCGCTTCCCTCAAACGAAGTGCTCCTTCAGGACCTCGAGGACTTCCTCAAGCGTCGGGGAAACCGACCAGATGAGTCAGGCCGCTAGAAACTAGACCGAGATCGGCTCTCGGCCGCGAACCGGCATATGACGCTGGAAGAACTCACCGATTCTGCGAGTGTAGTCGAGTCGGGTTTCGAACTTGGTGAATCCGTGTCCCTCTGCCTCGTAGACGACGTACTCGAAGGGCTTGCCACTCTCGGCCAATCCTCGCTTCATCTGCTCGGCCTCCTCCAGGGGCACTCGTGCATCGCGCTCTCCTTGAAAGATGAATAGCGGACACATGATCCGATCCACGTGGTGGAGCGGAGAGCGCTCCCGATAGAAGTCGGGACGCTCCTCTGGGCTCCCAATATTGCGGAGCTGGAATTGCTTCATGTCTTCCCGAGCAGTTCGATACATGGTTTCCAGATTAGCGATGCCGTAGATGCTGACCGCGGCCTTCCAGCGTTCAGGGTATTGAGTCACGGCGGCGAGTGTCATGAAACCGCCGTAGCTGCCACCCATAATCCCGACGCCGGCCGCGATTCCCTTCGCTTCGAGCCAGTTGGCGCCCTCGACGATGTCGCGCAGGTCGGCACCGCCCCAGTCGTTCTTGTTGAGCCATTGGAATTCGCGGCCGTAGCCCGTGCTTCCACGGAAGTTCGGTGCGAAGACGACATACCCGAGTCGAACAAGATGCTGAACGAGGCTGCTCCAGCCATTGGTCGATTGCCCGGTCGGGCCCCCATGGGGCATGACGATGGCAGGTGCCGGCAAGCCGGCCTTCGGACAGTAGAGAAAGCCCGAAATCGTCCGTCCGTCGAAGCTCTCATACCGCTCGACTGTCGGAGCAACAAGAGCATCTTTATCGACTGCCTCCGGCATGGACGAATAGAGAAGGCGAGACTCACCTCCAATCGAAGGCACGATCCAGACACTGCCCGCCTCGCATGGGCCGGAGTATCCGTAGACGATTGATTGCCCGTCGGGGGTCCAGCGATAATCCGGGCCCTTCCCGCGCATGCCGAGGCTGCCGCTGACTCCCTCGGCATGAGACACGCGCCACTGGTTGCCGGTGCTCAGGTCGCGTACATGGAGCACAAGGTTTCCGTCGTGGTTCAATACAAATGCGAGGCGCTCCCCATCGGGTGACCATCGGGCGTTCATCTCGTCATCCGGGCTCTGCAGCAGCCAAGTCCGCTCTCGCGAGACCACGTCTATTGCCATGATGTCGTAGTTTCCGCGGATGCTCGAGGCCACGAGCACGCGCCGGCCATCGGGAGACCAGAGCGGAAGCTGGCCGGCGTAGTAACTCATCTCGTCTGCTTCGCCGTCGTGGTCGGTGATCAGGCGCTCATCCCCTCCATCGGTCGCCGCCACGAGGGTATCCCAGTTGGAACGATGCTCGGCTCGATTTGAACAGTAGGAAATAAGGCTGCCGTCGGGAGAGAATTCGGGACTGTGATGTACGGACGGGTGATCCGTCAGCCGGCGAACAGTCCCGTTCTCAATATCCGAGGAATAGACGTCGAATTGGCCGTCTCGATTCGAAACATAGGCGATTCGACGTCCGTCCCACGACCATGAGAAGTTCTCATGCAGCTTGCCGGGACAACGGGTCAGATCCATGATCCGGCCGCCCTGCGGATCAACGGCATACACCTGGAAGTTCTCGTCCCCTCCCACGTCCTGGAGAAACGCGATCAGATCTCCGCGTGGTGACCACTTGGGCTGCTGTGCCGCTTCCGGGCCGGGAGACAATTGCCGGCGCTCGTTCCGGTTCTCCAAAGACTGAATCCACACCTGGGTGCGGCCGCCCTCCGAGGTGCCATAGCAAATCCACCGACCGTCGGGAGACACATCCACGCCATGGATGGCGCCGGCCGAGACCAGTGCTTCTATGTGAGAATCCGTGTTGCTCATGTCCAGTCCTGCCTGTCCTTGAATCTCGTCATCGACGTACTCCCGGGCTTCTCGGTGACCTGATACACTCGTGACAAGGACAGCCCAGTTCGGCCGTCGTGGCCACAAAGGTTACTGATGAAGTTCGACTTTTGGCACATCGTTCTGGCCGGTGTGCTCATCATCGTCGGGGCCTGGATTGTCATCAAGCTGGTGGGCGCACTCGTGGGATTCGTCCTCTGGCTCTTGAGCATCCTCCTGATCCTGGCCGTGGTTGGAGCCATCCTCTACTTCGGCTTTCTCCTACTCCGACCAAACCGGACCTGAACCGCCGCCGCCTCATGCTTCTTCGAAGCCCAGCCTCCGCTCCCGGAGACTGACATAGCCTTTCTCATGGCTGCCCATGACGACGTGGTCGAGCACGTCGATGTCGAGGAGCTTGCCCGCGGACACAAGATCCCGGGTCACTCGAACATCCTCCGCTGAAGGCTCAGGATCACCGCTGGGATGATTGTGGACCACGATGATCGAGGCCGCATTTTCGCGAATGGCATCACGAAATATCTCAGCAGGCCGCACAATGGCCGAATTGAGATTTCCCTTGTACACCATCCTCATTCCCAGGACATGGTTCTTGGTGGACAGGAGCACGACGTGCATCTGCTCCTGAGGCTTTCCGGATAGCGTCCGCTCCAACAGGTTGGCGACGTCCCGCGCCGATCGCACCTGAAACCGTGCCGGTCCGTCTACCAGCACTGCACGCCGACCGAGCTCAAACGCCGCCTGCAAGGTGGTGGCCTTCGCCGGGCCCATTCCTTTGCGTTCCTTGAGCTCAGTGAGGGTCAAGCGGTTCAGTCCCACGATTCCCTGAGACTCCGCCAGGAGGTCCATGGCCAATCGAACCACGTCCTGCCCCCGAGTGCCCACGCGCAACAGGATCGCAAGCAGTTCCGCGTCGGTCACGCCCTCTGGCCCCATCTTGGCCAGCTTCTCGCGGGGGCGCTCATCCTCTGGCCAGGTCGGGATCGTAGCGTTGTACGTCCCGCCGGTCACCCTATTGGTCGACGCCCACCGCCACCGGGTATTTCCGCTCTGAGGCGCAGTATGGGCAGACCGTCCAATCAAGCTCGATCAGCCTCTTGCAGGACATACACTCGGCTTTGAGCTTGGTTCGACAGTTCGGACAGAGAACGAACTCAGGCTCCACGCGAACTCGACAGCCGGGACAGACCGGTCGCTCCTCGATCTCCTGAAGTAGTGCTTCCTCCTCCAGAGACCGCATGTATGCCTCCATGAGCGTCTGTCGAGGGCGGAGGATGAGGTACACCAGCAAACCCACGACGGGCACAAAGGCGGCGAGCGTCGCGAAGATCCACAGAGCCGGGTCTCGCGAACGGGCCCGGATGTCCAAGAATGTCCACACGATCAGCGCCAGGTAAATGCCGAGGACGAGACTGACAAGGAAGGCTTCGACGATTGGAATCACGGAACCCTTGAGCAGCGACGACCTCCCAGGCTCGTCTGACGACCTGCCGCCTCAGCAAGAATGGACAGGCAGCGCCCAACCAACACAGTTTAAGCTACCCGTCAAGCGCATTTCTGCGCCTTCGTACATTCCCGCCCCCGTATGGATTCACGTCGTCCGGGCGGCCATCCTCGGGCGATGCCGGCTTCCTCAGGCCGACGGCGAGCAGGTGCTCCAAGAACTTCATCCCTCTCCGACAATCGGCGGTCTGGAACACCTGCCGGAGAGCGGCCCATGCCTCGTCGTGGCCAACCACTTCAATGGGCCGGGCGTATGGGTCGGGTTGCCGGCCGCTCTTCTCTCGGCGGTGATCGGTCGGGCCAGACCCGACGCGACCGTTCGCGGAGTGGGAGTTGCCGCCTATCACGATGCTCGCCTGTGGGGAATTGTGCCGATACCCGAGTGGCTTACGGAAGCCATCTTCTGCCGCTTCTACGCTGTCTATGGCATCATCCGCATGCCCAATATGCCCGCCGGCGCGCAACGGCGGAGCACCGCCGCTCGCGCGGTGCTCAAGGCGCTCAGCCGGGGCGATGTCGTCCTGCTTTTCCCAGAGGGAGGCAACGTTTCTCAATTCATCATGAGAAGGATCCAGATCGGCGTGGGAAATCTGGTGGCCCTCGCCGGGAGAGCAGGTGTGCCGATCGTCCCGGGCGCGGTAACGGTTGATGCCGACGGCCGCTTCTGCGTGTGCCTAGGCCCGGCCATCACGACCGGTGGTCGATCAGGCCGAGAGCTCGAAGATGCCATTGGGGCTCATATCGCAGAGATGCTTCCCCCGGAGTTGAGGGGTCCATATGCCTAAGCGGCCCTCTCCCACTGCGGCCATCAGGCTCACCCTCCGGGCGAGACACGACAATCCGCTAACTTCTCATCGCTGTCTGTTCCGCAGAAGCAGGGCAGCCCGCTCGTGCAGAGAAATCACCCGCGCTCGGGTCTCCTCTGCCCAGCAAGTCAGGTCCTCATCCGCGGGTCGAACCTCACTGCTCCGGAACAGCAACGGCTCTCCATAAACCACCACGATGCGCCGCCCTAGTCGGGGCGTCACGCGGCCGGGAGCCAGCACGTCTGAACTCCCGGCAATGGCCACTGGAACAATCGGCACCCGCTGACGGACGGCGACCCGTACCAAGGTGGTGTGGAACTTCCCTATCTCGCCGGTTCTGCTTCGTCCGCCTTCGGGAAACACGGCCACCAGCCGCCCGCTCTTGAGCGCCTCGATCGACCGTCTCAGTGCCCCAGCGTCGGCCAATTCCCGATCGACGGGGAAAGCCCCCAGCAGCGTGAGTAGCCCTCCGAGCAATGGGACGCCGAACAGCTCCTTCTTTCCAGGTATCGTCAGGGGCCTGACCAGCGGCCACCCAAGAAGCACCGGATCGAGATTGCTCTGATGGTTCGACATGAGCATTGCCGCACCCGCGTCGGGGACGTTCTCCAGTCCCTCACAGCGAAAGCGAATCACCCTCGTCCGGAAGATGATCGTAAACAGCGCCCGCACGAGAGAATAGACAAAGCGGCTGCGATTCGCCCAGTCGACCGAATCGGATCGGTTCGACGTCCTCTGATCGTTCATCGTTCAAGGGTATTGGATGCGAACCGGGTCCGGAGGATGACATTGTTGGCGACAGGAGATGAAGATCGTCTCCTCTTGATTCCGGGACCAGTGCCCGTGGCTCGAGAGATTCTCCAAGCCCTCGACACCCCCCCGATCTCACACACCGGCGCGCAGTTTGCGCAGATCTTCGGGCGGTGCCTGGAACGGCTGGCAATGGTGATGGGCAACGAGAGCGGCAAGACGTTTGTCTTCTCGGGAAGTGGCACGCTCGCCCAGGAGGCCGCGATCGTCAATTTCGTGGAGCCGGGGGGACGGCTCCTGGTCGCGTCGAACGGCTACTTCGCCGATCGCCTCACCGAAATCGCCCAGGCGTACCGACTCGAAGTCATCCCTTTGCAGGCTCCCTGGGGAACGTCGGTGACGGCAGAGGAGCTGGGCTCTCAGATGCGGCGGCACCGTCCCACGGTGGTTGCATTTACACACGTGGAGACGTCAACGGGCGCCATGGCGCGGATCGCCGATTTCGTCAGGATCATCCGAGAAGAAGGCGCCCTCTCGATCGTGGATGGCGTCGCCGCTCTCGGCGGCGTCTGCGAGGACATGGAGTCCCTTGGCATCGATGTGCTCTTGAGCGGCGCTCAGAAGGCTCTGGGTATGCCTCCAGGATTGGCGATTCTGGGCGTCTCCCCGCGAGCATGGTCGGCATATGAGCGTCGGGCCGAGAAACCACGGGCCTACTATCTGGACTTACAGCGTTGGGCTCCGGTCATGGAGGATCCGCAGCGCTACTTTTCGACGCACCCCATCAACCTGATCTATGCCCTTGACGCCGCACTCGCCATCATCGAGCGGGAGGGGCTTGACGCGAGGTTCGACCGACATCAAACGCTTGCCGAACGTTTCCGGGGGGCCCTCCTTGGACTGGGTCTCGCATCCTTCACCGAGGAAGCCTGCCTGGCGCCCACGCTCTCCGTGTTTCGCCTTCCTCAGGGTCAGAGGTCTGCCTCGTTTCGACAACGGCTGCAGCACCACGGCGTGATTGCGGCGGCCGGGCTCAGCGATCCGGAGGGCCGGGTCGTGCGGTTCGGTCACATGGGCAACATTGGAGAAGGCGAGGTTGCTGCAGCAATCGCGGCCGTCCAGAACGCCCTCGCGGGGTGACATTGGCCGAAGCGCTCGGGCGCTCGGTATAATCCTCGGGACATTTGGCAAATACGATTCCCCGGATGAGGAGCATCTTCTTTGGCTGAAAATGGTTTTGTACTTTGGTTCACGGGACTTTCGGGATCCGGTAAATCCACACTTGCGAACCTTCTTGTCGAGCGGTTCCGTGAGGCGGGGCGGAACGTCGAGCTGCTGGACGGAGATGAGGTCCGCCAAAATCTCACCAAGGACCTCGGATTCTCGAAAGAGGACCGGGACACCAACATACGTCGTATCGCCTTTGTCGCACGGTTGCTGGCTCGGAATGGCGTCATCGCCATAACCGCGGCGATCTCGCCGTATCGAGAGGCGCGCGATCGAGCTCGACAAGAGAACGAGAATTTCGTCGAAGTCTTCGTCGATTGCCCGCTTGAGGTCTGCGCTCAGCGTGATGTCAAGGGTCTCTACGCCAAGGCCATTGCGGGCGAGATTCCCAATTTCACCGGCGTATCGGATCCCTACGAGCCGCCCCTGAATCCGGAGATCGTGGTGCGGACGGGTGAGCTGAGCACCGAGGCGAGCGTCGACCTCATCCTCGACCGGCTGACCGAGCTCGGATATCTGGCGGAGCCAGTCTACGCCTAGCTGACCGGGCAAACGGGCGCCGGCGGCCGTGCCAACTCTGCATCGGTCGCCGGCGTCGGGGAAGCAGCCGTCCTCCCGAGCGAGGCCTTCCAGCTATGCGCTAGATCCTGCCCCTACCGCCCCTGAGGAATGACCACGGGATAAAGGGATCTCCGTTGGGTGGTTGACTCGGAAGCGCGACCTGCTGAGGCTGCGAGCCACCCGCGATCTGGAGTTGGATGCGGCGGTCCCGGGTCATGAACAGGTTTTGCACGTAGGTGTCGAGCGTCCGTCCAGAGAGCGAGAAGCGGACTCCAGCCACGCCATGCACCCGAACCAGGACCGAGTGGAGCATGGCGCCGGGCTGGCGCGGGACCGTCAAGTCGTAGCGTCGAAACCCATCAAACCCCAGAGCGTTGGCGGGCGTCTGGTACGTGAACGTCACGGTCGTCGCACGTCCCTGCCTCAGCAGGAAATAGCCCGATAGCTGAGTCCGGCCATACGCCGCCTGAGAGTAGCCCGCGGCAACCCGCTCCAGCCCGGAAGTGGCCTGAAGCTGGGCTCCCGCCGGGACATAGACACGCAAGAAGTCAAGAAAGTCATGCTTGGTACCGCATATCTCCGTACGGATATTTGCAGTGCCCGGCGGGCAATGCCGGCCAAACTCGGGTCCCACCCCCTCCATGCTGGAGGGCGAGGGTAGAACCCGATAGTGGATGGTGACTGTCGAGTCAATCCAGTAGTTGGGCAGCAAGTCGGCGGTGTACGTGGCATGCTCCTCCACGTATGGGGAGATCTTGTTGTATGAGCGGTTGTCGTCCACGATGTAGAGGAAGTCGCCCGGGTTCGTGGGGAAGGAACCGGCCAGACCGGACGACCGAACGGCGGCTTCGACTGCAGGCCTTTGATGGTAGATGAGAATGTCGTGGCGAATGACGGCATCCGTCATGGCGTGAGCCAGCTGCGGCCACCGACTTACCGGCAAATGCTCCAATCGACGCACGATGGCGGCAAACTCAAAGCCGAGGAACTGCTTGCGAATGGTGTCGCGATTGCCGTGCTTGAGTGGGCCCCGGTAGGGCGCAGCTCCAGGGCCGGCGAAGCGATTGGCGAGCGTCGTTGCGTTCCTGGACGTCACCCAAACGTGATATTGCGGAACATACACCGGGCCCGTGGCATAAAGGATGTCCGGGACACCCTGATCCACGAAGTCCACCACACCACTCGGCCAGCTGCCCGTGTCTCTCCCATAGAAGTAGCGCTCGAGCCGGGCGCTGGTTGGGAAGTCCGGGGAGAAGTTCGAGTCGCGGAACAACCACGACGACTCCGCCGTCAGCACCGCCTCCGCCTGCGGGAGCCTGGGAAAGCGGATCTCATGCGGCAGAATGCTTCCCGTGAAGTGCTTTGTCATGTGACCCCGTCGCACGGTCACGAGATCCGTGGCTCCAATGAAGCCGCCAACCGCTCGAATCTCCTGCGAGTTCTCCCAAGCGAAGAGAAATCGGGAGGGAGACTTCCACCCGAGGAGCTGCGGCATCGCCGAGAGCCACAGAGCGGCCGAGTGCAGCTTCGGCAGATCTCGCCGCAGCTTCGCCACGGCTTGGTTCAAGCTATAGCTCCCAGTGTCCGCCGGCAGCGTGGCCACAGCGCTAAGGCCCTGCGACGCCGCGCCAGCGGCGGCCCGGAATTGAGGCGCGCCAGGACTGAGAGCCGCCGCCAGACGGACCAGCAGGGGTCTCGAATGAACGCCCCCGGAAAGCTGCGGCCACAGTGGATCCACCCCCCGAACCACGTCGAGAGCGCTCGTCGTGGCAAAGTACGCGGCGGAGGCCGTCTGCGGCGCCGCGCTGATTTGCCGCGCAGAGCCGGGAAGTCCGCTCAATCGGGATAGGATCGGTGACCAGAGGTAGAGATCGTTGCGAGCGCTCGCAAAGTTGGATTGCGCTTCGGCGAGCTGGGACACGGCAATCGTCCGCAGCCCGGGATTCTTCAGAGCCGCCGGAGACTTGACGGTCGTGATTGCGCTCTGAAGCTCATGCGCGCCGGTCAGCAGGTGCTCACGCGCCCAGTAGATCTGGACGGCAGCGACGACGAAAAGGATGCCGATGGCCGCAAGACAGAGGAGGATGCCAATGCGCAACGGGCTCCGAGAATGGGAGGGCATGGCTCCCTCGACGGCCATCGTAGATCGGGCTACGGGGGCGCGCATTGGAACCGCACTTCTGTCAGTTTTTCGCGTCATTATACGGGCCCCGTGGAAGCCGAGAACCGTTCGGCTCGTGTCGATTCGCGTCAGACTCCGCAACGGGAATGCTCAAGCCCGGCACCGATGCCGTCGAGCGCCTATTGACGACCGGCCTCCAATCGCCATACACTTGAGTGTCGACGCGGGGTAGAGCAGTGGCAGCTCGTCGGGCTCATAACCCGGAGGTCGTAGGTTCGAATCCTACCCCCGCTACCATGCTCCGAACAGCCCGGACCGGCGGTCCGGGCTGTTTTCGTTTCATCCATCGCATCCACCGAATCAGCCTCGATAATGGTGCCGGAATCAACCTGGAGATGCTCCGAGTTTGATCTGGTTCTGGCTCTGGATAATCGTCGCGATCATCGCCGCCATCATCGAGGTCATCGGCTCCGGCCTGTTCTTCATCGGCGTCACGGCCGCGGCCGTCATTGCTGCTGTGGTCGCAGCCACTGGTCTGGCAGGTCCGCCGGTCGAGGCGATCCTCTTTGGGGCGGCTTCGATCCTGTATGTCGCCGGCCTACGGCCGCGAGTGTTGCGCTTGATCTCGGGGCGGGGGCCGGCCCTCCTCCATACTCCCAGTGGGAATCCGAACCTAGTTGGCCGTCGGGCAATCGTGACGCAGGAGGTCACCGAAGACGGCGGGCAGATTCGGGTTGGTCAAGGAGAGTTCTGGAGCGCCCGAGCGTACAACTCAGGGGACACCATGCCGGTTGGGGCTCGTGTCCAGATACTGCTGGTGGACGGCCTCACGGCGCTGGTTGCTCCCGCCGAGGCGAGTTCGCCGGCCGAGGCCACAGCCTAGTCCAGTTTGCCGGTTCTCTCTCGGATGAGCCGTTCGGCCCTTCTGAGGTCATCGGCGATCGCCCGTGAGTCGCGGTCCAGGTGTCCGAGCCAGGCTCCTGACTCAGATTCTTCGTGATCGTCGACTGCGCTCAGAATTCGATGCGCGATGCCGAGGAGACGGTCTTTCAGCGCGTCGCCGGATTCCATTCCACTCGCCTCGATGTCGTCCACCGCCGCCCTGAGCGCCTGCCACGCAGCACGAATTGGATCGGAGCCATCAGGTTGATACATGCGCTACCGAAACTCAATCGGCTGGGCTATCCCGGCTTCACGACCCCGCAATGTTACTGAGACGGACTTTCTCAGGTGGTCTGAGGGACGAGCGCCGGACGTGCGCCTCTCGTCTTGATAGGTTCCGTGCTTGATCGCTCGCGGCGCTCCAAGGTCCTGCCGTAGAGCACGACCTCGCCGGGCGTCAGATTCAGGAACACCATGCCGCCGATCACGCCGTTGATCGCCACCCGCGGTAGGGCCACCAGCTGAAACATCCCCAGCTCTTGACGGATGACGAAATAGTCCTTCCGGACCAGTAGCACCGTCCCGAGGATCTGGTCATGCGCGTCGACGACGTGCATACCGAAGTGAAGCCCACCGCCTCCGTGAGCATGACGATCAGACAATCGCAGGGCCCCCGCACCGCTCTCGTTTTCAGCTTAAAGATTGAGCCGGGCAGTGTCAACAGCCAATTTTTCCCGGAAATACCGAGCCTCCCTAGACCCCAGTTGGCTTTCAGCCCCCTTTCATCTTTTCGGATCAGAATGGGACAGCAGACTCAAACTATTGATCCGCCGGAACCGATTGAAGATGGCCGGGTTCGCGGTGATCAAACTGGACGGCCATTGGTACCGACATATCCGGCTCTTGGAGGCGAACCGGGAGCTGCGATTTGGGGCGCAGGACGCGCCGAGGCGTCGCTCATCGAGGGGCTTCGCCGCCGGGAGTCCGAGGCGTTCTCCCTCGTCTACGAGCGCTACAAGGGACCGATCTACAACTATCTCTACCGCCTCAGCGGCAGCGCCGAGATTGCCGACGACCTCACCCACGACACGTTTCTCAGCGCCTACGAGGCGCTACCCACTCTCCGGGCCGATTCTGCCGTCTGCGCCTGGCTCTACCGAATCGCCTCCAACCGCTTCCGAGACCTGCTCCGCCGAAAGCGCATCATCAACTGGCTCAGCCTGGGCGACCGGCGTGACGCCGAATCGTCGCTCAGCGAGTCCGGTGGGGAGGAAAGCGTGCCCGAACAGGAGCTCGTCCAGGCGGCGCTACGACACCTCAAACCCGACTACGCCATCTGCCTCACGCTTCGACTGGCCGAAGGGTTCAACACCGAGGAGACCGCCAGCATCCTCAAAACGTCGCCCGAGGCGATCCGTATGCGATTGTGCCGGGCCCGCCAGATGTTCAAGGCCGCATATGCCGCCGCCGAGCGTGGCGAGATTTCCTGAGCATTTTCCGCTCGGTGCATTAAGGTCGCGTGCGGCGGGCTGACTTTCCGGCTTTCGATCGCCTGAACAGGTCGCGGCAGATACCGTCCGGCATGGTTGCCGCGCCCGGCCGGGCTGTCACCTCTGAGCTCACCCTCGTCGAGGTGCTCTTCTGGCTGACGGTGCTTGCCGCGTTCATTCTGCGTGTGTGGGATGTGGGCACACGTGCCATGCACCTTGACGAGTCCACGGTCGCCTGGTTCGGCTGGCAGCTGTTAACTGGGCATGGGTATGCCTATGACCCCGTCTATCACGGGCCGTTTCAGCACGAAGCGCTGGCTCTTATCTTCCTGATCTTCGGCGGTAGTGAGACCACCGCGCGGCTCTTGGCGGTCACCCTAGGGACAGTCCTCGTGGCCCTGCCCTGGATGATTCGGGACTATCTCGGCCGTTTGGGGGCACTCCTGACCTCGCTGTTCCTCTGCGTCTCTCCTTCATTCCTCTACTTCGCTCGGTTCGAGCGAGACGACACGTACATGGAGTGCTTCACATTCCTGCTCGTGGTTCTCGTGCTTCGCTTCCTCCGTGATCGCCGGCCGTGGCAGCTCTATGCCGCGGGCCTGACCCTCGCTTTGGCGTTTGCGACCAAGGAGAGCATCTATATTGTTGCCTTTATCTTCAGTTCTTACCTCGTCTTCCTGGGTCTGGGAAGGCTAGGGACGAAGAGTGCTCTCGTTCGACGCTCGATTGACGCGAGCGGCCGGCTCGCGTCACCATGGCTTCTCGCTGCGCTCCTGCTGCTGGTGGCCGGCCTCTGCATCACGGCGGCCACGGGCTTCCCGTTCCCGGCACCGGTGATGGTCCTGCTGGTTGCGGGTGCGGGAGTGGTCGGCGCATCTGCCTCCGGTTCGCCGCCTCTCTCGGGTTCGGTCCGCCAGGTGCTCGGACGACATTGGCTGAATGCGGCCACCGCGGCCGTCGCTCTCATCGTCCTGATGTACTCGACGTTCGGCAGCAATCTCAATGGCCTTTGGGACCAGGCGCATCCGCTGTTCGCCTCCTCGGGTCAATGCCCGTACCCACTCGCCCTGCATCTGAACGCCTGCCGCAAAGATCTACTCGGTGGCCTGTTGTACTGGCTCAGCCAGCATCGGGTCGCTCGGGGCGGACAGCCCTGGTTCTACTATCTGCTGCTCTATGGGCTCTACGAGCAGATCGCCGTCATTGGCGGTGCGATCGCCATCATTCATACGTTCGTCGCACGGAGCTTGAGCCTTCAGGAACGCGCCCTGCGCATGTTCTTCGTCTACTGGGCGGTGGTAGGACTCGGCGTCTATTCCTGGGCCGGCGAGAAATTTCCTTGGCTTGGCATCCATCCGCTCCTGCCGCTGACCATCCTCGCGGGCATCGAGATCGCCTCCTTGGTGAGACGCCCAGACCTTACCCGGCAGGTTGCGCTCGCTGGGCTCACCGTTCTCCTGATCCTTACCGTGCACAACACCCTCGTCCTCAACTACGTCGACGGGGCCAACCCGGTGGAGATGATGGTGTATGTCCAGTCGTCTCCGGATACGGCCACCGACGCCACCCGCATCCAGCGGCTCTCCAACCGCGCGACCGGTGGCAATACCCTCGCGGTCACCGTCGACTCCACCGATACCTGGCCGTTCGCTTGGTACCTCAGAGACATGCCCAACGTGGCCTATCCCGCGCCCGGTCAGACATTGAGACCGCCCTACGTCTCGAATCCCATCATCCTGCTCGATCAGTCGGACGCCCAGACTCAGTCCATCCCCACGGCGGTGCGAACCCACTACACTCGGCGGCTGCGGCGACTCGATTGGTGGTTCCCTGAGGACTACAAGGTTTGGACCTGGTCCTCATTTGCCCAGAGGGCGCTCGATCCGCGTTCCTGGGAGGCCATCTGGAGCTGGGAGACCGTCCGTAAGCCCTTCGGGCCTCGAAACGGCTCCTGGTACTATCTCTACGTCAGAAGGGGCTACTTTGCAGCGCTCTAGCCGGGTGGCCGCACGGCTCCAGGAGGACAGTCTGCGTGTCTGAGGCCGTCCTTCCCCAGCCCGCTTCAGGCCATTCCCTGTGGCTGGATCGACCCTTCCTGCCATCCGTTCAGCGGTTGCTGGCCTCAGAGATCGATCGCACACGGCTGGCCTTCGCGGCAATCATCCTCTTGGCGTTTGCGCTGCGCATTGCCGATCTCGGTACCCGAGCGATGCATCACGACGAGAGCCTGCACGCCACCTATGCCTGGTACCTGTACAAGGGCGACGGATACCACTACGATCCCCTCATGCACGGTCCGCTGCAGTTCTACGTGATGGCTTTCTTCTACCTGCTCTTTGGGGACAGTGAGACAACCGCCCGCCTCTTCGCGGTTCTGTGCGGCACGGCCATCGTGTTCCTGCCCTATTTGCTGCGTCGGGAGATGACGCTTCCCGGCAGCCTCATCGCCGCCATCTTTCTCGCGGTCTCGCCCACTTTCCTCTACTTCTCCCGCTTTGCCCGCGACGACATCTACCTGGATTGCTTCACCCTCGTCATGGTGCTCGCTTTCTTTGCCTATCTCCGATCGCGACGGACAAGGTCGGTCTTCATCTTCGCGGCCGCGGCTGCTTTGGCCGTCGCATCGATGGAGGCATCGTACATCTTCCTGTTCGTGATGGCTTCTTTCATCGGGCTCGCCGCCCTGCTGGATTGGATATCCAGGGGCACGGTCGGCGGGTCCATTCGCCAGGCGCTGAGCTGCATCAGCCTCGAGACCTGGCTTCTGGGAATCGGCATCTTCGTGTTTATCACCGTGGTCCTCTACAGCACCTTTCTCAGCAACCCCTACGGACTCTGGGACACGCGGCAAAGCCTCTTGAGCGCCGATCGCAAGGACATTCTCGGTGGACTCACGTACTGGATCTCCCAGCACGGGGTGGCGCGGGGCGGTCAGCCGTGGTTCTACTACCTGCTCCTGCTACCTCTGTACGAGCAGTTCGCGCTCCTGTTTGGGCTGGCTGGGGCCCTTTGGGCCCTGACCCGCCGACATCTCTTCAGCAGCTTTTTGCTGTATTGGGCGGCGCTGTCCTTCGTCCTCTACGGCTGGGCGGGCGAAAAGATGCCCTGGCTCTTCTTGCACCCATTGCTGCCGCTCATCCTCCTGGCGGCCAGCTTCTGTGGCCGGCTCCTCACCCTGGTTCGTAGTTCCGGCCGGGCCACCATCGTGGCCATCCTGGCTATCCTCGCCGTGATGGAGTCCCACTCGGCGCTCGCCTTGAGCTATGCAGACGCCGCCAATCCGACCGAGATGCTCATCTACGTGCAGACGTCCAACGACGTGCCTACCGTCGCGCGACAGGTCATTGCCCTCACCAGCAGGCTCCATGGAACCACCCCAATGATCCAGGTCGATAACGCCGACCTCCAGGGCTGGCCTTTTGAGTGGTACTTCCGAAATTTGCCTCCTCAGGACGTGACCTACAGCGCCGACTTCAGCCATCCCACTGCCCCCATCCTCTTGATGCTGGGACCCGAGCACGATATTTATGGGGCGCAGCTGCAAAGCCGGTATGCGGTTGCTCAGTATCGGTGGAATTGGTGGTTCCCCGAGGATTACAAGGGCTTCACCTTCGACGACGGTCGGTGCGGAACGGCTGCCCAAGAGGTTCCCTGCAAGCCGGGTCAGACGGGAACCGTTTTCTTGCAGACCGGCTCTCCCTGCCCCCCCAGCGGTGTCGCGCAGAGCACCACCAACTGTTCGCCGGTTCAGCAATTCCCCGCCATCAACCTCTTCAAGGCCGTGCGATCCGCAGCGACTTGGAGAAACCTTTGGAGCTGGTTCGTCTTTCGCCGTCCGTTCGGACTGCGAGGAGCCCGCTTGCTGTATGTCTACGTCCGAAGGGACCTGCTCCCCAAATCGCAGCAGGGATCGGCCGCCTCACAGGGGAGCACGACCGGTCCCTCCGTGCGACGAATTGGCTATCGAACCATGAGAGTGTTCGGCCACGCGGGTTCTCGGCCAGGACAGATCCTAAATCCACGCGGGATTGCGCTGGGCCCGAACGGCAGAGTCTATGTGGCCGACTCGGGCAATCATCGGATCGACATCTTCTCCGCATCGGGTCGTTTCCTGCGATCGATCGGCCGTGCCGGGTGGGGGCCGGAGGAGTTCAGCCCCTATGAGTCGCCGATGGGCGTGGCCGTCTCCAAGCACGGTGCCATCTACGTCGCCGACTTCTGGAATCACCGCGTCGAGGTCCTGAGCTGGCGGGGTCGACTGTTGCGTACCTGGGGCCGATATGGCACCAGCGGGAGCTATGGGCTCTTTGGTCCTCGCTCTCTCGTGGTCGGCGCACATGGTGACATCTATGTAGCGGACACCGGAAACCGCCGAATCGGCGTCTTTTCCAAAGACGGAAAGCTGCTCTTCCACTTCGGGCGCTCCGGGGCACGGCTCGGACAGTTCGATGAGCCATCCTCGATCGCCATAGGCCATCATTCCGTCTATGTCACCGACATGTGGAATCGACGTATCCAGCGGTTCACCGCAGCCGGAGCCTTTGAACAGAGCTGGCCGGTGCCGTCCTGGCAGAGCGGTTCCTACCAGGAGCCGTACAGCGCGGTTCTCGCGAACGGCGATGTCGCGGCGACGGATCCCGCCGATGGGAGGATCTTGATGTACAGTCCCACGGGTCACCTGCTGGGAGCGGTGGAGGGTCCAGATCTGATCAAACCCATGGGCGTGGCGGCGAGGGGTGACGTCCTCTATGCCACGGATGGTACGACCAACCGCGTTGTGGCCATCAAACCACTCCTCGGCCAAGCCGGACGCGCCTCGACGCCGGCTCCCTGATCTCTTAGGAGCGGGCTGCCGTCCCCCAGACCTCCTGAGTCGCCAGCCAGGCAGACCTGACTGCGGTCTCCAAACCCTCGAGCGTCCCATCGTTCCAAATACGCTGGAACCGGGCCGATGGGCTGAACTTGGGTGAGGCTTGGATGCGGCGTTCCGCTTCCGCCGCTGTATGCCCCCGAAGACTGGTGAGCCGCTCCATCTGCGTCGCCGGCGAGCAGGACACGAGCCACACCCCGTCCACTTCGTCCACCAGCTGACTCTCCAGCAAGCGCACGGCCTCTATCGTGACCACCCCCGTTGTGCCCGCCTCTGCCAGCTCGTCGAGCCGCCGGCGAACCCAGCGAGTGACCTCCGGATGTGTGAGCGCTTCGAGTGCCGCCATCCGGTTACGGTCGTTGAACACAATCTGCCCAAGACGCGGGCGATTGACAGACCCGTCTTCCTCAAGGACCTCGGGCCCGAATTCGGAGGCGATGGCTGCGGCAGTCGACGTACCCGGGCCCATGAGGTCGTGTACGATCCGATCCGCATCGATCACCTCGACGGCCCCCAGCTCCCGGGTCAGGTTTGCGACTGTCGACTTTCCGCAGCCGATCGGCCCCGTGATGCCGAGGACTCGCAGCCCCTTCAGGGTCACCTCAGGGCACGAGTTAGATCGCCCACATCGTGGGTCAGCTCTTCGAGGTGACCGGCATACTCTTGCATGAGCCGGTTCAGGTGTTCCGCGGCAGCCGATCCACTCGCGGCTGCCAGCTGCTCGAGGGTAGCTCCGGTTGCTGTCTGGCGTTCCCTCAGTCGAGCCACGACCGCCAGGGCATCCGGGCTGGCTGCTGGTTGCTCAGGACCGACCGAATACCCGACTCCCCGTCGGTAGCGGCCGGCGACATAGTCACTCCAGGTTCCGTCGTGTACTGCGAGCCTGCCATCCTCCACGGCCCAGGTCTCCGTCGCCAGCTTGTCGATCAGGTAGCGGTCATGAGAGACGAGGATTTCGGTTCCGGAGAACACGGACAGCGCCGACTCGAGGGCTTCCCTCGCTCCAATGTCCAAATGATTGGTCGGCTCGTCGAGGACCAGAACATCATTGTGCTCGCGAAGCAGGAGGGCCAGGGCCAGCCTGCTTCGCTCGCCGCCCGATAGGTCCGTCACCCTCTTGAAGACGTCGTCTTCGCTGAAGAGAAAGCGACCCAGGTAGTCCCGAGCGCTGGCCTCTGCGACGGGGAACCGTTGCTCGAACACTTCGAGAACCGTGCCCTCATGGCCAAGGGAATCCGACCCAGTCTGACTGTAGTAGCCGATCCTGAGGTTTGGAGCCCAGGAGGCCGAGCCGGCCAAAGGCCCGAGATCGCCGACAATCGTGCGCACGAAGGTCGTCTTGCCGGATCCATTCGGTCCGACCACGGCCACGCGACTGCCGTGTGGGACGGCAAGCTGGTCGGGAGCCTGAACCAAGGGCCGCTCGTAACCCGCGACCAGACCCCGAATCTCCAATGCCCGATCACCCTTCCGTCGCCGGCTATCCACTCGGATGCGCAGAGACGCTTCAGATGGTGCCGCGGTCAGGCGGTCCAAGCGATCCAAGCGCTTCTGGCGACCCTTTGCCTCCTTGGATCGCTGCCCCGCGCCGAATCTGCGCACGAACTCTTCCGTTTTGGCGATTTCCTCCTGCTGCCGGGCGAACTCTCGGTTCTGCCGACTGCGCCGTTCCTCTCTCAGCCGCAAGAATCCCGAGTACGAGGAGGGGTAGTCATCGATCCGGCCTTGGATCAGGTCGAGGGTTCGCGACGTGACCGCCTCCAGAAAGTGGCGGTCGTGGGCGACGACCAACACGGCCTGGCGCTGAGACCGGAGGAAGGTCTCGAGCCACTCCAGCGCCTGAATATCGAGGTGATTGGTGGGCTCGTCGAGAAGGAGGAGATCAGACTCCTGCAGGAGTGCCCGGGCCAGTCCGGCGCGTGTCCTTTGTCCTCCCGAAAGCTGCTCAACCGGCCGGTTCCAGAGGTCCGGCGACAGGTCCAGACCCGTAAGCACCCGGTCGACTCGCGACTCGAGATCGTAGCCCGCGTGCTCCACGATCGCCGTCAGGTGTCGATATCGCTCCTGAAGCTCGCGGCCCTCGTCCCCGGCCGCCATTCGTCGCTCGACCTCGCGCATCTCACGTTCCGCTGCCAGTGCCGCTGCGAAAACCGACATGACGGCCTCGTGCAGCGTGTGCTCCGAGTGGAACTGCGGGTCCTGGGGGACGTAGGTCAGGAGCGCATTTCGCGACAGACTCACCCGCCCGGCATCCGGCTCCTCTTCACCGGCGATGATGCGCAGAAGTGTGGACTTGCCGGATCCGTTGGCGCCCACCAACGCCACATGCTCGCCGCGTTCGAGGCGAAAGTCGAGACCCTGCAGGATGGTGTCCCCCCCGAATCGCTTCACGATGCCGGAAACGGTGAGAAGCGGCACGTCAGACCTGACAGTCTTTGCAGAAGTGCGTTCCGCGTGCGGCGACAACCGTGCGCAGGATAACGCCACCGCAGCGGGGACAGGGGCCGGGTTGACGCTGAAATACCTTCAACGCGAATTGGTGGCCGCCCGCATTGCCCTCGACATCTCGGTAGGTGCTGAATGTCGTGCCGCGAGCGCCAATCGCATCCTGCAGTACCGTTTGAATACCCACAGCCAGACGCTCGAGCTCTCGGCCGTCGAGACTACCGGCGGGCCGGAGTGGATGAATTTCTGCCGCAAACAACGCCTCGTCGGCGTAGATGTTGCCAAGACCGGCGATCAGCGTCTGGTTCAGGAGCGCCGCCTTGATGGCCACCCGACGTCCACGAAGCTTGAGGCCGATGGCCTCCGGTGTCATCTCTTCCCCGAGGGGCTCCAGACCGAGACGCGTCCACGGCGCAACGTAGCCGTTCGAGTCCGGCCCCACAAGATAGATGCGGCCGAACTTTCGCGCATCGTCGAAGCGCAGCTGGGAGCCGTTCTCCACCTGAAACCAGGCGCGCACGAACCGATCATCCGGCGCGCCCTCCGCACGAACGAGCACAGACCCCGTCATGCCTCGATGGAAGGCGAGGGTCGAGCCGTCGTCCAGGCGTGCCAGCGCAAACTTCCCCCGGCGGTCAATGCCCTCGATGACGCGACCGGCGATGCCCTGGAGGAGGGTCCCGGAATCCGGATGAGCCGCGGTCCGCTCCCAGGAGAAGTGGCCGCCAGTCAGGCGCTCTCCCACGACGCGGATGCGAAGGTCCCGCACCATCGTCTCGACTTCGGGTAACTCGGGCATGGGCTCCTCGGAGCGTTGCGGCACTCCATCGTAGCCATGCCCCACCCCTGAGGACGCAACGATCGTTGCGCTTCATAGGAAAGATGTCAACGGGTAGCACTATCGGGTGATGATGAAGGCTCCATCCCGGCCACACAAGGACTGCGTCGACACGCGAGAGCGGGTCGCCTTCCGATGCTCCTCCTTCTCCCTCAACCCTGAACGGAAGTTTGGGGTCCCGATGAGAGGCCATTCTGGTGAATGGCCTCTCATTTTTCTTCCTGGATACTGGGACGTGAGCCTCGAGCCGCCCCAGGAGCTGCTCCTCCTCCACGAGCGCCTGCGGTCCTGCCGGCTCTGTCAGGATGCGGGCTATCTCCACCGCGCCCGTCCAGTTCTGACCGACTGGGGAATGCGCCGCGGAATGATGCTGATTGGTCAGGCTCCCGGCGTGGTCGAGTTCGACAACGGCACTCCGTTTGGCGGTCGGGCCGGGCGTGAGCTGTTCCGCTGGCTGGCCTCCGTGGGGATTGAGGAGATGGAGTTTCGCCACCGCGTATACATGTGCGCGGTCACGCGCTGCTTCCCGGGTAAGAGTCCCACGGGCAATGGCGATCGAAAGCCGTCACGACCGGAGATTGAGCTATGCCGGCCGTGGCTGGAGTCGATACTGCGCATCCTCGAGCCGCGCGTCCTGCTTCTGGTCGGTGGGCTGGCCATCGAGCGGTATCTGCCCGGTCGCCGTTTGGACTCCATCGTCGGTCGTCGGTACGAGCACGAAGATCAGATATTGATTCCGCTGCCCCACCCTTCTGGAGCGTCACGCTGGCTGAACGCTCGGGAACACCGTGAACTACTCCGCGACGGCCTGCGACAGGTTCGCGATCTCTGGGATACCGTGGTTGATCCTGCGCCTGAAGAGCCGGCCGAGCGCCTGCCTGCTCCTGCCACGGTAGTACGATGAGGTGGAAAGAATCTGAGGACGACATGACTGAGCCCAAGGAAGAATCGACGACCGAGCCGCGCGAGCCCTGGAGCCAGACCTCGTCCGGTGGGGAGCGGTATCTGTCTCCCCTGGAAGCGGCGCGCAAGCTGGCCCTCGCGGGCATTGGCGCCGTGACCGTCGCCGGCGAGCTGACCGATGAGATCTTCACCGAGCTGGTGAAGCGAGGCGAGCAGACCCGGGAGCAGGCCGTCGAAGAGTTCAACCAGATGCGGGCCCGCAATTCCGAGCGAAGAGCGGAGACGACCAGCTTGGTTCGGTCCCGCGTTGACAGCCTCATGAACCGTCTCAACCTGCCGTCGAAGGGCGACCTCGACTCCATCAACGCGAAGCTGAACATACTGACGCGCAAGGTCGACGAGGTGCAGGCGAGCCAGGTGGGCGTCCCCAGTTCGGGCGCCTCGGACCCTCCCTTCAGCACCGGCACCGACACGGGCGGCTCCGAAGCTTCGGTCTGAGCGCGGCCTCGGGCTGACGGCCTCATGAGCAGCCGGCAGAGGCATCTGCTGGCTGAGTTGTTGCGCCTCGTACGGGCAACGCCCGAAGCCTCCTGCGTGGCCGCTCGGGTTCTCGATCCCCTGATCCGATACGACCGGGAGCATGATGGCGATCTCCTGCACACGCTCAGGGTGTACTTCCAATGCGAAGGCAATGTGCGGCGAGGCGCGGAGCTGCTCTTCCTCCACCGGAACGGACTGATCTATCGCCTTGGTCGGATCGAGTCGTTACTGGGCGTTTCGCTCTCTGACCCTGAGAGTCGGATGGGCCTCCAGGTCGCGCTGCTTGTCTTCGACGCCGATCAGTGACCCGCTAGCTGTCGAAGAGCACCGTCTGCTCGAGATACCGGCGCGGATTGAGCCGGGCCAGATGCGCTTCGAACGCGCGCTGGGTTTCCGCCGGCGGTCCCGGGGAGTCCAGAAGCGAGATGGGTACGTTCACTCGGAGCGCTCGACCGCATCGAATCACGTGGCGCGTGATACCGGCCGGAATGGGCGTGCCTCGCGCCGCCAGCCGCACCACCTGCTGGCGGTTGATCCGAGGAAACGTGATGAGTGGCCAGTCATGACCGCCAGGTCGTGATCGAACCTCGGACAGCTTCTCGCCGATGCTTTCCTGATCTCTCGCCTCACGTTGCATACGTGGCTCCCACAGCGCCACCAGCCTGGTCAGTTCGATGCCCAGCGGCTCCCGCCGTTCTGACTGCACGACCCAGCTCTTCCCGTCATGGTGAATCGCCACTGGCCGGCCCGCCCGCTCCAGCTCCACGTCCGCCTGATCCTGCGGGACCTGCCGGACGGTCAAACCCGGTACCGCGCCGATGTCCCGCAAGAGGGCATCTGCGTCCATGTCGACCAGATGGGACCACGTCAGAAGACTGACGCATCGCTGGTCCTCGTAGTCCACAATCTGCGCCAGAACGTGGGGGACGCGCATGGCGTCCAGCGCGGCGCGCCGGTTGGTGCCGTCCAAGAGCAGCAATCCCTCCATCTCCGGCGTCCGCGCCACCATAATCGGGTCGCGCAGCGTCGCCTCGTCCACCAGACGCCGGCGCAGTCGATCGACCCGGCTCGGATCGGGATGCTCATGAGGGTGCACGTCCGCGATCCTTACCACGGCCAGGTCAACGCCGAATGTATGGCTGGCGGAGATCCCCGACGAACCAAGCGCCTCGCTCAACTCGCGGACGCCGCGGCCCCACGCTCGCTCGTGCCATCGGCGAGGCGGCACAGATAGCCGATTCCCGGGACGGTCACAATGAGCTCCGGTAGGCTGGGGTTCAGCTCCACCTTCTCTCGAAGATGTCGTATGTGGGCCTTCAGCGATCCGGTGTCAGTTCGACCCTCGGGCCCCCAAACCCGATCGAGAATCGTCTCGCTGTTGACGACGGCGTTCCGGTTGGTCACCAGCAGGTGAAGGAGCCGGAACTCCGTGGAGGTCAGCTTGATCCGCTTCCCGCGCCGGATGACCTCCTGTCGCTGCGGGTCGAGAGTCAGGTCGCCCACGGCGATCTCTTCCAAGGCCGGCGCGACGGCCGGAGTGCCGGCCGTCGAAGCTCGGCGGAGGACAGCGTGAATGCGGGCCAGCAGAAGCCGAGGGCTGAAGGGCTTGGTCACATAATCATCCGCGCCCACGGCGAAACCGCGGGCCATGTCTTCCTCGCTGGTTCGAGCCGTCAGCATGATCACCGGGGTGCTCAGCTCCCGCCGACCAACCTCGCAGATCTCGAATCCGTCTCGTTCGGGTATGTTCGCATCCAGAACGACTAGATCGGGCTGCTCGCGCCGCCAGGTGTCGATCGCCTGGTTGCCGTCATAGACCTTGACCACCTCAAACCCCTCACCGGACAGCGCGAAGCCCAAGAGCTCGAGGAGGCTACGGTCGTCCTCGACGATGAGAATCTTGCTCATGCTCTCGATGCCACCCCCACCTGCGGGAGCGTGAACCAGAAGCAGCTGCCCTTCCCCGGACGGCTGCTCACCCCGACGTGGCCCCGATGTAGCTCAACCAGTGACTTCACGATGGTCAAGCCCAGACCCGAGCCGACCACCGAAGTCTCCCTATTGGCTTGCGCTCGATAGAAGCGCTCAAAGATATGCCGCTGCTCCTCCTCCGGGATGCCGATCCCCTCGTCGGTGACCGCGATGCGGACCAACTGCTGCTCGGCCGCGCAGGCGATTCCAATCGTGGTGCCCGCCTCTGAGTACTTGGAGGCATTGGTCAACAGGTTGATGAGTACCTGGACGATGTGGCGAGGATCGGCCAGTACTTCGGGCAGATCGATGGGAAGCGTGACCGACAGCTTCTGGGACTTGCTGTCCATAAATGGCTGCACCTGTGTGACCGCCTCACCGATCAGCTCGTCGAGCGACACCGACACGGGCCGGATATGCAGCGTGCCCGACTGCAGGGTCGTCGCGTTCAGGAGGTTCTCGACCAGGCGAAAGAGGTGGTTGCTGCTCTCATAGCTGCTTCGGGAAAGTTCTCGCACATTGTCGGCCGAGAGGCGCTCGCCATTGTGATACAGCAGCTCACTGGACGCGAGAATGGCCGACAGCGGAGTCCGCAGCTCGTGGGAAACCTCGGAGATGAAGTTCGACTTCAGCCGGTCCAGCTCCTGCAGGCGAACGAAGTTCTTGAACGCCAGGTAAATGACCGCCAGGGGCATGAGGGCGACTGGGCTCAACGGCGGGTCGACCAGCCACAGGTAGCCGAAGAGCACCCCTACCACTGCCGCCGTTGCCTCCGGCAGGATGGTGTTGCGGTGAGATTTGAGAAACAGCTCGCCCACGCCCACTCCCGAGCTGAGGGAAACGGCCACGATGGTGAGCCCATACGACACTACATAGGCGCCGGCGATCGCGCCGAACACGGCCAGCAGGAGTTGAACCGTGTCCTGGGGAAGGTGGGGTGAGATGAGGATCTGGCGACCGTGAAAGCCGCCGAATATGACCGCCGCCGCGCCCGTCGAGAGGACGATCTCCGCCGTATTGAACAACACGCGATAGACCGGCCGGCGTCCGTAGGCGGCCCGCTGCCCCAGCTGATCGGCCAGCGTGGCCACCGTCAGAATCAGCACCGCCATGTACCAGGGAAGGACGATCACCGAGGACAGAACCACCGCGGCGCTGAGCGACTGGCGGCTGTGCTCTCCGCCCTCCTCGGGAATGAGAATGACGGCCATCATCCCGATCGGAGCGAGCACCAGGAAGATGGCGATGCCCACCAGTGAGTGAGGCGCATTGATGGGGCCGATCAGAAAGAAGCGAGACGCATCCGCGCCCAGCTGCACCAGCGCGTAGACCACCACCAGACAGCCCGCAAGCATCACGGCGGCAACGTAGGCGGCGGCGCCCCTGGGTAGCTTCGTCATGTCCCCTGATGTCCCGTTTTTCCGCGCTCGGCGGCGGCTTGTGGAGCGCCCAAGTATACGGGAGCTTGCCGCGCACGCGGCTTCGCGACAGGCAATGAGTCGCCGCTCGATGGGCCGGTTGATCGGGCCGCCTCGGCCTTGACAAAACAAAATGGCTCCTGCTCGAGAGACCCAACGCTCGAGCAGGAGCCGCGAAGCAGTAAGCGATTCCGGTTAGGGGTTGGAACCCCCACTGCCCTGGCCGTCCCAGGTGATGAGTCCCACGGTGCCGCCCACGCTGGAGGGGCTATCCCAGGTGATCAGACCGAGCGGGTTTCCGGTCTGGCCGTCCCAGGTGATAAGACCCACCGATCGATGAATGAATGAGGCGTGGGTGATGCCCACGAAACCGACGAGGGCAAATCCACCCGCCGCCAGAGTCCGAAGGACTCTTCGGGAAAGCAGGTTCATAAGGCTCAACCTCTGCAAAGTGTGTTGCAACACTGTTGCGAGGCCGTACCCCAACCTCAATGAGACAACTGGGCCATCGGCCATAAACGGGCGCCTGATGGCGCTTCTTCCCCCCTACAATTCGGTGTGAGCGGAAGTGTCATTCTGGTGGCCGTTTCGTCGGCCATCGCCTCAGGCGTCGAGTTTGTTGAGGCGTTAACCATCGTCCTGGCGGTCGGCCTCACGAAGAGCTGGCGCGACGCGTTTGAGGGCACGGCAGCGGCCGCTATCGGCTTGGTGCTCCTCGTCGCCGTGATCGGCATTGGGTTGCTTCGCGTGGTCCCGCTGAATGACCTGCGCGTCATCATCGGCATCCTGCTCCTGGTCTTCGGCCTCAAGTGGCTGCGGAAGGCCATTCTGCGCTACAGCGGGCTCAAGGAGCAGCGCAATGAGGCGCGGGAGTTTCAGAAGGAAACCGAGCGCATGCGGGGAGACTCCCGGCCCGGAGGCCGAGACTGGTTCGGCGTGACCACGGCCTTTAACGGCGTCTTTCTGGAGGGGACCGAGGTGGTGTTCATCGTCATTGGCTTGGGGGCGGCGAGCCGAGCGCTCGGCGCGGCCGCCGCGGGGGCCGGAGCCGCGGCGCTCATCGTCATCGCCGCCGGAATCCTACTGCACAAGCCGCTCAATCAGGTGCCGGAGAACACCATGAAGTTCGTCGTCGGCATCATGTTGACCTCATTCGGCACGCTGTGGACGGGAGAGGGGCTGGGAGTTCACTGGTGGAAGCAGGACTTCTTCATCCCCATCCTGGTCGCCGGTTATCTGGCTGCCTCCTGGGTCTTCGTCACCTGGCTCAAATCGGTGGGAGTTCGTAGCTCGACCGCATGACGGCGCTGGTCAACATCGTGCGCTGGATCTATGACTTCCTGGCCGAGGATGTGACCCTCGTCGTCGGCATGTGCGCGGCCGTGATCGTTACCCTATTGGTCGTGCGACTGACCGCCAGCGGCGCCGGATTCGTGCTGTGGCTCGTGGTGCTCGCCGTCATCGCCGCCAGCCTCGCGCGGGCCGCCTACGCACAGCGATCGTGATCCGGGAAGACCCCAATATCGGCAGTGCCGTGGCCTTGAAGGAGGACCAGCTTCAGCTGGTCACGGATGTCTTTGGGGACATCCCGAGCGGGAACGCCGATGGCCTGGGCCTCTACATGCGAGACACACGCTATCTCAGTGCCTTCGAGCTCAAGATCGACGGTCGGTCGCCCATCTACCTATCCCACTCCGCCGAGCGCAACTATATCGCCACCTTTCAGTTCGTGAACCACAGCCTGACGCTCGCCGACGGTGTGCTCGTCCCCCGCCAGACCATCAGCATTCGACGCAGCCGCTTCGTCGACGGCCACGCACTGCACGAGCGCCTGGGCTTCTATAACTGCAATCACTTCCCTGTGGATCTGACCGTCAGTTTGACCGTCGACGCCGACTTCCTGGACATCTTCGCCGTGCGCCGGTTCGCTCGGCAGCGTCGTGGGACCCGGTCCTCGATTCGCTTCGGACCGAAGGCCATCCGCTTTTCCTATACCGGCCGCGACCGTCTTGGTCGCAGCACCGTCGTCGAATACGATCGCCACGCCGAGTCCGTGTCCTCCAACACCATGGCCTTCGATCTGCGGCTCAAGCCTCACGAGCCGCAGTCCATTACGCTCGCCATTCGGCCCGAGACGTCGATGGACAAGCCCGCGCGTTCGACCTTCGACGTGGCGCTGTCGAATCTTGCCGAGTCCTACGAGGACTGGCACCGCTGCTCGACGGCCATGGAAACCGACAACGAATTCTTCGATCGCAGCCTCCTTCGTCAGAGCCGCCTCGACGTCCGCGCATTGCTTGAGTTCTTTACCGTCGAGAGCCCGTCGGGCAACGGCTCGCACATGGTCCCCTCGGCCGGCATTCCCTGGTACGCCGTGCCCTTCGGGCGCGACTCCGCCATCACCGCCCTCCAGACGCTGAGCTACAACCCGGAGATCGCCGTCGGCACGCTCTACACGCTCGCGCACTATCAGGGCACCAAGGTGGACGAGCAAACCGAGGAGGAGCCGGGCAAGATCTTTCATGAGATCCGCCGTGGGGAGCTGGCCAACCTTCGCGAGATCCCCCACCTCCCCTACTACGGCACCATCGACGCCACGCCGCTCTTCATCATCCTGTTCGTGGAGACGATGCGCTGGCTGGGAGCTTCCGCCGCGGCAGAGGCGCTCTATCGGGACCTGCTGCCGGCCGTCCTTCGTGCCCTTGAATGGATCGATCGCTATGGCGACATCGACGGCGACGGCTACGTCGAGCACCGAGCCGGTCGCTCCGGAGGCGTCACCAACCAGGGTTGGAAAGACTCCTTTGATTCCCTGCAGTATCCCGACGGCTCGCTCGCCAAGCTACCGGCGGCGCTCGTCGAAGTGCAGGGCTACGTCTATCAGGCCAAGTCCGGCCTCGCCGGCCTGCTTCGTGGCCACGGGCAAACGGAGCTGGCGGACCGGCTGGATAGGGACGCCTCCGCCCTCCGAGCGCGTCTCAACGAAGACTATTGGATGGAATCCGAGAGCTGCTTCGCCCAGGCGCTCGACGGCGACAAGCGGCCGGTCACCTCCATCACCTCCAATGCGGGCCACCTGCTATGGTCGCGGGCGATCGATTCGGACAAGGCAAAGCGCCTGGTCGGCCGCCTCATGGACGAAGACCTGTTCTCGGGTTGGGGCATCCGCACCCTCTCTCGCTCCTCACCCAATTACAACCCCATGAGCTACCACAACGGCTCGGTCTGGCCCCACGACAACTCCATCATCGCCGCCGGCATGCGGTACTACGGCCACGACGCCGAAGCGGCCGAGGTGATCACCCACATGATCAACGCCGGCCTCCGGTTCCCCAGCAACCGGCTCCCCGAGCTGTTCTGTGGGTTCCCCAGAGACCGGCGGTTCAATTCCAGCCCCGCCGCCTATGTCGTGTCCTGCAGCCCTCAGGCCTGGGCGGCCGCCGCTCCCTTCCTCTTCCTGCAAACTCTGCTCGATCTCCAGCCCGTTGCCGGTGGCCTGCGGGTTAACCCGATCGCCAATGACCTCTTTCATCGGTACCGGCTGCGCCACATGCGAGTAGGCGATGATCGCCTCACCCTCGAGGTGACCGATGGCGACCGCCCCTCGATCCGCGTCCTCGAGGGCGCCACGCCCCTCCTATCGGACGTCGCCGAAATCCAGTAGCGCGTGCGCATCGTGATCGTGCACTACACCGCACCGCCAGTGCCGGGTGGTGCAGAGCGGATCATTCTTCAGCATGCCAAGCTCATGAGTCAGGCCGGTCATGCGGTGTCTATCGTGGCCGGACGTGGCCGCAGGCCGAACCTTCCGAACGTCACGTTTCATCGTGTGGCCCTGCTGGCGGCGACCGAGCCGGCCCAGCTTGGCCTCGCCACCCAGCTTGCTCGCGGTGAGCTGCGACCGGACTTCGAACGGGTTTCTCACCAAATCGAGCATGCGCTTGATCCCTTCCTCCAGGACGCCGGCGCGGTCATTGTCCACAACGCCTTCACCCTGCACTTCAACCTGCCGCTCACGGCTGCGCTGGGCCGCTTCGCCGCCCAGGACCCAAAGCCCCGAACTGTCGCTTGGACGCACGACATTGCCGCGGTGAATCCGCTCTATCGTGAGGAGCTGCACGCGGGGTATCCCTGGGAGCTTGTCTCCCGCCCCCAATCCGGTGTCCGATACGTCTCTGTCTCGGATCAACGGCGCCGGGAGCTGACCGAGATCTGGGCCGCATACGGTTCCACCAGTCCTGAGATCGAGGTGATTCCCAACGGGATCGACGCTGCAACCCTCGGACGAATTCCTGCCCCGGTGCGCCGCCTTCTGCGCGACGCCGGGGCTGAGGATCGCGACCTCGTCATGCTGCTTCCCGTGCGCATCACGAGGCGCAAGAACATCGAGCTGGCCATCGGCGCCACCGCGGCCCTGAAGGCGTCTGGGGCCGATCCGCTGCTCCTCGTCAGCGGCCCCACGGCGCCGCATCATCCCGGTCGATCGGAGCAATACCGGCTGGAGCTGGTGGCGAGGGCCGCTCGGCTCGGTGTGGAGGACAGGGTCGTCTTCGCCGCCCAAAAACTTGGACGGCCGCTGTCGCCTCCCGAGCTGGCCGGCCTGTTTTGGACGGCGGACGTTCTCCTGCTGCCCAGCGCCGGCGAGGGGTTCGGGCTGCCCATCCTGGAGGCGGGAGCGGAGCGGCTGCCCATCGTGGCCACGGATCTGCCCGTGTTCCGCGAGCTTGCCGGCGACGACGCGACCTACTTCCCGCTCTCCGCCTCGGCGGAAACGGTTGCCTCCCTGGTGCTGCAGGCTGTCGACAACCCCTTGGGAAGGCTCCGGCGCCGCGTTATGCGAGAGTACGAATGGGAACACCTGTACGCCGGGCGGATCGAGCCACTGCTCCAGAACATTGCGGCCCAGACACGGGAGAGAGGATGATGAGCGACCACCTCACCGTCATGACTCCCGTCATCCCGGGTGCGCGTGGGGCGATGCAGATCGAGCTGGCCAGAGCCATCGCCTGTAGCCCTGGTGACCGGGCCATTGCCCTCGGCATCGTGGAGGTCCCGGAGGAGCGATCACTCAGCGAGGGCGTCACGGTCGCCCAGCGGCGACGCCGCCTCCTGCGGCGCATGGGCGCGGCCGGGGACTCAGAGACCGACGTGGAAGTGCTGGTGCGCGCGTCGCGAGGCCTGGAGGAAGGCATCCGCGAAGCGGCGCGAGAGAAGCAGGTCGACCGTCTGGTGGTGGGCTGGAGAGGCCCAGTCCGCTCCGATCTGCGTCTGGCGCGTTCGACACTCGATCCCCTGATCATTTCACCGCCCTGCGACCTTATGGTTTTCAAGCCTGCCCGGGCAACGACGGCAGGCGCACCCGTCCACTGGCCACCCAAGCGCATCCTGATCCCCGTTCGTGGCGGGCCGCACGCCGATCTGGCGCTCTCGACCGCCCGCCGGGTGGCGCGCCACTTCGATGCCGGCGTCACCGTCATGCGCATCGTGCCCCGAGGTCGGGGAGCCACGTCGGTTCCGGCTCCCGGAGAGATCGTGGTCGAGAGCGACCTCGTCGAGGAGGCCATCGTTCAAGAGGCCGAGCGCCACGACCTGCTCATCATCGGAGCATCGGCCCGCGGACCCCGCACCACCCATCTCTTCGGCTTCCTCCCCGAGCGCATCGCCGAGCGTGTGAGCTGTGGCGTGCTGATCGTCAAGACCGCCCAGCCGGTCTCGCCCGCCATGTTCGGCGAGGTCGGCCACGATCTCCATGCTCTTCCCGTCGACGCGGCCGCCACCATCTCAACCGTCGTGGACCAATGGTTCGCCGAGAACACCTTCCACTCCCACGAGTTCGCCAACCTCGCCGACCTGATGCGCCTCAAGGAGCACCAGAAGGTGCGCATCAGCCTGGCTCTCCCCGCGCTGAACGAGGAGGCCACCATCGGCCGGATCATCGGCACCATCAAGAGCCGTCTGCTTGATGAAGTGCGGCTGCTTGACGAGATCGTGCTGGTGGACAGCGACTCAACCGACGGCACCGTCGCCATCGCCGAAAGCATGGGCGTTCCCGTCTACCGTCACCGGGAGATCCTCCCCGAGGAGGGCACCTACACCGGCAAGGGAGAAGCGCTCTGGAAGAGCTTGTCGGTCACCACCGGCGACATCGTGGTCTGGATCGACAGCGACATCACCGACATCCATCCCAAGTTTGTCTATGGGCTGGTCGGCCCGCTCCTCTCGCAGACCGGCATCGACTTCGTCAAGGGATACTACCGGCGTCCCCTCAACCTGGGCACCAATCTGCTCACGACCGGCGGTGGTCGCGTGACCGAGCTGACCGCCCGGCCGCTGATCAACCTCTTCTATCCCCTGCTCTCGGGCTTGGTGCAGCCGCTCGCCGGCGAGATGGCCGGGCGGCGATCGCTCCTCGAGACCCTGCCGTTCTTCACCGGCTATGGGGTCGAGACCGGACTGCTCATCGACATCCTGGAGCGCTACGGCCTCGATCACATTGCCCAATGCGACCTTGAGAACCGGATCCACCGCAATCAGGACATGATCTCACTGAGCAAGATGGCCTTTGCCATCGTGCAGGTGGTGATTCGCCGCCTCGAGGATCAGCGCCATATCCGGCTGCTCGAGGACATCAACACCACCATGAAGCTCATCCACTACTCTCCCGAAGAGCTGTTCCTGGAGCTGAAGGAGATCCGTGAGTACGAGCGAAAGCCCATGCTCACCGTGGCCGACTATGCCGCCCGCCATCATCCTGCCACCGCCGCCGTGGGGAGCTAGTCGGTGACCTCGTCGACGCTCGATCCGATCGGGTCGTCCGCTGCGGCGCAGCATCCGGCGGCAGACATCATTTGCCTGGGGACGCAGGGCTGGTTCTACAAGGACTGGGTCGGCCCCTTCTACCCGCCCCGCACCCAGCCCTCCGAATATCTCTCGCTCTACAGCCGGGTGTTTCAGGCCGTCGAGCTGGACACCACCTTCTATGGACCTCCCCGACCGGAGACCGTCTGCGCCTGGCGCGACTCGACCCCGGACGGCTTCGTTTTCGCCGCCAAGATGCCCAAGCTCATCACCCACGACAAGCGTTTGGTGGATACCGATGCCGACCTGGTCGAGTTCCTGACCGCGCTTCAGCTGCTTGGCCCCAAGCTGGGCCCCATCCTCGTCCAGCTTCCACCCAGCCTTGCGACCTCTGCGCGAGCAGATCTCGAGCGCTTCGTCCGCGACCTTCCCACCGACTTCCGCTACGCGGTCGAGTTCCGTCATCCGTCCTGGGCCTCGGCCGAAACCTTCGACTTCCTCCGTGAGCATCGACTGGCGTGGACCATCGTCGATCTCGAGGGCCTGCCATCGGAGCCGGCGGTCACCACCGACTTCACCTACGTGCGCTGGCTGGGACATCGTCCCGACGTGAAGCGCCTCAATCGCATTCAGATCGACCGCTCCGCGGACCTTCAGGACTGGGCACGCCAGCTCGATCGCATCGCCCGGCACGTCCAGCGTATCTATGGCTTCATGAATAATCACTACGCCGGCCACTCTCCCGCCTCGCTCCGAGATCTGCAGGAATGCCTGGGCATTCCGACCGTCCAGCCATCCCAGGTCTGGGGCACGCCCGCCCTCTTCGAGTCCTGCTGATGGACCTGCTCGACCGGCTGCGTCGTCGCCGTCTGGCCGCTGCCGGCATCGCCTTGCTGGTCGGGTTCGTGGGCGCCGTTGTCAGCCTCGTCTACGGCTGGCCGCACACACTGGGCCGGATCTGGTTCTGGCTCTGGTTTGCCGTGGCGCTCTACTACACGGGCCGTCACGTCTATGACTGGGCTCGAAACCGCATGCGTGAGCTGGAGGCCGAGGCCGGCGCGCTCGAAGCGCCCTCACCTACTCTGGAGGAGAATCAGCCCGAGGGAGTCGCCGCCCTGCAGCAAACCCACGGCCCCACCGGCCCGCAGCATGTCTGACGCCGACTTCACCTGGCTCGGCGGCTATGGTCTGAAGGCCGGCGAGATCGGCCGTCTGCTGCCGACACTCGCCGGCGGCCTCACCAGCGCAACCTCCTTTTATGTCAACAGCATGCTCCCCAACCATGTCTTTCGCGGCGCGGAGCAAGCCTCCATTCCGATGACCGAAGGCCGCTGGTACCTCGTGCCGCTGGAGCTGGTCAAGGACCACCCACGCCTCACTGAGAAGCCGCTGCCGCTCGCGGCCGCGCGTTCCCTCCTGCCCCCGCCCTCCACGGGCTCCATCTCCGCCTGGACGACCGGAGGCTAGGCGCATCTCCTCCCCGACGGCCGAGCGGCTGCCCTCCGCTCCATCTGCGGGTCGCGCGTCCGTCGATGGTCTCGTCCTGCGGACGCAGGCCAACTTTTGCCTGGTGCTCGAGCCCCACGGCGAGCGCCGGTTGGTCCAGTTTTCCGGACGGGTGAAGTCGGGCGGTCGTCGGGCCACCAACCCGGTGGTCATCGGAGACCGCGTGCGCCTCCGCCTGCGGGATGACACCGCCTCCATCCAGGAGGTGCTGCCCAGGCGCAATGAGCTGTTCCGGCGCGCTCCCGGCCGCGACACGCTCCGAGACGTGCTGGCCGCGAACCTCGATTCCGTGGTCGTCGTCCATTCTCTTCGTGAGCCCAGCCTGAGCACCGGCCGCCTCGACCGGCTGCTGGCCATCGTCGAGCAGGCCGAGATTCCGGCAAGCGTCGTCCTCAACAAGCGGGATCTCGCCTCCCCGGAGGAGACGGCCCAAGCCCTGTCCATCTATGAGACGGCCGGCTATCCGGTCATCGTGAGCAGCGCCCGCACCCAGGAGGGCATCCCGTCCATTCGCGCCTCCCTCCGCGGGATCACGGCCCTCATTGGCCCCTCGGGGGCGGGAAAGTCCAGCCTGCTCAACCGCATCGACCCTCGGCTCGAGCTGCACACGGCGGAGATCAGCGACGCCACGGGCAAGGGCCGCCACACCACCGTCGCCGCCGAGCTGCTGCCCTTGGAGGGAGGGGATTACGTCGCCGACACCCCAGGCCTGCGGTCACTGGCCCTGACCGACATCGATCGGTATGAGGTCGGCTCACTCTTCCCTGAGATCCGTCCACTCATCGGTCGCTGCCGGTTCCCGGACTGCCTGCATCTCGGCGAACCGGGCTGTGTGGTTCGGGACGCGGTCGACTCGGGCCGGCTCTCGGTCTCCCGATACGAGAGCTACCGCCGGCTGGTCGAGGACGTGACCGCGGGCTACATCGAGGACTGGGAGCGAGTCGAGGGGTGAGGCGCATAGAATCTGACATGACTCAAGACAAGATCGCCAGCCTGGTCCCCACGGTCATCGAGGAGACACCGCGCGGCGAGCGCGCCTTCGATATCTACTCGCGGCTCCTCAAAGAGCGCATCATCTTCATCAACAAGCCCATTACCGACACGCTCGCGGGTCTGGTGATCGCTCAGATGCTGTTCCTGCAGTCCGAGGATCCTGAGCGCGACATCAGCTTCTACATCACCAGCCCAGGGGGATCCATCACCGCCGGAATGGCCATCCACGACACCATGCGCTACGTGGCGCCCGACGTCGCCACCACGGCGCTGGGCCAGACCTCCAGCATGGGCACCCTGCTCCTTGCGGCCGGCAGCAAGGGCAAGCGCTACGCCCTGCCCAACGCCACCATCCACTTCCATCCGGCCGGTATCGGCGGAGAAGGATTCGGTGGGTCGGCGCCCGACGTGGAGATCCAGGTCCAGTTCCTGCTCAACCTACAGGAGCGAGGGAACCGCCTGCTGGCCGAATACACCGGCCAGACCGTCGAGCAGATCGAGCGAGACTTTCAGCGCGATCGCTTCCTGGACGCGCAGGAGGCGCTGCGCTACGGTCTCGTGGATCGCATCCTCGAGAAGGCCGTCTAGCTCCCGAGCGGCCGGGCGGGCGCCCCGCTCGTGACGAGACGCCCGCGAATTGCTGCCGCTACTTGTTGTACTGGCACATGCCGGCCAGGTGCTTCGCCTTGCCGGCCTTGACCTTCTTGAGGCGCACCGGCAGGTTGCCGGGTGAAACCAGATCGGTCTGCGGGTTCGTCGGCAGCAGCATCGGCGGACGCGGCTGCTGCGAGAAGTCGAAGTCGGAAAGGAGATTGCCCAGCTTGGGCGAGCTCTCTCGAACGCTGGTGCGCGGATCGGGACGGCCGTCCGTCTTGGGGTCCAGGCGCTGGCCGTTGAGGAACCGGTCCTCGATGAACTTGAGGTAGGCGTCGAAGCTCAGCACCTGATGGTCGATATAGCCGCGCCGCGCATAGGGGCTGATCACCAATCCCGGCACGCGCGGCCCATAGCCGTTGCGGTCGACCTTGGGCGGCTTGACGTGATCGTAGAACCCTCCCCAGTCGTCCCAGGCCAGGAAGATGGCGGTGTTCTTCCATTCCGGCCCGGACATGATGGTGTCGATCAGGCCGGTGACATAGGACTGGCCGGCGCTGACCAGGTTCGGCGGATGCTCGCTCTGAGCGCCGCTGGGAATGATCCAGGTGACGGAGGGGAGATGCCCGGTTTCGGCCGCCGTGTAGAAGTTCCCCACCGGTTGAATGTCACCCAGCTGCTTATCCTTCTGCACCGTCGTGAAGCAGGGCAGCGGGTTCCAAATGGGCGGGCTCCCGAACGTCGGCGCGGATGACTGGCAGAACATCTGGTTCTTGGCGCATGCCGTGCCGCTCGGAGGCGCCACGTAATACCGCCAGGACACGCCGGCTCGATCCAGCAGATAGGTGATGTCGGTCCAGGCATAGTTGACGTTGGCCGCCTTGGCCCTCGCCTTCTTCTTGCCCTTGTTCGACAGGCCGTTGTCGTTCTTGCAGCTCGCCGCCTGACCCGGCTTGGTACAGCGGGCCGACCAGCCCGAGACCATATACAGGTGGGAGGGCAGGCTCCAGGAGGCCACCGACTCGAACATGTGGTCCTGCAGAACGAAGTTCTTGGCGTAGGACCAGTAGTTGGGGATGTCCATCTCGTTGTGGTATCCCATGACATCGGGTGGGCTGTTTCCGCTCTCCGCCCGCACGCACAGCGGATCGTAGACGTTGACGCAGCCCTTGCCCTTGACCTTCTCCTCCTGGCCGATGAAGCCGTTCATCTTGCCGTGGTTGATGTCCATGTGGGCGCTGATCGCCGAATGCGGGCCGCCGAAGTTGACGTCCTGTGGGTCATGGAAGGGGCGTACGCAGCGCTTGATCTTCGGATCGGGGACGCACACCGTGGGGACGCCGCGCTTCATGGGAATGCCGTCGGCGCCGGGGAACGTTCCGAAGTAGGTGTCGAACGACCGGTTCTCCTGCATGATGACGACGATGTGCTTGATCTTGTCGATGCCTGCCGCCTGACCGATTGCCTGCTGTCCGCCGCCGGCCAGCAGGACGGCTCCGGCCACGAAGCTCGTTAGGATCACCGCCATCAGTGCGATGCGTCTCATATCGGCCCGCCTCCTGTCGTGTTCCCTCCCTCAGCCCCAGGTCACTGCATTGTATGACGATAGAATACTCTGAACCCGGCGCGAGGCTGCAGGCTCACTGGGCCGGGATTTCAGCCCTTCGGAAAGGACCACCAATGACGGCTGAAGCTATGGGACGGGACACCATCGAGAAATTGGAGGCGCAGCTCGCCGCGCAGGCCGACGAGATTGCCTCCCTCCGCGGCGAGATTGCCGCCCTTCGGGCCGAATCCGGCGACGCCGCGCCGTCCGCTGCGGCCCTGTCAGCCCGACCCGCGACCATCTCTCGATGGGGGATGATGAAGGCCGTTGCCGCCACCATGGCGGCGGGCCTGGGCATGGCCGCGCTGCGACCCTCGAGCGCCGAGGCCGCCAACGGCGCTCCGCTGGTGCTCGGGCACTCCTCCACGACTCACAACGCCAACGGGGCCACCGAAACCACCGAGGTGCGGTACAAGGGTCGCTCCAAAGTCGGCCTCGGGTTCCTGGTCAACGACACTGACTTCGTGGCCCGCGGCGCCGCCTGGCCGGCCGCCATGGGCGCATGGGCGGGAAAGCACTTGCCCCACGGCCTCTTCGCCTACACCAACGGCAAGAAGGCCGCCAAGGGGCTGGCTCCCTCGGCCGTCGCGGCCTTCAGTCTCCACGGCTACGGCGGCTACTTCAGCGGCCGGCTTGCCCCCATATCCCTCGAGCCGGCCGCCGGCCAGCATCCCGGCACCGGCAAGGCCGGCGACCTCTTCGTCGACGCCAACGCCGACCTCTGGTTCTGCAAGGGTGGGACCGACTGGTACCACATCGTCTGAGGCGTCAGGGCGGCTCTCGGCTCCACGCCTGGCTGGCGACTCCCGGTAACAGGTGCGAATCCCTCCCGAGAATCGTGTAGAGATTCCACCGAGAGGGCGGAACAAAGGACCGCGACCTGCGGGGTACCGTTCCGTGTCTGGGACATACCCGCTAACTTTCGGGGACGGCCAGCCGGGAGGAAGCGGACGTCGTACCTCTTTCCGAGCCACGACCCGGCTGCGGGCACGAACCGAGCGGCTCTGGGCGCAGGGGGGCGTGCCCCCGAGGCCGACGGCACGGTGGACGCCGTCTTCCGTCACACCGGCCTGCGCTTTCGTCCGGAGGATCCGCCTTCCGGCCCCGCGAGGTTGTCCCAGAATGGCGCATGGCCCTCGGTCTCGTCGCCACCGCCTTCGGTTTGGGGCTCTCCCTGGGCCTGCTGCCGGGGCCCGTTCAGTTCCTCCTGCTGAGCGAGACCGGTCGCGGCGGCCTGCGTCGCGGGTTCCAGGCGATGCTGGGCGCCAACGGCACCATGGCCCTGCTGCTGGTCTGTCTGGCCCTGGGCGTCTCGGCGCTGGCTCCCGCGGGTGAAGCGCTTCGCATCCTGCGTGTGGCCGGCGGTCTGTTCCTGCTCTTCCTGGCCGGCGACGCCATGCGCTCGGCCCTCCGGCCCGCGGCAGGCTCGAATACCGCCATAGCGGCATCCACGCCGCCGCTGGTTCGCGGATCGCTCGCGGTGGTTCTGAACCCGGGCGCCTGGGTCTTTCTCGCCACCACCGCCTCCGCCCTGCTGGCCACGGCGGCACGGAGCGTGGGCCGCGGACCATCGCTGTTTGTCGCGCTGGCCATGATCGCCGGCGTCGCGGCCGTCGATGGGCCGGTGGTCCTACTCGGCGAGGGAGCCAGACGCCTAGAGCGACGCGCCGGCCGGATCGTCACGCCGGTCCTGGCCGTCGGCCTTGCTGCCTTCGGGCTCCTGCTGCTGATCAGCGGCCTGCGCGGCTAGCCGCATTGTCCGAGGATCCGACCAGGGAGAGCGTCGACCCGGCCGCTGTGCTGGACGAGCTGGGTGTCCAGCCGGTTTCCCCACCCATCCCCATCCTCGGAGGCGCCGACAACCAGGTGTGGCGTGTCGAAGACCGGTCGCGTCCCTACGCCCTTCGTGTCTTCCAGCCGGACCGCGAGGAGGTATGGGCGCGCGAGCAGCGGGCCATTGCAGTCGCCGGCGCGGCGAGCATCCCGGTTCCGACCGTCGTCCGCTCGGGCCGGTACCGCGACCGGGCCGTGCTGCTCCACGAGTGGCTTCCCGGTTTGCCCATCGGGCGTTACCTGCGGCGCCGGCCGTGGGAGGCGTACAGTGTTGGGCGGTTGTTCGGTCAGATGCAGCGTGTGATCCATGCCATCCGGGTCGGCCCCGAGCTTCCCCCACCCACGGTCGACCGGTACGAATCGTTGCTGGGTGGCGAGCTGCTCGCCGGGGTCCAGTCCGACACCGCCGCGGCCGATCGCCTCATCCACCTGGACTACCACGCGCTCAACGTCATGACCGACGGCCGGCGCATCACGGGCGTGCTCGATTGGACCAATGCCCGCCGGGGCGATCCGCGCCTCGACTACGCGCGCACGCTGACCATCGTCCGGCTCGACTGCGGCCAGATCGGCCGGCCCTGGCTGTCCTCCCTTCCGACGGTCGTCGTCTCCCGCGTCTTCGAGGCCGGCTGGCGCGCCGGCTACGGTCGCGACGCCTTCCCCTCCGGCATGGCGCCGTTCCACGCGCTGGCAGGCGCCATTATGCTTCGCGATCTCGGGACACGCTACCCCAAAGAAGACCTGCGCCACGTCGCCCGCTGGTCCCGCCGCTGGGCCGAGCGCTTCCGATCCACCCATTGACGGCGGGACATCATGCGATCCAAGCACCCATAATTGGCTGCACGGGGGCGTAGCTCAGTGGATAGAGCATCGGTCTTCTAAACCGAGGGTCGTGGGTTCGAGTCCCACCGCTCCCGCCAGTATTTTCGCCAAGTAGCTATGGAAGACCCGTCTCCGCTGCGGACTCGCGCTCCCAATACGCTCCCAATTGAGGGGCGACGAAGTCGTCCCACCCAAGACTAGACTGGAGCATGAAACACCTCAGGTTGAGTGTCTCGGCGATAGGTCTGGTTGCAGCTTCTGTTTTTGCGGCCGCCGCGGTCAACGCCGCACCAACTAAGAGCACACCAGCACATATGGTCAGGCCTGGTGCCGTTTCTCTGAGGGTGTTCTTCTGGCCGTCGTTCGTTCAAAACGGAAACCAGGGCGAAGTCCTTGTGTCGCGATTCACCGTCGCCGCAGTGACAAGGATGATCAACTCATACGGCGTCCGCACCAAGCCGCTCGGCGGTGCCGGCGAGCCGCCCTGCCAGAAATCGAAGTTGAGGACGATGTCCTACACGCTGAGGTTCAGCTACAGAAGAGGCCGTGGCTTTGTATTCCTCGTCTGCGGAACCATCTGGAACCCACGATCCCACGCGTTCTCGTTCGTACGGCTACCGCTCGCATACCGCCTCGCTCGAGTCGTGCGGACAGCGACCCATTCGCGACACCTGTGTCGCCAGTGGTGGCGTGGCCACAGGCTGCGTGTTTGCCGGCTGGATATCTAGGCGACTGGCGTAAGCGCTTCTCAGGACCGCGCCTGCGCTGGCGTATCTTCTCGCCAGAAACGATCTATGCGGCTCTGGCTTTGACTTCGCCCGCTCTGGAGCGTGCTATTTCGCGGCGAACAGAGCATCCATTCTCCTCGCCGCGTCACGCTGCATCATTGGCGTGACATGAGAATAGGTATTCATTGTCAGCGCCCAGGAGCCATGACCGAGCATCGCCTGGACGGCTCGCGGATGCGTTCCCTGTTGAAGATGGAGGGTCGCGGCCGTATGGCGTAGATCATGGATACGGACGCGAGGCAATCCGTTCTCCTCGAGATCTTGTCGCAGCCGACGTAAGACATTTCGCGGATCGAGCGGCGTACCGATGTCGGAGGTGAAGACCATGTTCGATTCGATCCAATTAGGCCCGAGAAGTAGTCGTCGCTCGACCTGTCGGACCCGGTGATCCTTTAACGCTCGCACCGCGAAATCGGAAAGCTCGATGACTCGTCGACTCGATGAGCTCTTGGGCTCGACGAAGACAAGCCCCTTCTCCTTTTGTCGCTGGAGCGCGCGCCGTATCTCGATCTTCTTGGCGTCGAGGTCCACGTCACTCCACCGCAAGCCAAGCGCTTCACCGATCCTGGGGCCGGCAGTAATCAAAACCACCCACAAGGCGCCAAGCCAGTCTTCCCGTGTCGCCTCGAACAGCTGTGCACATTGCTCTTGCGTCAGCGTCTTCATCTCTGATCGTTTCGACCGCGGCGCGGTGACGGCGTCGACCGGATTGCGAATGATGAGATCCAGCCGAACCGCCTGTCGCAGGGCGCCATGCAAAACGGTGTGCGTCTGCTCGACGCTCCTTGCGGATAAGGGCGTCCCGGCAGTACCGGACTGCAATAGCTTCGTGTAGCAGTCCTGAATATGCGCGGGTTTCAGTTGATCGAGACGAATGTTGCCGATGTGCGGCTTCACCCGCTTCAGGCAAACCTCGTATGAGACGACGGACTTCTCTCGGAGGCTCGGTCGAGCTTGCTCAATCCACCAGTCGAGATATTCACCGAGCTTCTGGCGCTTACTCGTGACTAGACGGCCTTCATCCGCCGCGACCGCCCCGCGCTGGACGAGCCGCTTTGCTTCCCGTTCTGTCTTGACGGTACCGAGCGTTGTTCGCTTTCCGTCGGGTGTGTATACCCGGACCTGATAACCGAGGAGCTTGCCGTCCTTTGAGTACCGCTTGTTGATTCCTCCCTCGTGATACGGCCGCCGCGCCATCCCGACACCTTTCGATTGTGTATTGCTCCCAATAAACCGACGGTCGAGAGCTCTCTATTCACTGTAGAACGGGAATCGGCTACAACAGAGGCGTCCCAAGCTCTCCTAGCATGGTGGGACACCATCGGACCGCGTCGGTCGCTCGGAGGGCAAAGGTGAGAGCCTCACAGAATCACTTCACAAAATTCCTGGAGGGGAACAAGCAGTTCATCATCCCGATCTATCAGCGGTCCTATAGCTGGACGCTGAAGGAGTGTCGAAAACTCTGGGAAGACCTGCTTCGTTTGGCACGAGACCCGGAGATTTCGAGCCACTTTCTGGGCTCGATCGTATACGTCGAGAAGGGGCTATACCAGATCTCGGCGGTCCCTCAGCTTCTCGTCATCGATGGGCAACAGCGTCTCACCACGATGTCGCTGCTTCTGCGTGCGGTCGCGGATGCTGCTCAGTCGCAAGAGGGCGAGCTGAAGCCGTCAAAAATCATGAACCTCTTCCTTGTCAATCCTGAGGAAGAGCACGAACTCCGATACCGTCTCCTCTTGACGCGCGGCGACAAGGACGCCCTGCTCGACGTAATCGAAGGCAGAGATTCATCGAACAACAACTCTGTCCGTATTGCCGAAAATTACCGATTCTTCAGAGATGCACTCGCCAAACAGTCGGCTTCACTAAACGATGTGTACAGCGCCATTCAGCGTTTGATCATTGTGGACATCTCGCTGGATCGGTCTCACGACAATCCTCAGCTCATCTTCGAAAGCTTGAACTCGACGGGTGTCGATCTCTCGCAGGCCGATCTCATCCGGAACTACGTGCTCATGGACCTCGAACCCGATCACCAGGTGCATCTTTACGAAAGCTTTTGGCATCCCATGGAACGCGAGTTTCGTGCTCCATCCCCGGCAGGCGCATTCGACCGGTTCATGCGCGACTACCTAACAATTAAGACGGGTCGAATCCCAAACATCAGCGATGTGTACACCGCGTTCAAGGACTACGCAGCGCAAGTGGCGGATGTCGACCAGCTAGTTGCGGATGTCTACCGGTACTCGCGCTATTTCGTTCGCCTGATGCGCGCACAGGGAAGCTCATCGGCTCAATCGGACGCGATGAAAGCCGTCAATGACATCAGGGTGGAAGTTGCTTATCCGTTCCTGATGGAAGTGCTCGACGACCATGAGCAAGGTCTCGTCGACGCTGCGGAAGTCACGGCAATTCTCCGCACGATCGAGAGCTACATATTCCGACGGGCAATCTGCGGCATTCCCACAAACTCGCTGAACAAGACCTTCGCTCAGCTAGGCCGCGAGTTGAGAAAGAATGAATACCTGGAGAGCTTCCAGGCGGCCCTTCTGGTGAAGGACTCTTACAAACGGTTCCCGACGGACGAGGAGTTCCATCGGGAGTTTGTGATCAAGGATGTCTACAACTTTCCGCGGCGCAATTACCTCTTCGATAGGCTCGAAAACTTCGACCGGAAGGAGCGAGTCAATGTTGCCGACTACACGATCGAGCACGTGCTACCACAAAACCCTGCTCTTTCATCAGCATGGCAAGCGATGCTTGGAGACGCGTGGAAGGCAATTCAAGTGAAGTATCTACACACCATGGGCAACCTCACGCTGACTGGTTACAACCCAGAGCTGAGCGATAGGCCATTTCCAGAAAAACAGACAATGAAAGGCGGCTTCGCAGACAGTCCCGTGCGCCTAAACCGTTATCTAGCCCAGGTCCAGCAGTGGACACCACCCGAGATCGAAGCCCGCGCTGACGAGCTAGCGAACTTGGCGATCCTCATCTGGCCCCGACCAGCACTGTCGGAGTCTGTGCTCGCGAAATACCGGGAAGAGACGGCTGCGCCGCAGCAATTGGCTCATACCCTTGAAGAATTGCTCGCCGGCATTCCCGAGGAAATCGAAGCTCTGTTCCAGACAGTGAGGCGGCACATACTGGCCCTCGATCCTGACGTTCGAGAGGAGGCCAAGAAGCATTATTTGGCCTTCAAGGCAGACACGAACTTTGCTGACGTATCGCCACTGAAGTCGAAGCTGCAAATTTGGCTGAACATGGCGCCGGATGAACTTCATGATCCCTTGCACCTCGGACGGGATGTCAGCGCCGTTGGTCACTGGGGTAATGGTGACATTGAGATTGAGATTTCCCAGCTCGATCAGGTGCAATCCGTAATGGATCTTGTCGTGCAGGCATTGGATAAGCAACGAGACCTTGTCGCCGTCTGAGAAACGAAGGCCGTGCGTTTCGGCCCGGTCAGGGCGTGCAGCGGCCGCATCTTGCCAGCCTCGCCAAGTCCTCGGGCTCAGCGCCACGTCGATCGCTGCCTCGGTCGTTTCGACAGTCGGCACAGATCCCGGACAAATTGACCTCGGTCCACCAGCCGCACTCGCGGCACCACCAAAAGAAGCGAATGGGGTTGTCGTTGTTGTCAACGGCCTCGGTCATGACAGCTCCTCGATCTCGGGGGATTCGACGAACGTCCCGACCGGCTCGTGCTCCTCACTCGCCGGCTGTTCATCTCGACGATGAGTTCCTGTGGGAACCACGCGGGAGGCGATCAGGCGAATGCTGTTGGCGCGCAGGGCGTCGTTCCGAGTAGCCAAGCTGGCCTCGATGCGTCCATCCACGAACACCCCGTCTCCGACGCGCAGTTCCTCGGCGATCTGCTGAACCGCGGCCGACCAGATGGTGATGAAGTGGTAGTCCGTGCGCTCCTGACCCGCAGCCATCCTCGTTGTCCGGATTCGTAGGAAACAAAAGGCCGTGCCGGCTGCCGTCTTCAGAAACTCCGGTGAATGGCTGACGTTGCCCAACAACTCGAAACGGTTCACCATCGCGACTACCTCCTGTTACTGACTGACAGTCAGGAGTCGCGGGACCGAGTCGCGCGTTATGCGCTCGTCGGTGTCAGGCTTTCTGGTTCACCGTCGCCAAGGAGCGCGCGCGCATGACGGCGGGCGCGATGAGCAATTTGCCGAAGATTGTTCGCAGTGACTCCGAGATAGCGTGCGAGCTGTTCCGGGTCGGCGCCGAGCAAATACAAGTGAGTCAGCACGAGCCGGTCGCGATCACTCAGATCCCGTAGCAAGCGCGAAACGGTTAGGTGCTCGGTGGTCAGCTTTACGGGATCGTGCCGGCCGTTGTCGGAGAGTCGGGGATCATCGTCGGGCGCGCGGGACACATCACCAGTGCCAGACGTGTGACGCTCTTCGCGCTGATGGCGGCGGTTGATGTCGGCGCAGGCGCGTGAGGCGGCAGTGATCAGCCACGCCTCGTTTGATCGAATCTTCTGCTCAGACCGGCGGAGAAATCGAAGGAACGTGTCCTGGACCGCGTCGTCCGCGTCGGCTTCCGAGCGGGTACGGCTACGGCAGAAGCGTCGAACAGCGGCCTCGTACCGCTGGACGATAGCGGCATCCGACTCGCGTACTGCATCAACATGAACTTCCATGTAGTGGCAGTCGTTTGAGTGCGCGAAATGGTGACAAGAGTCTTCGGCTGGCATGTCCGGCACCGTACCGAACAGATGTTCGCCCCGTCAATCGCGCGTCGGCATACAAACAGAACAGAGCGCGCGGAACTGCTCGACCGCTCCGAGTCCCTTGGCGCGGACACCGCAGTCCGAACCAGATCACACCGTTCGCGCCAAGGATCCAATCTCGCACCGGCGAAACATCAAACCAGGCGATTTCGCGGTCGCTCGTGTGACCGCGATGTCGCTCCGCTTTGCCGGTGCGAGGGAATGACGAAGTCAGGGGAGCGTTTGACCGGAGTGCGTAGATCGAGAAGAACGAATCAGGGCGGCGAGGGTGGGGATACGAAGAGAAGGCGGCGATGGCGGGTCGCCCTGGAGCAGCCGCTGAGCGAAAGCCAGACGGTGCGCTGCGCTGAGCGGCGACGTAGTGAACACGGTCTGGCTGAAAGCGATGTGGATGCCCAGGAACAGCGACCCGTCTTCGCCGGCGAACAGCTTTGTTCTATCTTCAGTCGGAGGTCATTGGTGCCCATAAGGACTAGCTTCGCATCTACAGTCGGCTGTGTCCGCATACGGCCGGCTGGGCTAACAGCAGCGCTCGTTATTGCTTGTTCGATTTTCGGCACTCAGGGTTCCCTTGGGCTTCCCCCGATTCGGTAGACACCTTCGATGTGTGGTCCAATCACATCAAAGGAGTCCTACATGGAGCATCGCCGACGACGGAAGTTCACCAGGGAGTTCAAGAGCGAGGCAGTCGGTCTCGTTCACTCCAGCGGGAAGAGTATCGGGCAGATTGCTCGTGACCTCGATCTGACAGAGACCTGCCTTCGCAACTGGGTGAAGCAGGAAGAGATCGAAGAAGGAAGACGGCCAGGGCTTACTCGAGCCGAGCGCGAGGAGCTGA